>Ga0209193_1000407_pt1 | contig 29341 bp, 33 predicted proteins | sample COGITO_mtgs_1003_FD_185515 | JGI IMG/M metagenome (GOLD analysis project Ga0209193, IMG submission 185515) | Pelagic marine microbial communities from North Sea - COGITO_mtgs_100330 (SPAdes) (version 2) | ecosystem: Environmental > Aquatic > Marine > Epipelagic ...
CAGTTCTTTTAGTTGGTGGGGAGCATACTTAAATCCACATGCCGATACAATCATTGCTCCGAAGAAATGGCTTGGAACATCTCCAGAAGAAAGTTGGAGAGATATTTATTGTGAAGATTGGATAAAGGTATGATTGGATTATTTCACGGTGGGTGTGGTAACAACAATGGGCCAGGAAAAGTAGCATACAACCTGATGCACGGTTTACACAAACTAGGCGTTCCTTATGTTGTGAATCAAGAAGCAGATATGAATGGTTGCTTGACTGCATGGGGTTCACGGTTTATGGATCTTCCGAAGAATACTTTGGTTGGTCCTAATCTCGTTGTTGTTCCTACAGATATTCCTCAGTTGTGGTATCACTTCAAGAATGTTCTTGTTCCCTGTCAGTGGGTGAAGGACATGTATGAAACTTTTGAAATTACCGAGAACGTAAACATTCATGTTTGGCCCGTTGGTATCGATACTGATAAGTTTTCGCCTGGGTGGGTATCTAAAGACAATGATTGTTTGATCTACTTTAAGCGAGGATCAGAGGAAACAAAACAAGAGTTGATTCGTCTTCTTGATGTTTATGAACTTTCATATGAACTTATTACCTACGGTAGTTACACAGAAGAACAGTTGATTGATGTTGCAAGACGATCTAGATTTTGTGTCACGATCACAGGAACTGAGAGTCAAGGTATTGCCTATCAAGAAATTCTTTCGATGGGTTTGCCTTGTTATGTTATTGATAAACCAGTTTGGGATGATCAACCACAGCATACTTTTCCTGCTACATCAGCGCCGTATTTTGATGATAGGTGTGGAATAAAGTGTCCTGATCTTTCTCGACTCGAAGAGTTTATAGACGAACTCTTCATGGAAAGGGTCTTGAACAAATCTAAGTATGATCCGCGACAATACATACTAGACAACCTGACGCTAGAGAAGTGTGCGAGTGAATATGTGAAACTATTGGAGATGAGTCACAATGTTAATGAATCTTGAGAATCTATACCCGCATGTGAAGGGTGTTCTTCACATTGGGGCGCACCACGGACAAGAGGTTAGACAGTATATTAATAGCGGTATTAAAAATATTGCTTTGTTTGAACCTGTCCCAGAACACGTTGAAAAAATCACAGAAGACTTTCGTGATGATGATATTACTTTGTATCAAGTCGCTCTTGGATCTGAAGAGAAGACAATGCAAATGAACGTATCAGATTTTGAAGGTCAAAATGCTGAACTGTATAAGGGAATGTCTACCTCTCTATTGAAACCTTCGATTCATCTAGAACAATATCCACATATCAAGTTCAACGAAAGTATCGAGGTTGAAGTTACTACCCTTGATATTCTAGCAGAAGAAGATGAGATTGTGCCTGAAGACTTTAACTTCATGAACATTGATGTTCAGGGTTATGAGTTGGAAGTCATGAAGGGTGCCTCTAAGTTTTTACCTCATATTCAGTTCATCTACTGTGAAGTGAATAGAGCAGAAGTTTATGAGGGTTGTCCTATGGTAGAAGAGATAGATCAGTTCTTGTCTGAGTATAACTTTGAACGAGTAGATACTAACTGGGCTGGTGATACATGGGGTGATGCACTTTATATTAAAAGGAAAACACAATGAAAACAGTTAGTGTTATATTGAATGGTTATAAGAGAAACCATACTCTTAGAGAACAAGTAGAAGCAATAGAGAATCAAACACACAAAGTCGATACTATCATGTATTGGCAGAATACTAGTCAACTTAGATATGACTTATCTCCTCTGGTTGATGGGGGACATGATATTGCAGTTTCGACTAAGAACTATGGGGTTTGGGCGAGATTCGCCTATGCTCTTAATGCTAAGACTGACTACGTTTGTGTTATAGATGATGATACTATTCCAGGCGATAGGTGGATTGAAAACTGTGTTAACACTTATGAAACTCATCCTGGCTTGTTAGGAACTATTGGATTGATATTTGAAAACGATACTTATGGTGTGTTGGGTGAGAATAGGTTTGGTTGGGATAATAATAATACAGAAGTAAAGAAGGTTGATATCGTAGGACATAATTGGTTCTTCCATAGAGATCTACTCTCCGTATTCTGGAGAGAACTACCATCGGTTGATGAATCGTTCTTGGTGGGTGAGGATATTCACTTCTCTCATATGATTCAGAAATACACAGACATGGGTACTTGGGTTCCTCCACATCCACCTGAAGACAGAAGGTTGTGGGGTAGTCTAAAGGCAGTTCAATATGGTGGAGATGCAAATGCCACCGCTAACTTTGCTGTCCCGATGATGGGTGAGTATTTGAAGAGATGTGTGTCAGAAGGATTTAAATTAATCAAATGAGCGTACCAATTGTTATAACTGGATTGGTTAGACCTTGTTATCGTGAGATTATCGAACACTATAAAGATTATGAGTGTGTGTGGTCAACTTGGAAAACTGAACCTGAAGATAGATTGGATTATATTAGATCACAAAAAAATATAACTTTGGATCTAATTGACATACCCGATGATGTTTCTTTTTGGCAACGTACTGGGGGACTACAGTGGTTAACAACTCTAAGTGGGTTTAGAATATTAAAAGAAAGAGGACATGAGTTTGGTATTAGATCACGTTCTGATACCTGCATTGGCATACCCAGCATACTTTCCCTCACAGATTATGATTCTTTAAATTTTATAAGTTGGAGTAATCATAATGGGGGATACTTTATCGATTATTATTTTTCTGGACCAGTTGATGTTGTATGTGAGGTTATGGAAAATTGTATTAAAACTATTGAAGAAAAACATTTTTCTAGTAATACTTTCCCTGAAAATATATTAACTCACTCTATATTAAATAAAACTAATTTTAGAAAAATAAATTATACCTGTTCAGATACGATGAAATTTAACTTTATAGATCATGTTCGTGGTCGTAGTGGAACAATTGATAGTTTTTTAAATCAACTTAAAAGTGGTCTTTTCTCTTTTAAACAAGATTTTCCTAATGATTACCAGTTAGTGTGAAGTGGAGAAAATGAAATGATTTTACTTTGTTATGGCACTCGTCCCGAGTGGATAAAAATTAAACCTCTAATCAAAGCCTTCGAGGGTAAGATTCCTTTTCGAGTTTTGTTCACTGGACAACATGCAGATATTTCTGGTGGTTGGTATCATGATAAGTTAAAAATCACTGAAGGAATCAATCGTTTAGATTCGATCTTCTCTTCTGTGATGAATAACATGGACTTCAATGAAGTCAGTGCCGTTCTGGTACAGGGTGATACTGCGACTTGTCTTGCAGTTGGTCTGTCTGCCTTTAACCACAAAGTTCCCGTGATTCATTTGGAAGCGGGACTGCGAACTTACGATCTTGAACATCCATACCCCGAAGAGGGATACCGACAGATGCTCTCTCGCATTACTGATATTCATCTCTGTCCTACTAAGATTGCAAAGACTCATTTGCTTCGTGATTCTGTCGGTGGTGAGATTCATGTCGTGGGAAATACTGTTCTGGATAACCTAGTTGATGTTAAATCGTCTTATGGTGACGAAGTTCTTGTGACCATTCATCGTCGAGAGAACCACCACATCATTGACGACTGGATGAGAGAACTCGACAGTCTAGACGAAAACGTCACAGTGATTCGGCATCCCAATCCTGTTGTCATGAATGCCGTAGATAAACTGAAGAATGTAAATGTGATTGATCCTTTGTCTCATGACAAGATGGTTGAGCGAATTGCAAACTGTAAGTTTTTGATTACGGACAGTGGTGGATTACAGGAAGAGGGGTCATTCTTCAATAAGAAAATTATTATCTGCCGAGAGACAACTGAAAGACCAGAGGTATTGGAACATCATGGTGTTCTTTGTGAGAAGTCAGAAAATCTCTCTGGTTTAGTTGACATGATTACAAAAGATGTTACAATAAATAAACCTTGTCCCTTTGGGGATGGTAAGTCTGCCGATAAAATTTTAGGAATACTAAATGAAAAGTTTTCGGGATGAGTTCTATAAAATACTAAATCGTATAAAGACTAAAGAGCCTTTTGCTTTCTCTAGGTGGGCTGACGGTGAACTGTTTATTCTTCAAGGTAAGTCATATTCTCTTAGTCCTAGTTCACACGGATATCTCAACTCAGAAGATCAAAAGAACTTTCATGCCGAAAGAGATAATATTGTTACTGAAAAGTTATGGGATGCACTTCGATATGGTTCAGAAAATTATTACATTGGTATCATAACCAACGGTGATATGCCACCAGAAAATCATGGAGGATTCTCTACAAGGGACTGGATGATTGAAGAGAGCGGTTCTGCTCTGGACAATGTTACATTCGCTAATGTTTTGATCAACTCAAACTACACACGTTACCGAGAAGAAATGCTGCCTTTATATAAAGATTATAAAATGGTTACTCTGTGTAATGAAAAGTGTAGTCTAGATGATTCTCTTTTTGATTCTGTTGTAAAAGACTTCAGGGTTGGATCAAATTGTATTGTAAATGATTTAGACAAAGTTGAAGAGATGGTAGAGTGGGTTAGGGAAACGAAACCTGAAGGTCATTTGTTTTTGTTTGCTGCCAGTAGTCTTGGTAATATGTGTATTCATAAACTACATGAGGTCGCACCAAATAATACTTACATTGATGTGGGGTCTTCGCTAAATCCAGATTTTAAACTATCTTGCGACAGAGGATATCTGTGTGCTTGGAATAAAGAATTATGGAGAGGTTATCTCGACACATCACAGGACATAGTAAGAGGTGAGACATGGTGAAAGTAGTTAACAATGATCCTAAGTATTATGATTTCATACGATTACTTCGTAGTGATCCGAGAGTCCAAGATGGATTCATAGAAGTCGTGAACATAACCAAAGATCAACAGGATAAATACATGCGGAAGCATCGTTCCAAATACATTGTCGCCTTGTACAATGATGAACCTGCTGGGTTTGCAGGGTCATTAGATAATGACATTCGTGTATGTGTTCACCCCGATTATCAAGGTAAAGGAATAGGAAAAGTTCTAATAACAGAACTGATGGAAAGATTCCCAGATTCTTTTGCTAAAGTGAAAATTGAAAACGAAGCAAGTAGAAACCTATTTGAAAGTTGCGGATTTCAAATTAAGTATTGGTTAATGGAAAAATGAAACATAACCCTTTTAAAATTGTAGATATGTTTGAAGAGACAGTCGCTGATTATACAGGTGCGCCGTATGCCGTTGCGGTTACGTCCTGCACCGATGCTCTGTTTCTTTGTTGTAAGTATTTTGGTGTTGGGGAGGTTGAGATACCCGCAAAGACTTATCTCTCAGTACCTCAGTCCATCATTCATTCGGGTGGTGATGTAAAGTTTACCGATGATGACTGGGAAGGTATCTACCAACTCAAACCATATCCAATTTATGATTCCGCCAAACGCCTTACTTCTAACATGTATATCGAAGGCACAAACATGTGTCTATCTTTTCACATCAAGAAACACCTTGCAATTGGTAAGGGTGGTATGATTCTGACTGACAACAAAGATATTGTTGACTGGCTTCGTGTTGCACGATACGAAGGACGGCACGCAGTACCATACAAGGAAGATGATATCACAATGCTTGGTTGGAATATGTATATGACTCCACAACAGGCATCGCATGGACTTGCACTGATGCAAAACTACCCAGAGAACGTATCAGATCTTATTGAAGAAGGAGGTTACCGAGACTTGAGAGAGTTTACGGTATTTAAAAACAAATGAAAACAGCAGTATGTTTATATGGATTATTTACGCATCACTTTCATGATTCTGGTGAAAGAGGATACGAACACATTAAAAGAGAAATTTTGTCTAAAGTACCTGACGCCGATTTCTTTTGTCATTCGTGGGATGTTGAAAAGGAAGATCTAATATTAGATTGGTATAAACCAAAGAAGTCTATCATTGAACCCCAAATTGATTTTAGTGATAAAGTAAATGCAATTGATTTGGGTAGATATCTTTATACACCACACAGAAATTGGCAATATATTTTCCGTGCTTTTAGTTTTTATTACACAAGAGCAAAGTCAATTGAACTCAAAAAACAATACGAAGAAGAAAACAACTTTAAATATGATTGCGTAATTACTTGCAGATACGATCTGGGTCAACGTGATCGAGATCAAACTTTAGAGTATTATGTTTCTCGTATCAACTTCGATCCAAATAATGATATGTCTTACATGTATAGTGCTATGTGGAATCAAATTAATGCAGGTATGGCAGATCAATGGTTTTATTCTAACTCTGAAAATATGAATAAGTTTATTGACTTATATGAAAAAATGAGTTTATATTTAAGTGCTGGTAGTGATTATGAAAAATTAGTTACCGAGGGATGGCCAGACAGTAACATGTTTAATAACCCATCAGATGATCCCAGACAATATACCAATGAAGTATTTCTTTCAGATGATGAAAAGTCTTTGACTCCTATGAAATACGATAGATGGGAATGTGTGAATAATCATATTATGCACAAGTATTTTATGATCGAAACGGGCCTTTATGAAAAGTGTAAATACTTGAAAGGTTGATGATGTATTCTATTTTTATTCATACACATACAGATTGTGCAGACGCACTGGAAATATGTTTGGGTCAGTTAAAAACTTATCTTCCTGATAATAAAATATACATTTCAATTAATGAAGAACATGATTTGGTGAAAGACCATGTAGTATTTTTATACGATGAAAATACGCCATATACAAAGAGAGTGGTTGATGCGTTATCTCAAATAGAAGAAGATATAATTCTTTACTTACATGAGGACATGTTTTTATACGATACACCTCAGTATGAAAAAATTGAAAAGTGCATTAAAGAAATAAAAAATAGTGATATTGATATGATCAAATTAATAAAAACTAATCATAGTGGTTATGGATTTGCAGTTCAACCAAGTCTTTGGAAACGTGAATCGTTTTTACGATTATTGGATGGGGTGTTTTTAAATATTTGGGAACTAGAAGTACAAATTCAAGATAAGTTTAACAGAGAATTTAATGGATTTGAGTATTCTGATGGGAGCGAAACTCTTAGGGGTCTTGGTCATTTTGATTCTACTATTTTTCCTTACACCGCAACAGCAATCATTAGTGGAATGTGGAATGATTGGGAATATGAAAATGAGATAAATACGTTGATTAAAAAATATAATATAAAATCAAAAAGAAAAATGAGATCTTCTGCTGGTGAAAGAGGTAAGTAAATGAAAGTTTGTATCTTATACAAAGGAGGCTTTAATTATAAACACTTCATTCAAAATGGAGTTGATGATAAGATAAAGACTCAGGCAAGTAAAAATGTAATCAACCATGATAACTTTTTTCAACATCTGTTTCCTGATGTTGATATAGAATATCGTTTTAGCACATACGAACTTTTTCAGCAGTTAGACGAACTCTATTTATCAAGATATAAGCCAAAATACTATAACAGATTAGATTCTTCATTTTTAAATAAATGGTCGTCTTGGGATTGTCAGTTAATTCATTACAAGTATCTTATTGATTCTCTTGTTGATACCGATTATGATCTGTATGTTTTTACTAGACCTGATATTGAATTTTTAAGAGATATGACAATAGAAGAAATTGATATAGAAAAATTTAATATAGTAGTCGAGCATGGATCAGGTAATTGTGATGATAACTTTTGGGTTTTTAGTCCAGATTATCTTTTACCTTTTAGTAAATCTGTTGATACTTTGTTGAGTCAACACAGAATAACACATGAAATGAATCATGAACTTAATAAATATAATGTTCCTCTTAACTACATTGAAACTATAAACAACAGTGAACATGGACATACTTTATTTACTTTTTTGAGGTGAGTTTTGATACGAGCAATTTTATTTGATCTTGATGGCGTACTTGTTGACGCCTGTGAATGGCATTACCTTGCACTTAATCGTGCTTTGGAGGAGGTCATAGGATCTTCTATTAGTAGAGAGGATCACGTTACCACATACAATGGGCTTCCTACCAAGGTAAAACTTGAGATGTTGGGATTGAACGAAGAACAGAGTAAGAAAGTCTGGCAGTTAAAACAAGACTATACACTCGATACCATTCGAGAACACTCAGAAGTTCAACTAGAAAAGATAAAGTTGTTCATGGCATTGCACTTTGATAATGTAACACCTATTTGTGTTACCAACTCAATTCGTGAAACAACCACGGAGATGTTGAAACAAACAGGACAGTTGGAGTTCTTTGAATTTATAGTAGCAAATGAGGATGTAGAAAACAACAAACCACATCCTGACTGCTATAATTTTGCCGTGAATAAACTTGACATTCATCCAACAGAATGTATAATTGTGGAAGATAGTCCAAAGGGACTAGAAGCAGCAAGAGCAAGCGTTGTTCCTGACACCAACATTTGGCATGTCAAGAACAGTACCGAAGTAACACACGAAAACTATAGGAGATTTGTGAATGAAAATTTTGATTCCAATGGCGGGTGAGGGAAGTCGATTTGCTAAAGAGGGTTATACTTTTCCGAAACCCCTAATTGATGTTAATGGTAAACCAATGATTCAAACCGTGGTCGAAAATCTCGACTACGATGCAGAATATATCTTTCTGGTGAGGAAAGAACATCTTGAAACTTATGTGGGACTTCAGTCTACACTCGAACGAATTACAAATGGTAAGTTGCAAATTGTAGAGGTTGATCAACTCACTGAAGGTGCCGCTTGTACGGCACTTCTTGCTAGAGAATACATCGACACTGATGATGATCTCCTCATCGCAAACTCAGATCAGTTTATTGAATATGCTCCAGAAAACTTCAAGACGCTCAAAGAAATGACCGATGCTGATGCTATCGTTTATACCTTTGAAGCAGTTCATCCCAAGTGGTCTTTTGTTAAGACTAACTCTCGCGGTGTGATTACTGAAGTTGCCGAAAAGAATCCAATCTCAAACATTGCAACCTGTGGTATCTACTGGTATCGCAAGGGATCTGACTTCGTGAAGTATGCTGACCAAATGATCGAGAAGAACATCAGAGTAAACAACGAATTCTATATTGCTCCAGTTTACAATGAACTCATCGGTGACGACAAGAAACTTATTCCTTTCTATGTTCATTCTATGTGGGGAATCGGAACACCAGAAGATTTAAATTACTATTTAGAAAATAAGAAATGAATTCAGATAACAACTACACCAAAATGCAAAAGAGTTTTTATGCGAATGGAACAAGTGATCATATCGAACACAACGAAAATCCAGACTACAATGAAATACTCCTCTCTGACGTAAAAAAAGGATCTAAGTGGAAAGGTAAGTCTGCACTTGATTTTGGTTGCGGCCGAGGTAGAAATGTGAAAAATCTAATCGAACTATGCGAGTGGGGTAGAGTAGATGGAGTAGACATATCAGAGAGAAACATTCAGTATACAAAACGAAGAAGAGATATTGATCAAACAAGATCAAACTGGTTTTGCAATAATGGAACTGACTTGTCTGAACTAGAATCGGATAATTATGATTTTGTGATGTCCACGATTGTTCTTCAGCATATCCCGGTTCATGAAATTAGGTACAATCTGTTGAGAGAAATCTACAGAGTGATGAAGACGAAAGGTATCTTTTCTTTTCAGATCGGTGGTAGGGGAGTTTCATCCGAGGACACCTACTTAGAGAATTGCTGGGAAGTGACTACAACAAATAGTGGTCATGATGTGTTCGTCATTGACACCGAAAATTTAGTAAACGATCTAACTCGTATTGGTTTTGATAAGGTAACCGTAAAAACAACCAAATCTTTTAGCGATAGTATACACGACGAATGGCATTATGTTAGATGCACAAAATAAAAATTATATCCCACAGAGGCAACATGAACGGGAAAAATCCCGATAAAGAAAACAGCCCGACCTATTTGTTGGATGCTCTTTCTGTGGGGTTTGACATCGAGGTTGATTTGAGATTACACAATGATAAATTATATCTTGGTCATGATGAACCTGACTACAGAGTAGATTTGAATTTTCTAAAACAATCTGGAGTGTGGGTTCATGCAAAAAACAAAGAGGTGGTTAATTTACTAAGGAATGAAAAGGATATTCATTGGTTCTGGCATGAAACCGATCAAATGACCTTAACTAGTAGGGGATATATTTGGTGTTTTCCTGGCCATGAAATTGAAGGTGGCATTATGGTAGATCATGGTCAATCCATTCCAAATAAAATAAATGTTACTGGAGTATGTACTGATAATCCTATGAGATGGAGAGAAGAAAATGTTGAACGGTATGAAAACAGAAACTAAATCTACTATTTCAAGTAATGGGAAAACATGCACCCAGATAATTCATTTCATGGGTGGAGAAAAGAGAACATTCACTGACATAGTAACTGATAATATTAAGCAAGGACAGTTTACTAAGTTAGAAAGATCTGATGGTAGTATGATAATGATTAATGATAAAAATGTTATTTGTATTGAGGTCTTCTTCAAGTGAGAGTGTTAGTAACAGGTGGAGCAGGTTTCATAGGAAGTAACTTAGTAGATCGTCTGCTTGATCGGGGTCATGATGTTACTTGTCTAGACATAAATGGTAGTACTATTGCGTATTGGAATGAGTCAGCCAAGAATTGGGTTGGTGATATTTGTGATTTTGATTTAGTCAATGTAATAATGAAAGACATAGACTATGTGTTTCATATGGCTGCTGATGTTAGGATTCAGGATGCTATACTAAATCCCATTGATTGCTATGAAACGAATGTGATTGGAACTGCTACATTGTTAGAGGCAGCAAGAAATAACAATGTGAAAAACTTTGTATTTTCATCTACCTCGGCAGTGTACGAATGTGATCACATGGTACAGAGTGAAGGTTCTAAACTATGTCCAACACTAAATCCATACGCATCATCTAAGTACGCTGGTGAAGATCTGTGTAGGATGTATTCTAAACTGTACGGATTGCACACCACGATTCTGCGTTACTTCAATGTCTATGGAAATCGACAGCACACAACAGGACAGTATGCTCCAGTGTTGGGCGTCTTCATGAAGCAGAATAAAGAAGGATTGCCACTCACTGTGACTGGTGAGGGTAAACAGAGAAGAGACTTCGTTAATGTTTCTGATGTGGTTGATGCGAACATACTAGTTGCCGAGAAGAATACCACACCGTCCAGAGTGTATAATGTTGGATCTGGTGTGAGTTACTCGATCAAAGAGATCGCAAATATGATCTCAGAAAATATCACCTACATAAATGAGCGAAGTGGAGAAGTGTTTGCCACCCAAGCAATGATCGAGAAGATCAAAGAGTTGGGGTGGGAACCACAAGTTAATTTACAAGAATGGATTAAGGATTTATCATGAGCCGACCAAAAGTTACCCTGTGTATGATCGTGAAAGATGAGACTCATATCATCGAAGAGTGTCTTCGATCGATGGCAAAATATATTGATCGTTATGACATTACCGATACTGGTTCTACAGATGGAACACAGGATCTAATCAAGAAGACAATGGATGAGTTGGGTGTTCCTGGCACCGTCCATCAGTCTGACTGGAAAGGCTTCGGTCCTTCTAGAACTGAATCACTACGAAACGCAGAGAAAAGTGATGCTGAATACGCATGGATGATTGATGCGGATGACTACATCGATGGTGATTTTAGGTATCCCTCAAAGATGGATGCGGACTCGTATTCAATTCGTCTTGGTCGTCCTGAGTTTATGTGGTGGAGGAATCAAATCTTCAAGTTGGGTATTGGTTGGGAGTACAAGGGAGTGCTTCATGAGTATGCCCACTGTCCAGCCAAACCAAAAGAACAAACAAGAGTTGATAAAATTAATGGTAACTATTTCGTTATCGCCAGAACCGAGGGCAATCGCAACGTAGGAATCACACCACAAGAAAAGTATAGTAGAGACGCAGAAGTTCTGTTGTCTGCTCTTACCAATCCAGATGATCCAAACTACGAACCAACAAACGAACGGTATCAATTCTACCTCGCTCAATCTTACTTTGATTCGCAGCAGTGGGAGAAGTCGTTTGAGGCTTATGGTAAGAGGGTAGAGATGGGTGGATGGGAAGAGGAGTGCTTCTATTCACTATTCAGAAGAGCGATGATCGCTGGTATTCAAAACAAACCTTTCAATGAAGTTACAGAGCATCTCTTACAGTCATTTGAATATAGACCAATCCGTGCTGAACCTCTGGTAGAACTATCACGATTGTATCGTATGAATAATCGTCCAAGAACAGCATACATCTATGCGAAGATGGCGGTAGACTTACAAGTTCCTCCCCAAGATATTCTTTTCGTATCAGAGGACTGCTATCATTGGAGAGCGTTGGACGAACTATCTGCTACCGCTTTCTATATGTTCAGGTTTGAGGAAGGATATGAAGCAACCTTAAGACTTCTTAAGGAGAATAAGGCCCCTGCTGATCAGATAGAAAGAATCAAGTCTAATCTTCCCTTTTACGAAGAAAAGGTCAAGGAAATCAGGAATCAAAGAGCCGAATGGGAGAAGCAACAGAAAAATAAAGTAGTTTCTGCTCCTAAAATCAAGACCAAAACCTACAAGAAGAAGAAAAAGGCTCGATCCTAAAAAGACTATATACATTGTAGAATAGGAGAAACATATGGCTGCTGGAGAATTTAATATTTTAGCAGATCAAGGTGCGAACTATGTTCTTTATTTTGTATATGAAACTAATAGTTCGGATGCTATTGATCTAGACTCTTACACTGGAAGAATGCAGGTTCGTCGTTCTTCTTATTCTACTGACATTCTCATCGGAATAACTGGTGATACCACCTCTGGTGTTGTAACTGGGGGTGGTGTTACTGGATCCTATTCAGGAAATGATGGAGTTGTTGGTGTTGGTGGTATGTTACTAAACGCCTCTAATGGAGGAAACACTGGTGCTACAGGAGCAACTGGTGGAGTTTACGTTAGTATTGGCTCTGATATTATGAAGAATTGTCCTTCTGGAAGACATTTGTATGATATTGAACTAATCGCCGGCGAGGTTGTGACTAGAGTTCTACAAGGTAGATTTGAAGTTAGAGCCGAGGTAACTAGATAATGCCACAAGTAAGAATCATAACTAGTAGTACAAATGCACAGGCCGTTGGTGGAGGTTCTTCACCCAGCGGTCAACAGAATCTTCCTAACATAGTTAAGATTCTTCAAGCATCTGGAGTTGGTGCCCAAGGACCACAAGGCCCACGGGGTGCGACTGGAACTGCTGGTGGTGGTACTGGTGCCACAGGAAACACTGGTCCTATTGGTAACACTGGTCCTATTGGTAACACTGGACCTACTGGTGCTGATTCTACCGTTGCTGGACCTACTGGTAACACTGGACCTACTGGTGCTGATTCTACCGTTGCTGGTCCTATTGGTAACACTGGTCCCACTGGCCCTACTGGTGCTGATTCTACCGTTGCTGGTCCTATTGGTAACACTGGACCTTCTGGTCCTACTGGTGCAGATGGTCCTATCGGTAACACTGGTAATACAGGTGCCTCAGTCGTGGAACTGTTCTATGGACCGACTGCACCCGCAAGTCCCGACGAAGGAAACCTCTGGTTTAATTCTAGTAGTGGACTGTTCTTTGTCTATGTTAATGACGGTGACTCACTTCAATGGGTTCAAATTGTAGGTAGTATGGGACAAACTGGACCTACTGGTGAAGATGGTTCTATCGGATCTATTGGTAACACTGGACCTTCTGGACCTTCTGGTCCTTCTGGTCCTTCTGGTCCTACTGGTGCTGATTCTACCGTTGCTGGTCCTTCTGGTCCTTCTGGTCCTTCTGGTCCTACTGGTGCTGATTCTACCGTTGCTGGTCCTTCTGGTCCTTCTGGTCCTACTGGTGCTACTGGCGCTGACTCGACAGTCGCTGGACCCATTGGTCCTACTGGTGCTACTGGTGCTACTGGCGCTGACTCGACAGTCGCTGGACCCATTGGTCCTACTGGTGCTACTGGTGCTACTGGTGCTGATTCTACCGTTGCTGGTCCTTCTGGTCCTTCTGGTCCTACTGGTGCTACTGGCGCTGACTCGACAGTCGCTGGACCCATTGGTCCTACTGGTGCTACTGGTGCCACTGGCCCTGCTGGCCAAGATGGTGCTGGAGGTGGTGGTGCAACTCTTGCCGCTGGTGCTGGTGTTACATTGTCGTCAATAGTCGCAGGTGTTGGTTATACTTTAGGTATAGATCCAACCGCTGTGATTCATGTCGCTGGTGTTTCTGCTGACGAGGGTATTACTGCAAATAGATTAAACTCTGGTGAGTATGGTCACTATATTGAGATGAATCGTGCGTCCGACAAGATTGCCATTAGACCACAGGGTTCTTTGCAATATACATTCGGAGTCAGTAACTTTGTCTCTGGTGTTGGTTCTAACACCTTTGCGGGAACTCTCAGTGTAGATGGACTTGCACATCTTAAATCGGGTATTTCTAGTGATATTGGTATTACTACTGGTGGACCAATCAAGACTCAGTTTTTAACTATTGACAATGCTGATGCTCAAATCAAATCCGATTCCGTGACTCTAAAGGCACTAAACAGCATCGGTCACGGTCTGTTAACGAATACTGCTACTGCCCGTATAATGTACTTAGGAAGTTCGAGTAAGAGTTTAGAAGTTGGTAACGGGTATGGCAAATCGAATCAGTTGTTTATTGCTTCCGCAGGTATCTCAATGGATGCCGCTGGTATCACCTTCCCTGATGGAACCTTCCAATCAAGTGCCGCATCTGGATCTGGTGTAACTGCTGGTGCAGGTATGGTCCTAACTGGATCTACTCTAGGTATTGATCCAACCGCCGTGGTTCATGTCGCAGGTATCTCTAGTGATGGTGGTATTACTGTTGGTAACTTACATATAGACGGGTATACGATCCTTGATCCTAGCAACACCACCGATTTTGTTGCTTTAGGTGCGAACAAAGCCGAGTTCTATCAAAATAATGATAGAATGCTTAAGATCAATGGATCTACATCGGTAATAGTTGGATCTTCCAGTGATCCCAAATATTTACAAGTCTTCGGTACACAGAGTATTTCGGATCTTCTCACCACATCCGCTGGTATCTCAATGAATACCGCTGGTATCACCTTCCCTGATGGAACTTTCCAATCAAGTGCCGCATCTGGATCTGAAATAGTCGCTGGTGCAGGTATGACACTTGATGGATCTACTTTAGGTATAGATCCGACCGCCATAGTTCATGTCGCTGGTATCTCTGCCGATGGTGGTGCTACCTTTGATGGTATTGTGTATGCCAACCGATTCATGGGTTACGGCAATTCTAATACTGGTATACTACTAGATGGTGGACTCAATAACTTTTATGTAAACACTAGCGGACAGTCCAGAATGAAGGTTGAGTCTGGTGGTGTTATTGCTTATGTAAAACTTCAGGCAGACGAACTTTTCCATGCCAAACAGGGTATCTCAATGGATGCCGCTGGTATCACCTTCCCCGATGGAACCTTCCAGTCAAGTGCCGCATCTGGATCTGGTGTAACTGCTGGTGCTGGTATGGTCCTAACTGGATCTACTCTAGGTATAGATCCAACCGCCGCAATCCATGTCGCTGGTGTTTCGAGCGATGGTGGAATTACTGCTGGTGGTAGAGTGTTTGCTGAAGAAATTGGAATAGACAATGGACAGGGCGGCGGAACTCACCTAATAGTTAAAGATTGGGCACAACTGCAACTTAGACCCGGTGGAACTTTAGTAACTGCTATTGACGGAAACGGAAACTTTACTTTTGGTAGAAACTATGCTACCACTTATATCCAATCGGGGTCGTATGTTCACGCTGGAACTGGCGTGTCTCTTGACGCAGGTGGTATCACCTTCCCTGATGGAACCTTCCAGTCAACTGCTGCTAGTGCTTCTAGCGGCGGATCTGAATTTGTAAGTTCACATAATATTCTTTTAGAATTACCAGATAATAAAGAATATTATCTTGATGGTTATACAGTTACTGATAGAACTTATAATCTATTATATGGAAAGAGTGCTACCGGAGGTTGTACTGCCGATTTGGTTGCTGGTGGAGTAACACTAGCAAGCATAGGTGTGACTCCAACAGGAGCATCTGGATCTTTCTCGACTGCTGTTGTTGCGGGAACTGAAGTGTCTGTGGTAATTACTGGTGTTACAACTGGTGTCTTCTTAGAGGATGTACGACTCGTTGCAGGATATACGCAATGACAATAGTATCATCACCCGAATCTAGATTCCCAAAAAAAGATTTAACTCTGTGGTGGAATTTCCAGCACGGAAGATGTATTCCTAATGGAGTTGATTTTTATGATATGGCTCCTGCGGGTGTGAGTTATTCATATGGTGGCGCCACATATGGCATTGGTGCTACGATGGTCGGTGGTCCAGTATATGAAGCAACTCCCACTTCAGTTACGGGCGGCGCTCCTTTAGTTGGTGCAGGAATTCATTTTGATGGATCAAATGATTATTGTTCATTTGAGGCTCATTCGAGAATAGAACCACTGAACGCTCCAAACTCAAAAGAAATAACGCAAATGATGTGGTTGAAGTATGACAGTTGGAGAAATTCAAATCCAATGACTTTTGGGTCGAGACAAAGTGCCACTTGGTGGCAACTGGACTACAACAGTCAAGATCGATATGCGTATGGTCAGGGATTTTCACAACAGTATTATGCCAATTGGCCAAGAGTAGTAACAGATCAAGCCGGAGTAACGCTTGATGTTGGTAACGATGTGTTGGATCGCTGGTATTGTATGACATTTGTCGTGAATACGGGGGCAAATGTAGGTTGTTTTATTGATGGTGTCGTAGCGCCGGAATTTGATTCGTTTGAGATTAGTTTTGCAGGTCCGATGGGATATGGTGGTGCTTCCACTATTAAAATTGGCCACGGGGCCGATGGATATTTTGATGGAACAATAGGAATGATATGTCAGTGGATGAGATCTCTCACTGATAGAGAAGTTCTTCAGGCTTATAATGCTACAAAGGGATATTTTGCAAAATGAACCAAGAAGAATACTACTTTAAATTTTCAGATCACCAGAGTGTTTCTGATTATGTAAACGAACTATTTCGAGCAGGTATTAGAACTCTCGGTGTGTTTAGAAACGGAAGATCAAATACATGCTCTGTGCTACCGCAAAACTTGAACGACAAAGAGTTGATGCTTAATACTGCGTTCAAGTCATATGGTTATAAGTTAGAGAGAGTATTCTTTGATGCTTCTGAGTTTAACGGTGACTTGAGTTACTGGCAATTGAAGGATAATGTCAACATTTCAGATGTATTTGATCGATCTGATATTTCGGATGAAAACTATAGCAAAACTTTAATTGGTTGGGCGAACAGAGTTTCTACCGACACAGGAAAAAACTGTTTTCTAACGATGAGAACACATGTATATGATAATTACACTTATGGTTCTGAGACTTTCAACGACGCTTCGGAATCAAAAGAATATCTAGGCACTACGGGTGGTTGGACTATTATTGATGGAACCAATGATGGTGCCACATTTGACTCGACGAAGTTTTGGATTGCTCACAACAACGATGATGTGGTTCACTACGGAACTCTGACACCAGAAAATTCTATTGTTACGGGTCAACCATCATTTGAACATTTTGATACTTACCTTGATATGGAACTCAGATTGAATGAACTTGGAGTTGATGCCATTAGAAGTGACTTTGGTTTGTCTGTTACCAGATATGATTCGGATTGGGATGCAGATCTGGCAGAAGGTGGATATAATCAGTTCTTGGTAAAATATAAAAGAGACTCGGTACTATACACTGATGATTTAACAGAAAACTTATTCAATACATAGTATAAAGGAGAAATATAATGAAATCATTATATCCAATGGCAGACATCATGACCCTCATGACTAAGATCGAGGGCAACATAAATAAACTCGGTGTGATCTACACCTCAGAAGAAGAACGAAACGCAATCGACGAAGGTCTGATTGACTCTTTTGTTGTACAAGCAGGACAGTTAACCGCTGCTGCTAACGCACTCAAGGGCATCACTTTCGCAGGTTGACATAAATACAGTAAACAGGTAGAATAACATGTCCTTATTTCCAAACAATCCTTCTATTGGTGATACCGTAACATTCGGTTCTGTTGTCTATGAATGGAATGGTACTGAATGGATTTCTCTTGGTGAGGTTGCTGGTATTCAGGGGCCTGCTGGTGGTACTGGTGCCACAGGAAACACTGGTCCTACTGGTAACACTGGACCTACTGGTGCTGATTCTACCGTTGCTGGTCCTACTGGTAACACTGGTCCCACTGGCCCTACTGGTGCTGATTCTACCGTTGCTGGTCCTATTGGTAACACTGGACCTTCTGGTCCTACTGGTGCAGATGGTCCTATCGGTAACACTGGTAATACAGGTGCAACTGGCGAACAAGTAACGGCAAAAACTTATGATGTTACTGTAAGTGATCCCGGTTCTGGTAACAAATACTTTATCGACACTGTTCAACAAGATACAATTTATCTTCTTCGTGGCCAGAAATATGTTTTCTCTCTTGCAGGAAGTGTAAGTGGACATCCTTTTCACCTACAGACTACCGACAATGGCGGTGCTTATGACTCTGATAATCTATACACCACGGGAGTTGTAAACGCAGGAGCAGATAGTGGTGATATAACATTTACTGTTCCTTATAATGCACCTGATACTCTATACTACAGATGTCAATTTCATAGTGGTATGGGTGGTCAAGTAACAATCAAGAACCTTACACCTAATGATCTAGAAGGCCCGACTGGTCCTATTGGACCTACTGGTGCTGATTCTACCGTTGCTGGTCCTACTGGTCCTACTGGTGCTGGAGGAAGTGGTACAGTCACATCTCCCTATGTTCCATCTGCTGTTGGATTTGTCACAGCCGATAGTGTCTCTGGTATAGTTAGTTTAACACAGGCCCAGTATGATGGTATCACGGGCGGACCATCAGGTGATGTTGTTTATATGATTACTGATGCTGCTCCTTTGGAAGTGGTTAGTCTACTAAATGGTTTGACTGGTGGTGTTACGTTAAACGCTGGAAGTAATATGTCAATATCCAGTGGTGTGGGTGGTATTACACTAAACGCAAGCGTTTCAGGCAGTGGTGGTGCCACTTACTATGGTGGTACTGGTCTTACACTCTCCTCTGGTAACACATTCTCCATAGATCCAACCACCGTAGTTCATGTTGCAGGCATTTCTTCTGATGGTGGTGCCACTTTTGGTGATTCGATCATCATTCCCAATGGTCAGTACATCTATAACAATCAAAGTTCATCTCTTCGACCATCTATCAGATTGTCAACCAGTGCTGTCATAATTGACTCCAAATCCAGTGGTACACCGGGAAGACTTAGTGTAGAAAACAGCGAAGTAAAAACACGGTTTGTTCCCTTCGTATCAGAGCAACTGATAAATGCTCAAGCGGGTATCTCAATGGATGCCTCTGGTATCACCTTCCCCGATGGAACCTTCCAATCGAGTGCCGCTAGTGGATCTACTATAACTGCTGGTGCAGGTATGACACTCACTGGATCTACTCTAGGTATAGATCCGACCGCCGCAATCCATGTCGCTGGTATTTCTAGTGATGGTGGTATTACTGCTGGTGGTAATCTTTTGATACCGAATGGAAACTATTTTGGTAATGCTACACACGGAACGATTAGAATTGCATCTAATAGAGTAGAAATAAAACCAAACAATAGTACCAGTAATGCTTTAACTGTTCGTAATACTGAGACACGAGCCGCTCAGGTTGTGGTAACAGAGAAGGGTATCTCAATGGATGCCGCTGGTATCACCTTCGCCGATGGAACCTTCCAATCAAGTGCCGCATCTGGATCTGGTGTAACTGCTGGTGCAGGTATGGTCCTAACTGGATCTACTCTAGGTATTGATCCAACCGCCGTAGTTCATGTCGCTGGTGTTACGATGCCTGATAATGGACAACTTGGTAACGAATCTGGAACTTTTGTAGAGTTACAACCAACACAAGTAAGACTGAAGCCATCAGGTGTTCTATCATTTGCATCACTTAGTAGTAAAAATGTATCACATAAAGATTTGCAGGTTGTGGGTGAAACTATTGCACAAGATCTTATTCATGCCGAAGCAGGTATCTCACTGGATGCCCTTGGCATTACCTTCCCCGATGGAACCTTCCAGTCTAGTGCTGCATCTGGATCTGGTAGTGGTCCTACGGTTACAGTGACAGGCGGAACTGGTGGTCCAGACGCTTCTTGGATATCATCTGCTGCAACTGGTGATTTTTACATAGAGGTAGTAAACTAATATGGCAGTAGAACCCTTCGTAAAGTTTGAAGGCGCTGCACCAAGAATTTCTCAGTTCTTTACTAAAGTAGATGGTGCAAGTGCAGAAGCAAACGGTGTCTGGTACTTTGATGGTACTACTGCCGAAGTTATCTTTCAAAGACATTTACTGATGCAGTATGCTACCGATGTATTTTACATTCAAGCAAAAGGTTCCTATAGTGATGGTGGTACTGCCGATGGTGTAAATGGTGGTGGTGGATATAGTACAAATCCAACTGGTGGTAATACTCTTAGAATTGCAAATGGTGATGCCGAAGTCTTTGTTCCTAAAGGTAAAATGAGTTCTTTTGATGACGATTCAACCTATTCCTCTGGAACAGATGGGTGTTTATGTTTTTTATTCTTCGGTCAAAACTCAATAGCATTTGACCCAACAGGCAAGACAGGTCCATCAGGAACGGGTGTTGGTAACCTATACACTAACATTGCTGAATGGAAAACAGACAATACAAATACTGAATGGATTATTGAGTATCGCAAAAAAGATGGTACAAATAAACTAACAGTTTCTGATATGTTAAATGCTACCGAGACAGTATCTAATTCTAATGAATGCAACGTACCAGACAATAGTTCTTTCTTTGGTTCGTCAACATATTGGGCTGTTGCTGGTCCAAGTTGGGCAGTTACCGAACTAGAAGCAGGAGATGAATGGTGGGTATATTTTATAGAAGATACGAGTCAACTGCCCGAGTGGCCTATTACGGGGTTTGAATGATGATTATACCAGAACCTGATAACTATCCACGCGGAACTACTTACAGTTACTACATTTACTTTAGTGCTGATGGTGTTACTGCCGAATGGAATAGAGAACCAACATTACTTGGAGTGCAACAAGGTGTAACTCTTGGTTACTTTGACACATGCAGATGGGTATACCAAGAAGGCACTACTCATGACATGTATAACTTTCCTATTGCCGATTGGTTAGGAGAACTAATATTATGAGTATTTATTTAGGCACTACTAAACTTAATAAAGTTGGATCAACCACCCTCATCAATAGAATTTATGTTGGTGGTGCTACTACTTTTGGTGGTGCTGGTGGAACTGCAACTCCAAGTCCACCAGGCCCTTCTAACTTTGCTCCTTACTTCACGGGGACTCCATCTGGATCCACCACAGATCCAGACGTAGGAGAACGATTAACATTCCTGAACTATGGTTCTACGGGACTCCCCGAACCCGCCACCACATTCCAGTGGTATGACGATGGTGCTGCTATCTCTGGTGCTACTGGATATGCCTACGTTCTCGGTGCAACTGGTGATGTCATAGATGCAGAGAAGACTTTTGTTGTCACAAACAGCGGATCTTCTTTCTTCATTATTGATGGAGTTAATCAACCAGTTTTATCCATGACAAGAGGTGTTCAATATACATTTGATCTCTCTGGAGTTTCGACAATTCACCCATTCAGAATTGCCACTACCGAAGATGGTTCGGGTGGTCAATACACAGATGGTTGGACCACCAATGGAACACAAGGTCAAGCAGGAGCAAATGCAGTGTTCATCGTTCCTGCGGACGCCCCTGCTACTCTGTACTACTACTGCGTTAACCACAATGGAATGGGTAACAGCATCAATGTCAGAACCGTTCCTGCCACTGGTGTGACTATGACGGGTAACCTCACAGGTGTCGTGACTCTCACCAACAGTGAGGGAACTACTGGTGCCACCATTGACTTCGGTACTATGATCAATGCTGATATTACTAACCTTAGTCTATCTAACGTAGTAGCAGGCGCGACACTAACCGCCACTGTTACATACGGTGGTACTGCTCCGAACATCGTTTGGAGTGGGGTTACTTCTTAGTAAATATACTTGACATTTGAATTTGACACGTTATACTTCTGTATGACTTTTACTTTATGGAGATAGTATGTCCGAAGCGATGAAGATCCACAAGTTGTATGCTAATACACTTGAACTTAAACTGGGCAGCCATGAGGCTGCTTGTTACGACATCCATGCTCACTTGCGTGGTCCTGTCACCCCCGAAGATGTTGCACCAGTGATTCGTGAGATCAAGTGGTACGACGGTTACAATCAACCACACACTAGTATGCCTGATGTCGTGTTTGACAGTGATGTTCCAATCTGCACATTCACTCTGAACCCAAAGTGTCGTGCTTTGATTCCGACTGGTATGGTAATGGATATCCCTCTGGGTTTCTCTGCCCGTCTACATCCACGATCAGGACTTGCAGTGAAGAATGGTGTGACTCTGATTAACGCAGAAGGTGTGATCGACGCTGACTATTGTCATGAGGTTTTTGTTCCACTTCACAACACCACAAACACGCCATTCAAGATCACCCACGGCGATCGTATCGCTCAGGTAGAGATTGTTGAATATGCTAGGCAAGTTAGATACATTACTTACACACAAGCAACACCCGAATCACAAAAGACCAACCGCGTCGGCGGTTTCGGATCTACAGGAGTATAATATGACACGCGATGAACTATTAATCTATCACGCCGATATCTGTAATCAGGCAAGAGAACTAATGTCTCTGAAGAACCGAGACTACGCAGGGGATCATGGTAATGAGCCTTTTGCTAACTTCACTCGCGTAGAGGCTATGGGCATCTGCACTACCGAGCAAGGATTCCTCACTCGCATCACAGACAAGATGAGCCGTCTCTCATCTTTTATTGATTGTGGGAAGATGCATGTTGAAAATGAATCATTTAATGATACAATAGTAGACGTAATCAACTACATGGTTCTTCTCTCTGCCTATCTTGAGGACAAAGACGGAGCCATGGTGAGCAAGGAAGTCCTCCTGAATGAGTAGATTCTACACAAGCGTTTGTGTTTACGGCAAGAATGTTCTGTATCGCGGGTATGAAAACGGAAAGCAAATCACAGACAGGGTAGAGTATCATCCTACCTTGTTTGTGCCTAGCACCAGCGATACATCCATCCATCGTTCTCTCGACGGTCATCGTTTGGAGCCAGTTCAACCTGGCACCATTCATGACTGCCGAGAGTTCGTGGAGAAGTACAAGCACATCAATGGGTTTCGCATCTTCGGCAACACGGATTACATCTATCCTTTCATTGCGGACAAGTTCCCTGATGAGATCGAGTATGATATGTCGCAGATCGGTGTGGCAAACATCGACATCGAAACCGAGTGTGAGTATGGATTCCCACAGGTAGATGATCCCGAAGAGAAGGTGATCGCTATCAGTATGTTGATGCGAGGTAAGATGAACGTGTTTTGTCTCGGTGAGTTTGAGACTGACCGCGAAGACATCACGGTTCATACTGCCTTCACTGAGGAAGAGATGCTTCAGCGTTTCATCTACCACTGGCAGCAGGATTTCCCTGACATCGTGACTGGTTGGAACGTCAAGTTCTTTGACATTCCTTATCTTGTAAATCGTATCAAGCGAGTGCTTGGTGAAGACGAAGCGAAGAAGATTTCTCCGTGGAACAAGATCAAGGAGAAGACTATCACGAAGATGGGTCGTGATCAAACGGCGTTCCATATCAATGGTGTTGCCGTCATCGACTACCTCGACCTCTACAAGACCTTCACCTATGTGAACCAAGAGTCGTATCGTCTCGACCATATTGCCTTTGTCGAACTCGGTAAGAAGAAGTTGTCCTATGCGGAACACGATTCTATCCGAGAGTTCTACAAGAAAGACTTTCAGAAGTTTATCGAGTACAACATCGTTGACGTTGAACTGGTTCAGCAACTCGAAGAGAAACTCAAACTGATCGAACTCTCCTTGGCACTTGCTTACTCTGCCAAGGTTAACTTCGAGGATGTATTCTCACAGGTGCGAACGTGGGACGCAATCATCTATCACTATCTGCGTGAGCAGAACATTGTGATTCCTCCGAAGACTATCGGTAAGAAAACCGATCAGTATGCTGGTGCGTATGTGAAGGAACCAATCACTGGTATGCACGATTGGGTTGTGTCGTTCGACCTCAACTCACTCTATCCTCACTTGATTGAGATGTACAACATCAGTCCCGAGACGCTAACCGACGACGGTATCTGGCGTGGACTTGATGTTGACAAGATCCTCGACAAGACGCCCGAAACACTGGCTTATATCGAGAAGCACAAGTCAAAGAATCTTTCTGTTGCTGCTACTGGTAATACGTTCCGCACTGATGCGAAGGGTTTCTTGCCCTCGCTGATGAACAAGATGTATGCAGAACGCAAAGAGTTCAAGAAGAAGATGATCGAGTGTCAGAAGCAGAAGGAGAAAGATCCTACCAACAAGGATCTCGATTACCAAATCGCCAAGTTCCACAACTTCCAGCAGGTTCGTAAGATTCAGTTGAACAGTGCTTACGGTGCGATTGGTAATCAATACTTTCGTTACTACTCGACAGAGATGGCGGAGTCCATCACTCTGTCTGGACAGTTGAGTATTCGTTGGATCATGAACGAACTCAACGAGTTCCTGAACAAAACATTGGAGACTGAAAACTATGACTATGTTGTGGCATCTGACACCGATTCTGTTTATCTGCGCCTTGGTAATCTTGTGGATCGGGTTCTCCCTGACTGCGATGATAAGGACAAGATCACAAACTTTCTCGACAAGAGTTCTAAGGAAATCATACTTCCTTTCATCAAGAAAAAGTATGATGAACTAGCGTCGTTGATGAACGCCTATGAAAACAAGATGGTGATGGATCGAGAAGTCATCTCAGACAAGGGTATTTGGACTGCCAAGAAGCGGTATATGCTCAACGTGATCGACTCCGAAGGTGTTCGTTACGAAACACCCAAGATGAAAATCATGGGTATCGAAACTACTCGATCCTCTACACCACAGATCATTCGTGATAGACTCAAGGAAGCCATCAAGATCATCATGTATGACGACGAAGAGACGATGCAACAATACATTGCCGACTTCCGAACTGAGTTCAACAAACTTGATGTCGAGACTGTTGCTTTCCCGAGAGGCGTTAACAACCTTGGTAACTACGCCGATGCGACTCACATCTATCGCAAGTCAACTCCAATCGGCGTGAAGGGATCTCTTCTATATAATCATTATCTCAAGAAGAAGAAACTTGAGAAGAAGTATCCAATCATCCAAGAGGGAGACAAGATCAAGTTTGTTTACCTCAAGGTTCCAAACCACATCGGTGATCGCGTCGTGGCATTCCCGTCATCTCTTCCGAAAGAGTTTGACTTGAACAGGTTTGTCGATTATACTACACAGTTCGACAAGGGTTTCCTAGATCCTTTGTCTAACATCCTGACTGTCATCGGATGGTCAGCAGAAGAACGAAACACACTAGAAAGTCTATTCGCTTAAGGAGAATACATGAGTTTTTTGAATGAAATTATTTCAAGTTCGGGTAATGAATACGCATCAACTGTTATTGATGGGTTAGAAGGAAGCGACATCAATGGATTCTGTGATACTGGTTCTTACTCTTTTAACGCTCTTCTATCTGGTTCCCTTTATGGTGGTATGCCTGATAATAAGATTATGGCTATCGCAGGAGAGTCGGCAACTGGTAAAACGTACTTTACTATTGGTATTGTGCATAAGTTTCTCGTTGATAATCCTGATGGTGTTGTTCTGTATTTTGATACAGAACAGGCTGTGACTTCGGATATGTTTAAGGAACGTGGTTGTGATCCTGCTAGAGTTGCAGTGTTTCCTGTAAGCACGATCGAAGAGTTTCGACATCAAGCGATTACCATTGTTGATAACTACCTTGAACTAAAGAAGAAGGATCGTAAGCCTATGCTCATCGTTCTTGATTCTCTTGGTATGCTTTCGACTAACAAAGAGATGGTTGATACCGCAGAAGGAAAGACTACTAAGGATATGACTCGTGCCCAGATTGTCAAGGCCACTTTCCGTGTGTTGACTCTGAAACTTGGCCGAGCAAACATTCCAATGATCATGACCAACCACACATATGATGTCATTGGTTCTATGTTCCCACAGAAGGAGATGGGTGGTGGTTCTGGTCTGAAGTATGCCGCCTCTACCATTGTGTATCTCTCCAAGAAGAAGGTGAAGGAAGGAACTGATGTCATCGGTAACATTGTTCACTGTAAGTTGTTCAAGGGTCGAGTAACCAAAGAGAACTCGATGGTTGATGTTATCTTGAACTATGAAACTGGACTGCATCCTTACTACGGTCTTGTTGATATCGCATTGAAGTATGAGATCTTCAAGAAGGTTTCGACACGCATTGAACTTCCATGTGGAACCAAGGTATTCGAGAAGGCCCTGTATCGAGATGCTGAAAAGTATTTCACTGATGATGTGATGGCACAACTTGAAGTCGCCGTTGGTAAGGAGTTTAAGTATGGTGTCTCCGTCGAAGAAGAACCAGAGGTCGAAGATGGATCTGAGTGAAACAGATATCATCACTGTATCTGAAGGGAAATACAAAGGCACCGACTTTCAGTTCGGTGCTGTTTCCCTTGAAGAAGATGAAGAAAATGATAGACTTCGGTTGAGTTTCGACTATAATATACTCGACTCACCAATCGAAGTTATCGATGAAGAGTTTACACAGGTTGCTGGTGACATACTAGCATCCATTTTGAGTGAAGGTGAAATCAAGAAGTATGAAGACGATTGAAAGTTTGGTTCTAGAAAATCTAATCTACAATGAAGAGTTCACTCGTAAAGTTCTCCCGTACTTGAGTAAGGAGTTCTTTCACGATCGAACTCACGGGATTGTGTATTCTGAGATCAAAGAGTTCTTCAGTCTATATAATCTACCACCGACAAAAGAAGCGATTGAAATTTCGTTGAATGAGCGAAAAGATCTGAACGACGATGAGTTCAAATCCATTCAACAAGAGATGAGTTCCTACACGAAGGCCGTTGAGGCAGATAAACTCAATTGGCTGGTCGATCAAACTGAAAAATTCTGTAAAGACAAGGCGGTATACAATGCGATCATGGAATCGATCCACATCATTGACGGTAAATCGAAGTCAAAGACAGAGAATGCAATCCCAAGCATCCTTTCCGACGCCCTCGCAGTCTCGTTCGACACCCACATCGGACACGACTACATCGAAGACGCCGACGAAAGATACGAATTCTACCACAAAGTAGAAAGCAAGATTGCGTTCGATCTAGAGTTTATGAACATGATTACCAAGGGTGGTACTCCAGCCAAGACGTTGAATATCATCATGGCTGGTACTGGTGTTGGTAAGTCTCTGTTCATGTGTCACCACGCCGCGGCGTGTCTGTCACAAAACAAAAACGTTCTGTACATCACCTGTGAGATGGCCGAAGAAAAGATTGCGGAGAGAATCGACGCCAATCTTATGGACATCACACTTGATGATCTCAAGGATCTTCCCTACGAAATGTATCAGAAGAAACTACAGAACGCTACTAGGGGGATCAGTGGGAAGTTGATCATCAAGGAGTATCCAACTGCTACAGCGAATGCGAATCACTTTCGTATTCTCATTGAAGAACTTAAATTGAAGAAGCAGTTCACTCCTGATATCATCTTTATTGATTACCTCAACATCTGTGCCTCCAGTCGCCTTAAGGCAAATGGTGGTGCAAACTCCTACACAATCATCAAGTCAATCGCCGAAGAACTCCGTGGTCTTGCCGTGGAGCAGAACGTTCCCATCTTCTCTGCCACTCAGGTGAATCGAAGTGGGTTTACAAACTCTGACTTTGGACTTGAAGATACATCCGAGTCGTTCGGACTTCCAGCCACTGCCGACTTCATGATCGCGTTGATTGCGACAGAAGAGTTGGATGAATTGAATCAGGTACTTGTAAAGCAGTTGAAGAACAGGTATAATGATACAGCAGTGAACAGGAAGTTTATTCTTGATATTAATCGTGCCAAGATGAAACTGGCAGACTCTAGTGTTGACGAACAAGCACTGGTTGATTCTAATCAAGAAGAAGGTAACGGCTACGGTAGTGGGTTTGATGGGAGCAACTTCGACAGTAAGTTTAAGTCGAAGACAGTGAATGACTGGACGATATGACATCTTACATAGATAAAAAGTTCATTAATTTAGTTTCAGGTAAACTCGATCGGTTCGCTTGGAAGAAGGGAAACCTAGCACAATGTCGTTGTCCTATCTGTGGTGACTCACAGAAGAACAAGACTAAGGCCAGAGGGTTCTTCTACGAGAAGCAGAACAACTTCTTCTTCAAGTGTTTCAACTGTGGTTTTGGATCAAACATCTACAACTTCATGAAAGAGGTTGATCCGTCTATGTGTAAAGAGTATGCCATGGAGCAGTTTAAAAGTGGTAAATCAAATAATGTGAAGAGGACGGAGATGATATTTAGTAAACCAAAGTTCAAACCAAAACACGATCTACTCAAACCACTGAAGTGCGTGAAGGATCTTCCTGAAGATCACATCTGCCGACAGTTTGTGGAGATGCGTAGGATTCCGAAGAAGTTCTACAGTATGTTGTACTTCACAGAAAACTTCTATGCTTACATGAAGTTGGTGGATCCAGAATTCAATCCCTCAAAGACAACTGGACCAGAACCACGACTCGTCATTCCTTTCTTCGACAAGAAGGATAATGTAGTTGCAGTTCAGGGTCGGTCGTTGTCGATGAAGGATGAGTACAATGCCCGCACTACCCTACGGTATATTACTGTGAAGTCGGATAAATCAATTGAACGACTCTGGTATGGTATGTGGCGTGCGAACCCAAAGAAGCGTGTGTATGTCGTTGAGGGTCCATTGGATAGTCTCTTCATTGACAACACAGTGGCGATGGTGGGTGCAGCATCAGTTCAGAACGAACCTGCTCGTTTTGCAAACACTGATATGGTTTATGTTCTTGATAACGAACCACGCAATCCCCAGATTGTGAAGTTCAATGAGAACCTGATCAAGCAGGGAAAGACAGTGTGTATTTGGCCTAATGGTGTCAAG
>Ga0209193_1000409_pt1 | contig 29285 bp, 28 predicted proteins | sample COGITO_mtgs_1003_FD_185515 | JGI IMG/M metagenome (GOLD analysis project Ga0209193, IMG submission 185515) | Pelagic marine microbial communities from North Sea - COGITO_mtgs_100330 (SPAdes) (version 2) | ecosystem: Environmental > Aquatic > Marine > Epipelagic ...
CTTTTGTTGACCTGTTTTAATATGGCTTGGTATCCCACTCTAGGGTTGCTGTTAATTACCTGAAGGCCATAATAGGCCAACACTCTGTTTTCTCCAGTAACAGGAACAATATCTGCGCCAATAGCCGTTGCAACAAGGTCTAGATACAGCAGTAAATCTTCAATGGTTTGCCCCCGCTCAGACCCAAGGGCTTGTATGAGTTTAAACCCTACGCCACACCCACATAGCTCCTTGTAAGGGTATGAGCAGTCATCTCTTTTAGGGTCTAAAACTGCAACTGCCTTTGGAAGCTTAGCTCCAGGGCGGTGGTGATCGCAAATAATAAAATCAATCCCTTTTTTACTTGCGTAGGCTACTTTTTCTATGGCTTTTATACCGCAATCCAAGGCAATAATTAGCGTGATGTCATTGTCTTGAGCAAAATCAATTCCTTTATAAGAAACGCCATACCCCTCATCGTAGCGATCTGGAATATAGGTGGCTATGTTGGGGTAATAGGTTTTTAAATAACTGCTTAAAAGCGCAACACTCGTGGTGCCATCTACGTCATAATCTCCATAAACTAAAATGTTTTCTTGAGCCTCAATAGCCTGTTGTATCCGCTTTACTGCAAGATCCATGTCTTGCATTAAAAAAGGGTCGTGAAGCTCCTCAAGACTAGGTCTAAAAAAACGCTTGGCTTGATCGAAGGTGGTGATCCCTCTTTGTACCAAAAGAGAACTCAGTAAAGGATCAATCCCAAGGGCTTGTGCTAAATGAGTAACAGTTTCTAAATTTTGTTTTGGGGATAGGTTCCAGCGCATAGAATTGAAAATTACAAAAATATACAAGTATACGCCCTATCTCTTTGAATTTATACCTTCAAATTCAAGAATTATAGGCTGTTTTTGTGTTTCTGAAATTTTAGGGCATCTCTTTTACTATAAAGCATAATAATCTAGGCAATGATTTTGTAAGGCTTTAGATATTTCTATTTTTACGAGATATATTTTAATTTAAAAAAACACCATGGCATTAGTAACTCCATTATCTGCAGATCACGATGATACTACAAAAGAACTTGCAGCCTTTTTTAACGAAACGCTTGGGTTTTGCCCAAATAGTGTGCTTACCATGCAAAGAAGGCCTGCCATTAGCCAGGCTTTTATAAACCTTAACAAAGCAGTAATGGCAAACGATGGCCGTGTTAGCTCATCTCTAAAGCGAATGATTGCTTGGGTGAGTAGTAATGCAACGGGGTGTAGGTATTGTCAAGCACACGCCATAAGAGCCGCTGAGCGCTATGGAGCAGAGAAGGAACAACTAGATAATATTTGGGACTACAGAACACATGAGGCTTTTAGCGAGGCCGAGCGAGCTGCCCTTGATTTTTCATTGCAAGCATCACAAGTACCCAACACAGTAGACGCGGAAATTAAGCAGCGGCTCTATACCTACTGGGATGAGGGAGAGATTGTAGAAATGTTAGGAGTTATCTCTTTGTTTGGGTATCTAAACCGCTGGAATGACTCTATGGGTACCACTATTGAAGAAGGCGCAGTGCAGAGCGGCAAGCAACACCTTGGAAAGTACGGCTGGGAAGAAGGAAAACATCTTTAACTAATAAAGTTGTTTACTTTTTTGCTCCAACAATGAGTACTATTTCTCCTTTTGGAGCCTTAGCCTCAAATACAGAGAGCACCTCTTGGGCGGTTCCTCTAATGGTTTGCTCATGTAGTTTGGATATTTCTCTTGAAACAGACACAGGGCGGTCTTCGCCAAAATACTCGATGATTTGCGCTAAGGTTTTTAAAAGCTTGTGGGGTGACTCGTAAAAAATAATGGTTCGCGATTCTTGAGCTAGCAGTTTTAATCTAGTTTGGCGTCCTTTTTTAGGGGGCAAAAACCCTTCAAAAACAAATTTATCATTTGGCAAGCCACTATTTACAAGCGCCGGAACAAAGGCCGTGGCCCCCGGCAAGCAATCAACCTCAATACCTGCCTCTACACAGGCGCGTGTCAATAAAAAACCCGGATCACTAATGGCCGGGGTTCCGGCATCACTAATTAAGGCAACGCTTTGCCCGCTTTTTATACGCGCTACAATAGCTGCTGTAGTTTTATGCTCGTTGTGCATATGGTGAGAATGCATTTGGGTAGTGATTTCAAAATGTTTTAATAACTTGCCGCTGGTTCTTGTGTCTTCGGCAAGAATTAAATCAACCTCTTGCAATACTTCTATGGCGCGAAAAGTAATGTCTTTTAAATTGCCAATAGGCGTAGGCACTAAGTATAGTTTTGACATATCTATAATATAAAAAAGGTGTGGTTAAATACCCGTGAGCAATATAAGAATTCCTGCAATCAATAGTGCCGTTTTCTTGTCTGTGGTTTTTTTAGTGAAGGGTTTTTTAAATTTCGGAGATAAATTTATGGTTTATGCTGTATGCTCTGTTTTTGTTTTTATAAATTTACCCAACCGAACTCTAAAATGGAAACCTTTTTTATTTTCCTTTAATACCTAACTATGTTTTTAGAAAACACCGTAAATCAAAAAGAGCAATTTGGCTGGATCGAAGTAATTAGTGGCTCTATGTTTTCTGGTAAAACCGAAGAACTTATTAGGCGCCTCAAGCGCGCGCAATTTGCGCGTCAAAAAGTAGAGATTTTTAAGCCTGCCGTAGACACCCGCTATGATGACAACCAAGTGGTGTCTCATGATAAGAATCATATCCGGTCTACAGCAGTACCCGCCGCTGCAAATATTCCTATTTTGGCAGACAACTGTGATGTTGTGGGAATAGATGAGGCACAATTTTTTGATGATGAAATTGTAAAGGTCTGCAACGATCTGGCCAATCGCGGAGTACGTGTTATTGTAGCTGGTTTAGACATGGATTTTAAAGGCAATCCTTTTGGGCCTATGCCTGCCCTAATGGCCACAGCAGAGTATGTAACCAAAGTACACGCTGTTTGCCCTCGCACTGGTAATCTAGCCAATTATAGTTTTAGAAAATCTCAAAGTGATGATTTAGTACTCCTTGGAGAAACCGAAGAGTATGAGCCGCTAAGCCGTGCTGCTTTTTACAAGGCAAGGTTAAAAGAAAAACTACGTACTCTTGATGTACAAGAGCCAGAAGAAATTACTCCCAAAAACAAATAAGCGCACCTATAAAATGCCAAAAGCAACACAAACTATTTTAGAGATTGACCTTACTGCTTTGGGTCATAACTATCGGTATATCCAGTCACAACTTAAACAAGGCAGCCGTATTATGGCTGTTGTAAAGGCCTTTGGGTATGGGTCTGAAGATGTTGCTGTTGCCAGGGAGCTAGAAAAGTTAGGGGTTACCTATTTTGCGGTTGCATATGCTCAAGAAGGGGCTCGCCTTAGAGAGGGCGGCATACAAACGCCTATTTTAGTGCTGCACCCACAGGCCATTAATTTTGACACAATTCTTGACAAATGCCTAGAACCCTGCATGTATAGTTCAAAAATACTTGAGGAGTTTATTGCCTTTGCCCAAAAGAAAAAACAAAAAAACTATCCTGTTCACCTAAAGTTTAACACCGGTCTTAATAGGTTGGGGTTTGCTCAAAGCGATCTTAAATATATCATAGACTCCCTTGCTAATTCAGAGGCGGTTAAAGCCTGCTCTGTTTTTTCACACCTTGCAGCTAGTGAGGATTTGAAACAAAGAAAATTTACCTTAAAACAGTTGGATGCGTTTGCTGAAATTTCAGAAGAACTAAAAAAAGCACTGCCCCACACTGCTTTTTTACACACATTAAACACCTCTGGAGTTTTAAATTACCCGCAAGCCCATTATGATATGGTGCGTTGCGGTATAGGGCTTTATGGCTTTGCCAATGACATTGAGCAATCTGCGAAACTTAAGCCTGTCGCTACACTTAAAACTATTATCTCACAAATTCATACCCTTGAAAAAGGAGATACACTTGGATACAACAGAGCGTTTACCGCTCAAAAAAAGATGAAAACCGCTACCCTCCCTCTTGGCCATGCAGATGGTATTTCAAGAGCCTATGGAAATGGCGTGGGATGGACGCGTATTAATGGCCACAAAGCCCAAATCTGCGGAAATGTCTGCATGGATATGATTATGGTAGATATAACTGATATTGATTGTAAAGAAGGGGACGAAGTTATTGTATTTGGAAATCAAACAACTGCAGAAAAACTCTCGGGGGCTGTTGATACTATATCTTATGAAATTCTTACGGCAATCTCTCAGCGTGTGACGCGAGTTATCACAAGATCATAAGGTGTTTTAACCTGCGGTTTTTTTAATTTAAAGACTTTAAAATTTTTAAACAATAGTGTACCTTTAAAAAAAATAATCCTATGAAAATAGCTGTTATAGGTGCCACGGGAATGGTTGGCACGGTGATGCTGAAGCTTCTTGAAGAGCGAAACTTTCCTGTCACAGAACTGCTACTTGTAGCCTCAAAAAAATCTGTAGGCAAACAACTTTTATTTAAAAATAAAGCCCTTAAAATAATCGCTATTGAAGATGCCGTGAAGGCCAAACCTGCTATTGCTATATTCTCTGCTGGGGGTGAAACTTCATTGGAGTGGGCTCCTAAATTTGCGCACGTTGGCACAACCGTTATAGACAACTCATCTGTTTGGCGTATGGATCCAAACAAAAAATTGATTGTTCCAGAAATCAATGCTCAAACGCTCACCAAAGAAGATAAAATTATAGCCAACCCAAATTGCTCTACCATACAACTGGTTATGGCCTTGGCTCCATTGCACAAAAAATACAAGATAAAACGGGTGGTGGTATCCACCTACCAATCTGTCTCTGGAACAGGTGCAAATGCAGTAAAACAAATGGAGGATGAAGAAAAGGATGTTGCTGCCCAGATGGTCTATCCGCATCAAATTCATAGAAATGTAATCCCTCATTGTGATGTTTTTCAAGATAATGGGTACACAAAAGAGGAAATGAAATTGGCCCTTGAGCCTCAAAAAATATTAAACGATCGTAGTTTTTCTATCACCGCCACAGCCGTGAGGGTGCCTACCTCTGGGGGCCATAGCGAGGCTGTAAATGTTGCCTTTTTAAATGATTTCACCCTAGATCAAGTGAGAAACACTCTTCAAAAAACTCCTGGGGTTACACTTCAAGACAATCCTGATACTAACACCTATCCAATGCCTATTTTAGCTCACGATAAGGATGAAGTTTTTGTAGGTAGGCTGCGTAGAGATCTTTCACAGCAAAACACACTCAATATGTGGATTGTAAGTGATAATTTAAGAAAAGGAGCCGCCACAAATGCTATTCAAATTGCAGAGTACTTGGTAGCGCATCAGCTTGTGTAACTCTAATAATTAGTTTGTAGGCTTGTTTTGGTCTTAAAAAAAGAGTTGCCTTGTAAATGTTAAATTTCTAATAATTGTCTCATTCACTGATGGATAAACAGACATAACTTTATACATTGCTAATAATATTGGATTTAAAGCCCTATTTTTAGGCTTTTTTAGATGAAATAATTTTTAAGAAATGCACAAAGTTTTATATCTGTTATTTGCAATGCTGCTAATCACCTCGTGTGGTTCAGATGATGATACAGATGTTTTTGTTCCTCTAGAGATACAAACACAAGAAGATTTTGTACAAGTATCAACACTGCAAACAATTAGCATTGACATTTTCGCTAACGATACAAATATTCCAGCAACCGGGCTGCTAACTGTAACATCCCCAAGTAATGGTGATGTGACAATAAACAACAATAACACCCCGCAAGACACTAGCGATGATGTTTTAGAATATGATCCAGCTTTAAATTTTGTTGGCACAGACACCTTGCAGTATACCATTTGCCTTCAAGACGGAAGCAATTGCAAAACAGAAACTATTTCTATTATTGTTTTTCAAGACACAAGTGTTACCCTAGATTTAGATAAATTCCCTTACGATACCCTTTCTGAATACAATTTTTTTAATGGAGCGCTAAATGCAATACAGCCAGCGTATGGAGTGCTTCCTTATGAGCCTATAAGTTCATTATTTACAGACTATGCTGTTAAAGAAAGATTTGTTTGGATGCCTGTGGGTGAAACGGCAAGTTTTGACCAAAACAACAAATCGTTAGATTTTCCGACGGGTAGTGCCCTTGTGAAAATGTTTTATTACAACAATGTACTGCCAACAAACACAACCAGAATTATTGAAACCAGAGTAATGGTAAAAACCCAAGATGGTTGGGACTTTGCTGAATATGTTTGGAACGATGCCCAAACAGAAGCTTTTTTGGAAACCACAGAAGACGGAGGTTACACAGAAGTTAACTGGTTACAAGATGGACAGCAAAAGTTTGTTAACTACAGAATTCCCGCAAAACAACAATGCGTTATCTGCCATACCAATGATTTTGAGACAGTGCCTCTTGGGATAAAGCCACAAAACATTAACTCTTTTCTAACCTACGATGATGGCCCAAGCAATCAATTACAAAAACTAATTGATTTTGGATATCTTGAAGACGCCCTCCCAGAAAGTATCACAACCGTTGTAGACTGGAAAGACGCTTCAAACTCTTTAGAGCAAAGAGCCAAGTCTTACCTTGATATCAATTGTGCTAATTGCCATATTGATGGAGGACAAGGAGATTACAGAGTAATACGCCTTGGATATACAGATACGTTAAACAACGACGAAAATGCAGGTGTATGTGTTGATGCAGACACCCCAATTCCTGGATTAATGGGGCAAAAACATATTGCACCTGGTGATCCAGAAAACTCAATAATATACTATAGGATGTCTGTCACTGGAGACGAGCCCTATAAAATGCCCCAGTTTGGGCAAAGTCTAGTTCATACAGAAGCCCTAGCGCTTATGGAAGACTGGATAAATTCTATTAACCAATCTTGTGATTAACTAAAACAATTATTATTATGAAAAAATTATTCTTTTTTGCTTGTCTTTTTGCTGTAGCTCAATACAGTGCGGCTCAAGTAACTTTTACACCTCAGTCTGCCGGTACAAACTACACTGATAGAGGTATTGTAGATATGAATGGAGACGGCCTGGACGACATCCTTTCTGTTAATAATTCTAATATTCAAGTTTTGTATCAACAAGAAGATGGATCTTTTATAGAGTCAATTGTTGCCACAGAATTTGCTGACAATTCTCCATCTTGGAGTTTGGCAGCTGCGGATTATGACCGTAACGGCTTCACAGATTTGCTGTATGGTGGAGGTAACGGTGTTACCTTTATGAGAGCAAACAATGATGGAACAGCATATACTGAAGTATCTGGACCTGAATACGTATTCTCACAACGTTCTAACTTTGTAGACATCAACAATGATGGTCACCTAGATGCCTATGTTTGTCATGATGTTGAACCAAGTGTTTTTTACATCAATGATGGAGAAGGAAACCTAGAATACTTTCAAGGTGGTTTGGGAGATTATCCATCTGGAGGACATTATGGATCTGTATGGTTAGACTTTGACAATGATAGAGACGTAGATATGTTTATTGCAAAATGTGGTGGAGAGTCTGAGAGAAGAGACAATGAAATGCACGTAAATAATGGAGATGGCACATTTACAGAAAGTGGCGCTTCTCTGAATCTAGAGGATGACATGCAAACCTGGTCAAGCGCTTGGGCAGATTATGATAATGATGGAGATCTAGACGGATGGATAGGAGCTAGTACTTTTAACTCTGGTTTCCACAGGCTAATGAGAAATAACGGTAATGGAACTTTTACTGATGTAATTAACGCTTCTGGCCTTACAGAATTTAATGTTACTAGTATTGAAAATCAAACCTATGATTTTGACAATGACGGGTATGCAGATATTGTATCTGGTGGAGTAATTTTATATGGTAATGGAGATCTTACTTTCACTATCTCTAGCACAAATATTGGTAATGGTGGTTTTGGAGATATCAACGAAGATGGATTTGTTGATGCTATTTCTAATGGGCAGCTTATCATAAACAACACAAACAATAATAACTGGTTAAAAATCAACACCGTTGGTGTGGAGAGTAACCTAGGGGGTATTGGTGCAAGAGTTGAGCTAAGCTCGCCTTCTGGAACTCAAATTAGAGAAGTAAGAAGTGGAGAAGGGTTTAGAAACATGAGTACTTTAAATACGCATTTTGGTCTTGGTCAAGACACAGAGATTACATCTGTAACAATTTACTGGCCATCTGGAATTGTAGATGTTTTTGAAGATCTAGACATCAACATGACCCACAAACTTGTTGAAGGAAATAGTGTTTTAAACACTGGAGATTTCTTAACAAGTGATATTTCTATATTCCCTGTTCCAGCCCTTGACAACCTAACGGTTTCAAACATTGAAGATATTGAAGACCCTATCTATACTGTTTTTGACATCACTGGAAGAAAAGTAATGCATGGTAGACTCCTCAACAACAACATTAATATTTCTCAATTAACTTCTGGGCAATACATCCTTCGTATAGCAGGACAAAAACTTAGAAGAAATAATGTGAAAGCAACCAAGTTCACGAAAAGATAATTTTTTAATTCTCAAAAAACACCATTGAGTGAATTCTCAATGGTGTTTTTATTTACACTATGTTAAAACGGTTCCTATATTTCGGTCTAATTTGTCTTTTATGTGCTAGCTGCTCTAATGAAGATGACGCAGGATATGTTACTATTGAGCCTGTCTCTGAGGTTACCGTAGATTTATTACAAGTGCCCTACCCAACACTTTCTGAGTATCATTTTTTTGAGGATACCCTAAGTGAGCTAGCCCCAACATTTGGGGTGCTTCCTTATGAGCCTATTAGTTCATTGTTTTCAAACTATGCGCATAAATCACGTTTTATTTGGCTTCCTAGCGGTACAATAGGCACATATAATGGAGACGCCAATAACATTGAGTTGCCTGTTGGTAGTGTGATTATTAAAAATTTCTTTTATGACAATGTGCTTCCTGATTATACTAGAGTACTTATTGAAACCCGGCTCATGATTAGAAAAGAAGAGGGCTGGACTTTTGCAGAATATTTTTGGAATGAACAGCAAACAGAAGCTTTTCTTGACACACAAGGAGATGGAGGTTTTAAGTATGTAACATGGATCGAAGATGGGCAGCAGCGTGAAATAAACTACAGAATGCCCTCTGGAAGTGAGTGTTTTACCTGTCATAAAAGCAATACAACAAATGAGCCTATTGGTATAAAGCCTCAAAGTCTTAACAGCACTTATGCCTTTGCAGATGGCTTGCAAAATCAACTACAAAAGTGGATTGATGTTGGTTATCTTGAAGATAATATACCCACAAACATCAATACCGTTGTGGACTATAGAGACACCTCACAAGACCTTGAAACTAGAGTGCGCTCATATGTAGATATTAATTGCGCTAGCTGTCATAGAGATGAAGGACATTGTAATTACAGGCCTATGAGGTTTGCCTTTAGCGAAAACAACTTATTGGAAAATTTAGGGGTTTGTGTAACTCCAGATCAAATGTTAAGTAATCTCTCCTTAGATCAAAAATTAATAAAACCTGGAGATCCAGAAAACTCTGTTATTTACTACCGCCTTAATGTCACGGCGGAAGAAGAACGCATGCCGCTGCTAGGCAGAAGTATTATCCACAATGACGGTGTTGGCTTACTAAGAGACTGGATTAACTCTCTGGATACTACCTGCGACTAAAGCTTTTAAAATACCATAAATACCCCATTTGCAAGTAGTTGCACTTGGGGTATTTATTTTTTGTTATCTTTAAGTAACAATAACGCTAAAACAATCGCCATTATGAATTCAACTTTTACAACTATTTTACGCATGTTACTGGGTGTTTCTTTACTAATATTTGGCATGAACAAGTTTATTGCGTTCATTCCTATTTTTGACATGGCCCCAGCAGCAGCAAACTTCATGGAGTCGTTAAATAGCACAGGATATGTTTTATATGTTGTTGCCAGTTTAGAGCTACTTATCGGGGGGCTACTACTATTTAAAAAGTGGGTTCCGTTTGCCCTTATTTTACTTGCCCCTATTGTTGTTAATATTTTATTGTTCCATCTTTTTTTAGATGTCTCAGGGATGTTAGTTGCTGTTTTAATGTTGGTAATTACAGGAGTGCTTATATATAAATACTGGAAATCTTACAGCTCTTTGTTTCAATAACAATAACCAACCACTCATTAAAATACAAACAGGCCGCCTATACCTATATTAGGGCCTGTTTTTTTATGTATTTTTATAAAAAATAACCTCATGAAAAAATTAATGCTCCCAATTATTACAGCCCTAGTTCTTGTGGGGTGTAACAATGGCAATGTTTCAGAAAACCAAACCAATACCGTGACCTATCCTAAGACCAAAAAAGTTGACACTGTGACTAATTATTTTGGAACACCGGTAAAAGACCCTTACAGATGGCTTGAGGACGATATGAGCGAAGAAACAGCTAGGTGGGTAGAAGATCAAAACAAAACCACTTTTGGGTATTTAGAAAACATTCCTTTTAGAGAGGAGTTAAAGCAGCGCCTTACAACCCTCTGGAATTACGAAAAAGTAGGCGCTCCTTTTAAGGAAGGAGACTACTCTTACTTTTATAAAAATGATGGGCTGCAAAACCAGTATGTAATTTATAGGTACAAAACAGGGCAAGACCCAGATAAGACAGAAGTTTTTTTGGACCCAAACACATTCACTGAAGATGGAACAATTTCACTAGGAGGACTCAGTTTTAGCGAAAACGGATCATTGGCTGCCTACAGTATAAGCGAGGGAGGAAGTGACTGGAGAAAGGTACTTGTGATGAATGCCCAAAGCAAAGAAATTATAGAAGACACCATTGTGGATGTAAAATTTAGCGGCATCTCTTGGCTGAAAAATGAAGGTTTTTATTATTCTAGCTATGACAAACCAAAAGGGAGTGAGCTTTCTGCCAAAACAGACCAACACAAGCTTTACTACCATAAACTTGGGACTTCTCAAAAAGAAGATGAGCTTATTTTTGGGGGAACCCCAGAACAAAAGCATAGGTATGTAGGTGGGCGTACCACACAGGACAATAAATATCTGATTGTTTCTGCTAGTGTTTCAACCTCAGGAAACAAACTCTTTATCAAAGACCTCAGTGACCCAAAAAGTCCCTTTATTACAATACAAAAAGATACAGATAGTGATACCTCTGTTATAGATAATGTTGACAGTAAACTTTACCTTGTTACAAACAGAAATGCTCCCAACAAAAAAGTAGTTACTGTAGATGCAGCTAGTCCAGTACCAGAAAACTGGAAAGATTTTATTGAGGAAACTCAAAATGTTTTAAGAGCTAGCACAGGTGGTGGGTATATTTTTGCAAATTATATGGAAGATGCCGTGAGCGCAATAAAACAGTATACCTATGACGGAACCCTAGTAAGGGAAGTTGCTTTGCCTGGAGTTGGCTCAGCAGGTGGTTTTGGCGCTAAAAAGCAAGACACTAGCCTGTATTATTCTTTTACAAACTACCTCACACCTGGTAGTATTTATTCTTATGAAATTTCATCTGGAGCTTCTAAGCTATACAAAAAACCAAGCATTGATTTTAACTCAGACGAGTACCAAAGCAAACAAGTATTCTACACCTCAAAAGACGGCACACAGGTGCCAATGATAATTACCCACAAAAAAGGAATAGTCCTGGACGGCACAAACCCTACCATTTTGTATGGGTATGGCGGTTTTAATATTAGCTTGACTCCAAGTTTTAGCATTACAAATGCCGTTTGGATGGAGCAGGGTGGCGTATATGCTGTCGCCAATCTTAGGGGCGGTGGAGAGTATGGTAAAAAATGGCATGATGCAGGAACCAAATTACAAAAGCAAAATGTTTTTGATGACTTTATAGCCGCCGCAGAATATTTAATTGCTGAAAAATACACCTCTAGTGATTACCTAGCAATTCGTGGAGGATCTAACGGAGGGCTTTTAGTGGGTGCTACGATGACACAGCGGCCAGATTTAATAAAGGTAGCCCTTCCGGCTGTTGGGGTTTTAGATATGTTGCGCTACCACACCTTTACAGCAGGAGCTGGTTGGGCCTATGATTATGGTACGGCGCAACAAAGTAAAGAAATGTTTGAATACCTAAAGTCCTACTCCCCAGTACATAATGTAACTCCTGGCACAAAGTATCCTGCAACAATGGTTACCACAGGAGATCATGACGATAGAGTAGTGCCTGCACATAGTTTTAAATTTGCTGCAGAACTACAAGAAAAACAAGGGGGCGCTGCTCCTGTTTTAATTAGAATTGAAACAGATGCGGGACATGGCGCAGGAACTCCTGTAAGCAAAACCATTGAACAATATGCAGATATATATGGCTTCACTTTATATAATATGGGCTATAAGGTTTTGCCAAAACAAATGAATGATGGCGTAAAACAATAACGCAATTTAAACCACTATAAAGCTATATATAACTAGGTAAATACACTTGATATATAGCTTTTTTACCACCCTATTTTTTATGCTAAAGGTAGCTATTAAAGATTTTTCATACCCAAACACACCCGAGGTGTTAATATTAAAAGACATCGTGTTTTCCTTAAAAGAGGGAGAACATTTGGCGGTTTTAGGAGAGAGTGGTTGCGGGAAATCTACCTTACTACACTTAATTTACGGGCTATTGCATTTAGAAAATGGCCTGTTGTTTTGGAAAGAAAAACAGCTATTAGGGCCCCTACACAATCTTGTGCCCGGGGAGCTTGCTATGAAATTGGTAGCTCAAGAGTTTAATGTAATGCCGTTTATCTCTGTTGCAGAAAATATAGCCACACACCTAAAGCGCAATAACAAAGAGCAAGACGCAGCTCGTGTAGATGAGCTGTTAGAAGTTGTGGCCCTGCAAGAGTATAAAAACACGAAGGTGAAAAACCTTAGCGGAGGTCAAAAACAAAGAGTAGCGCTTGCAAAAGCGCTTGCAAATACTCCTGAGGTCATCCTTTTAGACGAGCCGTTTAGCAACATAGACACCTTCAGAAAAAACAAACTACGCCGTAATTTATATGGCTATTTAAAGGACAACAATATTACCTGTATTACTGCCACCCATGATAGCGATGAGGCCTTGGGTTTTGCAGACACTATACTTATGCTGCGAGATGGTACCAAAGAAATGATGGGTAGCCCGCAGGAGATTATCTCAAATCTTAAAACACCTTACCAGGCTGGTTTTTTTGGTTCTGGATCTGTTATTGATACCCGTGTTTTTAAAGGGGTTAAAAAAGGAGGACTGCGAACAATATTGCCTTATGAACTGAAAATATCAAAAACACCTACAGCTGTCTCTGGAGTGATTTTAAAACAATACTTTAAAGGTCATTACTACGAGGTGCAGGTGCAAACTCCAGAAGGTGTTTTATTTTTAAATCACCCTACATTGCTAGAAGAAAAAACAAAGGTATACCTAGAGTTGGTGTAAACCATAATGGCTAACTAACCTTTAACTTTAAAACAGGTCCCACAATATTTTTACTGCAAAAATTAATATTAGTGCAGAGCATGCTATGATAACATGCTGGTGCTTTAGTTTTTTAAAACAGAAAAATGCCGTCTGTATAGTCGCCAAAAACACACCCACAATCATGAGTTGACCAAGCTCAATACCAATATTAAAACCCACCAGAGAAGCAAGTAAGTTATCATCTTCGAAAAAGGCCATTTTTAGAAAATTTGAAAATGCCAAGCCGTGAATACACCCAAAAATTAACACCATAATGTATAATAATTGATAGTTAATTTGGGTAGGTTTATATACTTTAATAAAATTATTTATACAGGTTACAATAATTGTAATGGGTATCAACTGCTCTGTAATATCACGTGGCAAGGTAAAAACATCATAAACAGAAAGCACTAAGGTTATGCTGTGTCCTATGGTAAAGGCAGTTATAAGCAGGGCTAGTTTTTTCCACTGGGAAATGCTAAAAAACACAGTAATGGCTAGTATAAAAAGCAGGTGGTCAATGCCGTCTATATCTAAAATATGCGATAGCCCTTGTTTAAAAAAAAGTACAAATGTCTGCATTACTCAATTGCTTTAATTTGATAGGTAGTTTCTCTAAAAGAAAAAGTATCTCCAACTTGCTTGCCAAATAACAATTTGCCTATTGGTGTTTGTAAGCCAATACAATAGTAGGATTTGTTTTGGTGAATCAAAACACCCAATGAAATACTTAAAAAAAAGTTGCCTTTGTTGGTAGTTACCAAACTTCCTAAATGAGCATGGGTTGCTGTTTTTGTAAGATTGATTTTGTGGAGAACTTCAAGGGTTTTCTCAATTTCTACTAATCGTTCACCTGCTTGTTCTCTGTCTAGTTGCAACATAGCCCTAGCGGTCTGGTGCTTATCTCCTGCGCTGCTTTTTGTTGCATCATCTAAGGATGCAACAATGCCCTTAATTTTATTTTGAACAATAATATACTTCTGCATTATTTGCTGTTCACAAGATAGTAGTAAGTGTTCTTTGATTTTTTTTGAGCTCATTACTATTAATTTGAACAACTAGTATTGTTCTTTTTTTGATGAAAGTACTGCCAACTCTTTACCTATACTGCTTCCTATGGCAACACCCATTCCTCCCAAACGAACACCACAGTAAACGCTAGAGTATATTTTTTTTATAATGGGCTTTTTTTGGTTTCCAACCCCCATAATACCACTCCAACGGGTGTCTATCTCAAAGGGTGTTTGAGGCAATATAGTAGTTTTTAAAAGCTGTTCTAGTTTATCTTGTATTATAGAAGTAAGTCCTGTTTGAGAGGTGTTTTCTGCGTCAAAGGCAAGATTTCTAGCGCCACCAAATAAAATTCTATCATCAATATTTCTAAAATAATAATAGCCGCAATCAAGATGAAAAGTGCCTTTGATCGCTAAATTTTTAATGGGCTTTGTGATGAGTACTTGTGCTCTTGCCGGTTGTACGTCTTCTTGCAGAAACTCCCCAGCAAAACCGTTGGTGGCAATACATATGCTTTTTGCCTCAACAGTTAGGTTGCCCAGAGTAAAAACTGGTGATGCTCCATTTTGTGAGATGTCTTTAACCAGGGCGTTATTTAATATTAAAACACCTTTTGAGGCCGCTTTTTCTAGTAACGCTGTCATCATCTTGCCGGTATCAAGCTGTCCTTCAAATTTATTGAAAATTGCTTTCGAAGCTACTTTTTCAAACCCAAAAGGGGTGTCAACCACAGAAAACACATTGGCATTAAAAATGGGGAATAGCAGCTCATTGATAGCATCTAAGTTTTTGACACACCTATCAAAAACAGCGCTATCTGTCTCTGGAAAAAGTTCATATCCTCCCAGTTGGGCATAGTCAATTCTCTGATCTGTTAAGGCGGCTCTAAGGGTAGAGAGGCCCTTAAGGCGCTCAGAAATAAGACCGACCACCTCATTTGGGGTGTGTGTTTCAAGGTCTTGTAGTATTTCAGACATACTGCCAAAACAAGCAAACCCTGCGTTTTTAGTGCTGGCTCCACTGGGCAAGGTTCCTTTTTCAAACACCACAATTTTAGCCTCTGGATGAAGTTCTCGTAATTCTAGAGCGCAGCTAAGACCAACAATTCCGCTGCCAATAATGGCAAAGTCTATGTTGGTAAACCATGACTTTTGCTCCCAATAGGATAGATTCATAAATAGTATTATATTTAAGCCTGTTTGCTTAAAGCAAATTGCATTTATAAATTTAATTACATTTTGATGAAAACCAACTACAGACTATTACTTGTTTTTATTTTATTCTCTTTTGTGTCATTTTCTCAACAACCTGGAGATGAAATTGAAATTCAAACCATAGAATTTGATGGCTATCCTGTAGGACAAGGTTGGCTATCTCCAAGAGAGGGATATTTTGATTTTACTTCTTTGGAAGGGCTTGATTTTGAAAAAGTATACATTAAATACAAACTAAAGTGTGACCCAACTCAAAATCCAAATTGTGGAGAGTGGGATTACCTGTCATACCTAAAAGTTATTGAACATACGGGCAAAGGGCTTCACCCTAACTACTATATTGGCGGAAATGGAGGTTTAACACCTGAAAGTTTTTCTTACATGAACAATACTGCTTGGAGCTATACTCCTAGGTATGAACAAACCATCGTTTTTGATGACCCTTCTGCCCTTGTGGCATACCAAGTGGGTGATGGAACGCAAGAAATTCAAGATCCTTTTGATGCTTCTTTAGAAGACTCTCAGGTGCAGTATCTGTTTAGACAGTCTGAGCTTGTGGCCTCTGGATTAACTCCCGGAGATATTACAGGAATGCAGTTTAACATTCTTGATACTGGTGGAGAAATGCAGCACCTTAGAATTGGTCTAAAGGCAACCACACAAAACGAATTACAAGAAAATGAAATAATTACAGATTTTGTTGAAGTGTTTGCTAAAGATTTGGCCTTTAGTGATTCAGGCTGGCAGCATATTGATTTCCCTTCTTTTTTTAATTGGGATGGGGTATCAAACATCATTGTAGAGGTTGCATTTACAGGTAAAGAGGGCGCAAGCGCTGTAACTTTGAGTGGTAATGCCTACTCCTGGGATTGCGCATCACAGGCTGCAACCACAGACGCTTATTTTAATTTTAATGGACCAGATAAAATAGCAGTTCCAACCACCAATCTTACAGAGATAGAAAATGAAGTTACCATTTCTTTTTGGCTAAACGGAAATGGGGAACAGCCCCAAAACGATAGTGTTTTTGACGTCCACGATCAAGAGGGAAATAGAGTTTTAAACATACATCTGCCTTGGAGCAACCAAAGAGTGTATTGGGACGCAGGAGACGAAACAGGGTATGACCGCATAGATAAAGAAGTTGATGATATTGATCAATACAAAGATGTTTGGAACCATTGGGCATTCACTAAAAATGCAACCACTGGCGTAATGAATATCTACCTCAACGCAGAACTATGGCATACCGGAACAGGGCTCAATAGAGCGGTAGGTACTATCGCTGATTTTAATCTTGGTAGAGGGCAGTGGAATGCAGATAACTTTTATGATGGCAAACTAGATGATTTCCAAATTTGGGCCACAGAATTAGACCCGGCTACCATTGCCAACTGGATGCACAAGGATGTTGATGCCTCACACCCTAACTATTCAGCATTAAAAGTAAATTACAAGTTTGATCAAATCACGACAAGTTATGAGACTCTTGAAGAAGTTTTAGACCAGCAAACACCGCTTTACGGGGTTCCGCAGTTAAAAAACTATAACGGAGCTCACTTCAAGAACTTTACAACATCTACAACAAGGCCCAACGTAAAATTTAATCGCAACACCGCTAGCTATACTATAAATACAGAGCTTGTTGTGGACTCCATTGCTAAAGGAAAAGTGATGGTAGAGAAATATGTGCAAGAAGTGGTTGGAGAAATCCCTGTTTTGGATCAAACTCTTTATGTAAACCCTACCTATTATAATAATTACCAGTATGATGCTAATTTGGTTGCCACAGACTCTACGGCTGTAGCTCCAGATGTTACCCTTATTCTAGAACAAATTGAATATAATACCACAGTACCTGGAGAAGAAGTGCTTGTCCCTTGGGAAATTGGACGCTATATAACTCCCTACGGAAATGGCCTTTCTTTAGGTGATGATGGCTGGACATGGATTTTTGATGTTACAGACTTTCAACATCTTTTTCAAGGAGATGATGTACACATTCAAGCAGGAAATTTTCAAGAACTACTTGATATGAAGGTTGTTTTCAAAGTAGGTACCCCATCTAGAGAACTCTTGGGTATTCAGAACTTATATTCTGGCAATTATAGTTTAAACACCTTCGATGATGTGGTTGTAAACACCACGGTGCCTCTCAACCCAGAGGCAGAGATGTTTTCTGTAAAATCAACCCTATCAGGACATGGTTTTGGAAATGGTAATAATTGTGGTGAGTTTTGTAACAATACCCATAAAGTTCTTGTAAATGGTGTCGAGCAATATAGCTGGGAAATTATGCAAGAATGCGGGGAAAACCCACTCTACCCTCAAGGGGGAACCTGGATGTATGACAGGGCTGGTTGGTGTCCTGGAGCTCCTGCAACGGTTCAAAATTTGGATGTCACACCGTTTATTAATGTTGGGGTAGACACCACAACAGACATAGATTACAACATTGATCAAGACCCTTACGGAAACTATATAACAGAAATCTTTTTTGTGGAATACGGGGCTCCAAACTTTACCAATGACGCGGCTTTAGAGGAAATTATTGCCCCAAACATTTTTAAACTAAACACTAGATTTAACCCAACGTGTGGCGAGCCGGTTATTAGAATTAAGAACAATGGAGAAAACCCATTAGAGTCTGTAATTGTAACCTATGGCGTTCAAGGAGAGGATTCTTACAGCTATACCTGGACAGGAAGTTTAGCATTTTTAGAGCAGGAAGTAATCACACTCCCTGCCATTGAGGTTGGTAATTACTACCAAGGAACTACCTCTTTTGAGGTAAGTCTTAGCGGGGCAAATGGTGGTGCAGACCAATACGAGTTTAACAATAGTTTGACCTCAGAATTTGAGGCCGCTCCAATTCATGAGGAACAATTGGTAATTGACTTTAAAACAAACAACCGTCCTTTTGAAAATAGCTACAAGGTGTTTGACACTGCTGGTAACGTTATGTTTGAAAGAGATTTTGATGATTCAAACACAACCTACACAGATCTAATTAATCTTCCGCAGGGATGCTATGAGCTAGTGGTGTATGATACGGGTGGTGATGGAATGAATAACTGGCCTTCAAACCATGGTAACGGATTTATTCGTTTAAAAAACTTGAGCGGTTCTACTATCGTATTTTTAGAACGTTGGTTTGGAGAAACCATAAAGTACCGCTTTAGAAACGATGCTGCCCTAAACACTGAAGACCAGGAAAACAATTTATTTTCTGTGCACCCAAACCCTACAGATAGCGCCTTTACGGTTTCGCTTATTAACTCTACAGAGTTTTTCTCAATGGAGGTTTTTAACATCACAGGGAGGTCTATCTATAAAGAGAAAGACATGGACCCTTCAAATAATACTGTAGATGTATCTAGCTATAGCAGTGGCGTGTATTTAATTTACTTAAAAACACAAAGTGGCGCCACACAGGTTAGAAAACTAATTGTTAATTAACTTTACATTTCTGCCATAAAAAAAGTGCTATCTAAAATTAGATAGCACTTTTTTATTTGATTGTGATTGGTTTATTCTTCCTCTTGAGGTTCATTCATTTTCCAAGTGTCCATAAATGCCGTGGTATAATTACCAGAGACATAATCTGGATGGTCCATGAGTTGTCTATGAAATGGTATGGTTGTTTTAATTCCTTCAATAACAAATTCATCTAAGGCGCGCTTCATTTTATTGATTGCTTCCTCGCGTGATTGAGCCGTTGTAATCAACTTGGCAATCATAGAATCATAATTTGGTGGTATAGAATACCCTGCATATACATGGGTATCTAGCCTAACTCCATGCCCTCCTGGAGCGTGCAAGGTCGTTATTCTTCCTGGAGAAGGTCTAAAGTCGTTGTAGGGGTCTTCTGCGTTAATACGACACTCTATTGAGTGTAATGATGGAAAGTAGTTTTTCCCAGAAATAAGCACACCGGCAGCTACTAGAATTTGCTCACGAATTAAATCATGATCAACTACTTGCTCTGTAATAGGGTGCTCTACTTGGATACGCGTATTCATTTCCATGAAGTAGAAATTTCTGTGCTTATCTACTAAAAACTCTACAGTTCCTGCTCCTTCATATTTTATGTATTCGGCGGCTTTTACAGCTGCTTCTCCCATTTTTTCTCTAAGGGCGTCTGTCATAAAAGGACTTGGCGTTTCTTCCGTAAGTTTTTGATGACGGCGCTGTACAGAGCAATCACGTTCACTAAGGTGACATGCGTTCCCTTTACTGTCTCCAAGAATTTGTATTTCTATATGGCGCGGCTCTTCAATTAGCTTTTCCATATACATGTCGTCGTTTCCAAAGGCTGCTTTACTTTCTTGTCTGGCAGACTCCCAAGCATCTTGCAGCTCTTCTTCCTTCCAAACGGCGCGCATCCCTTTTCCACCACCACCAGCGCTTGCTTTAAGCATCACAGGATAGCCTGTTTTTTTGGCAACTTTAATACATGTTTTAAAATCTGGAATAACCCCTTCGCTTCCTGGCACACAAGGTACCCCTGCAGCAATCATGGTTGATTTTGCATTTGCCTTATCACCCATTCTATCTATCATCTCTGGAGAGGCTCCAATGAATTTAATATTGTGTTCCTCACAAATTTTTGAAAATTTTGCATTTTCAGAAAGAAACCCGTATCCTGGATGAATCGCATCTGCGTTTGTGATTTCTGCTGCAGCAATAATGTTACTAACTTTTAAGTAACTCTCACTACTTGGCGCTGGTCCAATACATACCGCCTCGTCTGCAAACTTTACATGCAAACTTTCTTCATCAGCTTTACTATAAACAGCCACCGTTTTAATGCCCATTTCTTTACAGGTACGTATGATACGAAGTGCTATTTCACCCCTATTGGCAATCAATATTTTTTTAAACATATCTCTTTTATTTAAACTTATAACTCACGACTTTGTTTTCACAAAGGTTGTTAAAACTCTATCTAAGATTTAAAATATAAATTATGATGGGTCTACTAAAAATAGTGGCTGATCAAACTCTACAGGAGAAGCGTCATCTACTAATATTTTTACAATTTTACCAGAAACTTCACTTTCTATCTCGTTGAAAAGTTTCATGGCCTCAATAACACATAAAACGTCTCCCTCTCCAATAACAGATCCTACCTCAACAAACATAGGTTTGTCTGGTGATGGCTTGCGGTAAAAAGTACCGATAATTGGTGATTTTACAGTGATAAGGTTAGATTCCTCTTTACTTTCTGGTGTGGCCTCTACAGCAGGTGCAGCAGGGGCAGGTGCGGGAGCAGTAGCTGCCATCTGGGGCATTTGCTGTATAAAGGTAGTCTCTCCTTTATTGTGTTCGCCTGTTCTAATGGTAATTTTAACGTCTTCCATTTCAAGTTTTACCTCACTAGCGCCAGACTTAGTTACGAACTTGATTAAACTTTGAATGTCTTTTAATTCCATAATATAATTGTTTGTTAATAGGTACTTGTTTTATTGTTTTGGATCATAGGCCCATTTTACATAAATGGAGCCCCAGGTAAAGCCTCCTCCAAAAGCGGCAAAGACAATATTGTCTCCTTTTTTAAGTTGATTTTCATAATCAAATAAACACAGAGGTAATGTCGCTGATGTTGTGTTACCGTATCTGTGAATATTTAACATCACTTTATCTTGTGGCAAATTCATTCTTCTTGAAGTTGCGTCTATTATTCGTTTATTAGCCTGGTGTGGCACTAGCCAACTTACATCATCACCCGTTAAGTTGTTTCGCTGCATTATTTTTTCTGAAACATCTGCCATTTTAGAAACAGCAAATTTAAATACTGTTTTCCCGTCCTGATGAACATAGTGCTGTTTGTCTGCGATGGTTTGGTTTGATGGAGGCAAAATAGATCCACCAGCATCAATTTTAAGACTGTCTCTTCCAACGCCATCAGAGCGTAATATTTCGTCTTGCAAGCCTAGTCCTTCTAGGTTGGGTTCAAACAAAACAGCTCCAGCCCCATCTCCAAAGATAATACATGTGGTGCGATCTGTATAATCTACAATCGAGGACATTTTATCTGCTCCAATGAGTAATACTTTTTTGTATCTGCCAGACTCTATGTATCTGGCTGCGGTAGACATACCAAAAAGAAAGCCAGAGCATGCCGCCGCTAGGTCATAAGAAAAAGCATTTACCGCGCCTATTTGTGAGGCTACGTAAACACCTGTTGCTGCTACGGGCATATCTGGTGTGGCAGTTGCCATAATCACCATGTCTATATCTTCTGGATTGATGTTGTTTTTTGAAAGCAGTTGCTCAGCTGCTTTTATGGCCATAAAGGAAGTTCCTTGGCCTTGTTCTTTTAAAATGCGGCGCTCTTTGATTCCTGTTCTTGAGGTAATCCACTCATCGTTGGTGTCTACCATTGTTGCCAGTATTTTGTTTGTTAAAACATACTCAGGAACATAGCCTCCAACAGCAGTGATTGCAGCAGTAATGGTACTCATAGAATTTGTTTAAATTCAGCAAAAAGAGTCAAAATCTCTCTAAAAAGCCCGAAAAATAGTCAATTTTAATCAAAAACAAGTCTTTTTTGACTTTTTTGATTTTTACTAATAGCTGAGAAAACAAAAAACTCTCACAGGCTGTGAGAGTTCTCTGTATATAGCTTTTTTTAAGCCCTATGCTTCTACTTCTTCTACTGCGTCAATAACAATTTGACCACGGTAGTATAGTTTACCTTCATGCCAGTGCGCTCTATGGTAAAGGTGCGATTCTCCGGTTGTAGGATCTGTAGCAATTTGCGGTGCAACTGCTTTGTAATGTGTTCTTCTTTTATCTCTTCTAGTTTTGGAGATTTTTCTCTTAGGATGTGCCATTACGCTCTATTATTTTTCGTTTAATAATTTTTTTAATGAATCCCATCTTGGATCTGTTGGTCCTTGTTGGGGTTCTTCTGTATCTTCTTTGGTTGCCTTTGGGCTTAACTCTTCAAGTTTGTCGAGAATATCACTTTGCAATGTTCCATCTTCTATTCCTGGGTGTATTCTTCTGCTAGGTAAATTTAAAATTATAGACTCATAAATGAATTGTTGAATATTAACCTCATAACTCCCGTGTGGAATTTGTAGTAAATCTTCATTTTCATCATTAAAATCATCTCCAAACTTTACAATAAAATGATAGTTTCCAGCCACAGACTCATTATAAGACTCGTTGGTAACATCACAATTTACATTTACATCACCCTTGTAGGTTAATGTAAACTCCATAAAGGTTGTTTTTTTATCTAGCAGTACATCCAGAGAAATGGTTGCTCCATTAAACTCGTCATACTCAAAATGCTCAAAGAACGTATTGTCTATTGTAAAATCAAAGTGATGCTCTCCAAGTTTCAACCCAACAAAAGGGATTGTAAATTCTTTCAAATCTCTCATAATCACACCAAATTGAAATATCCGCCTTACGCATAAAGCGGGTGCAAAGATAAAAAATTATTTCATTTGCAAATTATTTTATCACTACTTTTTTACAAAGGGCTTGCGCTTGCTAATTTTTAAGGGATTTTCTGCAGATACCAGATAGGCTTTTCTTGTTTTAAAAATGGTAATTGCGCTAAAAACCGCTGCTCTAAAAGAGGTAAAATCTGCTTTATTTTTTCCAGCAATATCATAGGCGGTGCCGTGGTCTGGCGAGGTTCTTATCTCACTAAGACCGGCGGTGTAGTTTACCCCAGAGCCAAAGGCTAATGTCTTAAAGGGGACAAGGCCTTGGTCATGGTATGAGGCAATAATAACATCAAAGTTTTTATAGTTTGCACTGCCAAAAAAGCTGTCTGCAGCATATGGGCCAAAGACCGTTTTACCATTATTGCGCAAATTATCAAGTGTTGGGCGCATAATTGTGTCATCCTCGTTTCCAATAACACCGTTATCTCCTGTATGAGGATTAATGCCCAAAACGGCTATTTTTGGCTTTGCAATTCCAAAGTCTTGAATTAACGTTTTATGGATGGTATTGATCTTTTTTTCTATCACCTCTCTGGTGATGTTTGCCGAAATATCTTTTACCGCTACATGATCTGTCAAAAGGCCTACTCTTAAGGTTTCTGAAATCATAAGCATCATGCTGTCTCCCTCCAATTCTTGTTGCAGATAATCTGTGTGGCCAGGAAAATTAAAGGTCTCTGATTGTATGTTTGATTTGTTTATAGGAGCGGTTACAAGTGCGTCTATCTTATGTTGCTTAAGGGCTAGAACGGCGGCCTCTAGAGATTTTACAGCATACTGGCCTATGGTATTGTCTTGTTTTCCAAAATCGATCTCTACAGTCTCCTTCCATAAGTTGAGAACATTGATTTTTTTTGGTATAATTTTATCTAAGGTATCAATCCCGTGGAGGTTAAGTTCTATGCCGTAGTGTTTTTTAAAGAAAGATAGCACCTTAACAGAAGCAAAAATAACTGGCGTACAAAATTCTAGCATTCTTGAATCTTGAAACGTTTTAAGCACAATCTCACTACCAATGCCGTTTAGATCACCAATTGAGATTCCTACAATTATTTTATCTTGATTACTCATATAGGTCGTTTCTTTATCGTTATTTTTGTAGTACAAATGTAACCAAATTACTCATGTTTACAGGAATAATTGAATCCTTAGGTAAAATAAAGTCTCTCACCAAAGAGGGAGAGAACTTACATATAGAGGTAGCCAGTGAGCTAGCTCCAATGTTAAAAATTGACCAAAGTGTTGCGCACAATGGTGTGTGCCTTACGGTTGTCTCTCTAACAGAAACCAGCTATGTTGTTACGGCAATTAAAGAAACCCTTGATAAAACCAATATTGGTCAATTAAAAACAGGCGCGGTTGTTAATTTAGAACGGGCCATGAAACTTGGAGATAGACTAGACGGGCATATTGTACAGGGTCATGTTGATCAAACAGCCGTGTGCCAAGAAATAAAAGAGCAAAACGGTAGCTGGGTGTTTACCTTTACCTATGACAGCTCTTTAAACAACATCACCATAGAAAAGGGCTCTGTTACAGTAAACGGGGTAAGCCTTACGGTGGTAGACTCTAGGGCAAACACCTTTAGTGTTGCCATCATACCCTACACCTATGCCCACACAAACTTTAACACTTTTGAGAAAAACACCGTGGTAAATTTAGAGTTTGATGTTATCGGTAAATACGTAAAGCGCATAACCCAAGGATATCTATAGTTTTTCTAGTACAACAAAAAAAGCCCCGCAAATTGCGGGGCTTTTTTTTGAGAGTTTCACAAACTACTCTTTTGCTTTTTCTTCTTGCTCTTCTACCATAACTCTTTCGTTAACAGTAAACATCTTGATTTTTCCGTCAACAACAAGACCGTCATGCACTTGGTTAAGCTTAACTTCTTCTCCTTCAACAGTTAGGGTGAGGTCGTGTCCAGAGGTAATCCACTGCTGCACCTTTCCTTCTTTATCTGTGTACATGTTTGTGATTAGAAACTTTGTAGTCCAGGTTGGGTTGGTTTGTTCAAACCAAGTGGTTAAAAATGCCATATGCGCCTCTGTGCCTTTAATAACCTCTCCTTTTGGGCCATATGCCACAAAATCTTTGTCGGCATTTAAAGCTGCAATCGTTTCAAGGTCTCTCTCGTTATGGGCTTTTAGGTATGTTTCCCATAGAGAAACAGCGGCCATATCTCCTCCATACAAAGAGATTTTCTCTCCCTTGTCAGAAATTTGATATCCAATTTCTTGAGGCGCTGACGCTTGATTTGAGTCTGCGGGTGGAACGCATGCGTACAATAAAGCGATACTAAGAGATGCTAAAATAAGTTTTTTCATTTTTATTTGATTTAATTGTTAAACACCAAATGTATTGTTTATTTAGATTAATTGCAACGCAGAATTAATTTCTTTGACAAATACTATTTATATTAAAAATTACTTTCCTTAAAGAAGTAATTTGTTAAATTTGGAAACTAATTAAAACATTTAAAATCATGAAAAAATTACTTATTACAATTATTATTGCGGTTTTTACGCTGCAATTATCTGCACAAACTACAGCCTACAGTGTTGTTGAGTTTAAAGCGAAGCCTCACACACAAAAAGATTTATTAAACATTTTTAACAGAACTTTTGACTCTGTAGCAATGAACCAGGGTGGTATTAAATTGGAGCGAATTAGAAACGGAAGAACCAACGGAGCAACCCACCGTATGGTTTGGTTTTGGACCTTGGGTGAGGATTTAATGGCAGAAGACGCCATGAGCGACGATAAAGCAGATTTATTATGGTCTAGAATGGCAAACTATATAGAGGAGTGGCAAGCATCGTATTCTGGAAGAGTTACTAGCTGGCAAGCAGGAAAAGAAGAAAACTCAACCATGCACATTTGGGATGTTAAAATTGAGGATCCTAACGTATTTAAAGCGGGTCACGACAAAATTGTTGAGACCTTTAAGGAAGACTTTGAGGGTAGAAGTATTGGTTTTGGAACCTATGATTTTGGAAGACCAAATGGAGCAACACACTGGATTGCCTTAACTGGAAAAGACAGAGAAGATCACATGATGTTGTATGAGAAGTTTTGGAATGACAAGACTTTTGTAAAATTAATTAAAGAAAGAGGGCCTGTAGAGAACGTGAAAGATTATGAAGTGCGCGTATTAAAGCAGTTTTAATAAGCCGCATCACTCTTTAAATTAAAATAGAAAACCTCTCAAATTTGAGAGGTTTTTTTATGCAGTACTTACTGAGCTGTTGGGCTTAAAAAAGTGTTGTTTTTTACTGATCATCTATAGGTGAAGAAGGTTGCTCACCAAAAGCAGCGTAAATAAGAATAGCGGTTATTAGTGCAGCGGCAGGAATACCAATAGATTTACCCACAGAAAACCGTTTGTCTTTAACCCCTAGAATATCTTTAACCGGTGTTTTTACCACCTGTTTTGTTTTACTGGAGATGATCACAATTTGATCTTCGTCTACAGAGAGAACCTTGCCCTTAAGCTCTGTTCCGCTATTTTTATAAATTTTTACTTTTTGCTTTTCTAAACTGCGCCTGCTTTGAAATTTAAAGCACGGTTATAGCTAAAACAGCTTTGAAATAAGAGCGAAATGAGCACCACTATTGCTAGTTTTTTCATGTGTCGTTTGTTTTTTAAAATGTATATAAAAAACTTCATTTTTGGAACCTCCAAAATTTAAAGTTTTTTTGTGCTGTGGTACTGAGTTGAGGTGCTTTAAAGTGTGATGTTTTTTATAAACCAGCTGCCAAAATAAGAATGAAAATAACAGGAATTGCCAATAGTATGGCAGAGGGAATAGCAAAAGATTTAGCCACAGAAAGCTCACTGCCCTGAACACCAGAAATATCTTTAACTGGTATTTTTAATACCTGTTTTGTTTTACTGTAGATGATCGCAATTTGATCTTCGTCCACAGAGAGCACCTTCCCTTTTCGCTCTGTGCCGTTATTTTTATAAATTTTTACATCTTGATTAACCTGAACTTCGCCGGCATTAAAATCTAAAGCGCGGGTATAGCTAAAACAGCTTTGGAGTAAAATAGAGAGCGACATTAAAAGTAAAAACTTTTTCATACTATAATTGTTAGTTGTTATGTGCAATTTATGAATAATAATATTGCTGCAGTTTATAACAATGAACTATTTTTTATCCTATTATGTGTTGGGTTGCCTCTAGCCTGGCCAAGTATAATTATATAAATATTTTATATATTGCGTTATGATACAAAAAGCCATGAAAAAAATAGTCTTATTAGTTTTAGTTGTTTCAATGACTAGCTGCAATACCGAAAGCAAAAAAGAAGCTATCGCTAACACAACCAATCAAGTAGAAAAAGATATAGAAATGTATATAAGTCTTTGGGATACCTTTATTTACAAAAGAGATACCAGCGTAATCAACAGTACATCTTTCACTGAAGATTGTGTTGTTGTTACGGCTCAAGGGGATATTGTAGGTGTAGAAGCGGTTAAGGCGTATTACACAAATTATTTAAATGGGTTTACAGAAATAGAGTTTGAAATTAAGGAAAGTTTTGGCCAAGGAAACAAACTTATAAAGCACTATAATTTCAAAGGAAAGCACACTGGAGACTTTTTTGGAATACCACCATCGGGTAATTATCTAGACTTATCTGGCACAACCATTGTAACAATGAGGGATGGAAAAATAGCAAAAGAGCACGACTTTTATAACATGCAAACAGTACTTGACCAACTCATGAAGTCTAAAGGAGACATCGTTATAGACGAGCAGAAGTCTATAAATTAATCTTCTTGCAAGGTTTTGTTTACTTCTGCCGCTAATTCTTCAAGTGTGTAAACATAGAGTGTTAGCAAAGATTTTTTAGTTTCAAAATATTTTTGTTGGATAATTAAATTTGATTTTAATATAGGATCTTTTTCTATTGCGCTTTTCAACAGTTTTGAGTAATCTTCAATGCTAAATTGAGAATCATTTGATGCAAACAGTAGCTTTGGGTGGTTTTTCGTGATAATTTCTATTAAATGCTCTTTAAGCAATTTTTCGTATTGAACAGACGTCTTTATATTTGAGTAATTGATGGTATGAAGTCTTGTTAATGCTTCTTTTATCCTTTCAGATTTAATAAATTTAAAACTTCCTGTATTAATAATAGAACCATACCTATTCATTGGTGGCTGAAAATCTCTGTAGTAAATCAAATTATATTCAATTCTGCTTTTGCTTGAAGTAATTTTTTTAATAGCGTTGGTTTCAAATTCTGAACTCAAAAACATAGCATATAAATCTATATCGTCTTGCCAATATTTCATTCTATCACCTGTATAGCTCTGAATATCATTAATTTCAATTTTTATATTATTTAAAACCTTTACCCTTTCTTTATTTTCGTTTTTTTCTACAGACATTTCGTTTAGCCAAAAAGAAACAGATATACCCATTACAATGACCAGAAATTCTAGCGAATATTTTACTGCGTATTTTTTCATAATTAATCCAGTGTATTAAGTCACAATATAATAATTTTAAAAATACAACAAGGCACACTTCTTTAGCTTAAAACTTAATTCCTTTAACGCTAAACAGATGCAAAGAAGCACCTCCCTTTAGCTTGAAACCCCTGCATAAATGTGAGGGTTCTTTCTATTTAAAATTCCTCTTTAGAACAGATATGTTGGCATAACATAAGTTGTTAAAGAGTATAAAAACAAAAAGAGCTTTTGTCTTTTTTGAACGAAAAATACCGATTAAGCGTTCGATTTATTCGTTAAAGTGTGTTTTATTGTATATATTTGCGTTTTGCAGCCCCCAAAAAAAACTTAACGTCATGAAAAAACTAATAGTATTGGCCGTAATTTTTCAAATAAGTACTTCTTGCGGGGAAAATTCACTTCCTATAACAAACCAGAAAAATGTTCGATTAGACAGCTTCGAAAACGTGAGATACAATGTTTTTGAAGAAGTGAAAAAGGATAGTCTTGAAATAGCTAAGGTAATGTAGTTCTAGTTGTTAAAACTGGTTAACAAACAGCAGACACAAAAAAACCCTACATTTCTGTAAGGCTTTGATTGTGAAGTGGTCCCACATGGACTCGAACCATGGACCACCTGATTATGAG
>Ga0209193_1000412_pt1 | contig 29213 bp, 30 predicted proteins | sample COGITO_mtgs_1003_FD_185515 | JGI IMG/M metagenome (GOLD analysis project Ga0209193, IMG submission 185515) | Pelagic marine microbial communities from North Sea - COGITO_mtgs_100330 (SPAdes) (version 2) | ecosystem: Environmental > Aquatic > Marine > Epipelagic ...
ATTCATAAAAAATGATTATGGTCAATATTTAACTCAACGTGCAAAAGAACTTTAGGATGAATTTTACCAGATTAGAAATACCTGAGGTAATTTTATGTGAGCCAAAAATTTTGTCTGATGAACGAGGGTACTTTTCTGAAACTTTCAGACAGGATAAATTAGAGGAGTTTTTAGGATATTCTGTCAATTTTTGTCAAGAGAATGAATCGAAATCATCTTATGGTGTATTGAGAGGTTTACATTATCAGTTAACCCCTTATGCACAAACCAAACTGGTTCGAGTACTTCAAGGGGCTGTTTTAGATGTTTCCGTAGATCTTCGTAAAGATTCCCCAACTTTTGGGAAGCATATAGCTATTGAATTGTCTGAGGAAAATAAAAAGCAAATTCTCATTCCCAAAGGTTTTGCTCATGGATTTGTAGTGCTAAGTAATAAAGCTGTTTTAGCATATAAGGTAGATAATTATTATCATCAAGCATCTGAACGCGGTATTGCATACCATGATAAGAGCTTGGCCATTGATTGGAAATTAAAAACAGAAGATATTTTAGTGTCAGCTAAAGATGCCAATCAAACTTTTTTTGAAGAGGCTGATTTTTTTTAATTTTTTTGGCTACCATAAACTTTACAAACCATCAATTAACATTACATTTTATGTATTCTTTTGATTGATAAAATACCGTGAATTATTGGATTCAAAATAGAATGCTTCTTTCATTAACAAGTCTTTAAATATTATTCCGTATTTTTATATTAATATCAGTTAATTATTAGCTCTCTTTAGGAGTTAAATAAGTATATTTGCAGTGAAATTAACACACATTAATACGTATTTTTTAAAACTGCAATAGTCTTAAAAAAATATATTTAAAAGTTAATTTTATAATTAATGGAAAAAACAGCTAATATAATCCCTATAAAGTGGTTTGTTTTGTTCACGAAACCTAGACATGAATTAAAAGTTTTAGAGCGTTTAATTTCATTCGGTATCGATGCATATACGCCAACCAAAATAGTAACTCGGCAATGGTCTGATCGAAAGAAAAAGATGACCATTCCTTTACTTCCTTCTATGGTGTTGGTTAATTTAGAAAATAAAGATCCAAATATAGTTTTTGATGTTCCCGGAGTGGTCAGGTATTTATTTGAGCAAGGGAAGCGCGCTGTGGTATCTAATGCCGAGGTTGTTGCTATGCAATGCTACCAAAACAATACACTACAGATTAATGATAATGAGCTTAAAATAGGTGATATCCTAAAGGTACCCTTGTTAGAGCAAGAGGCTATTTTACTTTCCCTAAAAGGGAAAAATTGTATCGCACAGCTTAAGAAGCTTGGCGCTATTGTTTCGTTTCAATTGAGTTAATCAATTGAAACTTTTTATTGTAATAAATATCCATTACTGTGAGTAGTGATGGCGAAGCCGTTTAAAAGTTTAACTTTGTGGCAAAATATAAATAAATATGTCTGTAGATTTTTTTAAGGAAATAGAACAAGAACTTCAAAGTTTAGGCTTTACCATCATTGATGCTGATTTGCAAAGACCTTGGGGTGCATTTTATTATATAGACGAAAATCAGGCCCAAGATTTCTCAAATCATTTTTTTAATGGAATAGATATTAATACCCTTAAAATTGATGGAAAGTTGAGTCCTAAAATTTTAATGATAAAACCTCAGGTGAAGTTATCATGGCAGTATCATAATAGACGTGCAGAAATTTGGCAAGTATATCAAGGTAAAGTTGGTGTGGTACAAAGTGAAACTGATATTGAAACTGAAATGAAAATATATGATATTGGGAGTCAATTGAAACTCAATCAAGGAGTAAGACATCGTCTTATAGGTTTGGATGATTATGCTGTAGTTGCTGAAATCTGGCAGCACACAGATAAAATTCCTTCCGATGAAGAGGATATTATTAGAGTTCAAGACGATTTTGGAAGATAAAATAATTTAATCAACAGATTTAAAAATCATTAGTTTTTATTAATCATAAGAAATGAATATTACAGTTATAGGTTCTGGATATGTTGGGCTAGTTTCAGGAGCCTGTTTTGCAGAAATGGGAAATACCGTTACTTGTGTTGACATAGATTCAATCAAGATTGAGAAATTAAATCAGGGTATCGTTCCTATTTTTGAGCCTGGTTTGGAACAGATGGTTCTAAAAAATGTTAAAAACAAGAACTTACTTTTTACAACAAATTTAGGAGAAGCCATTAGCGACGCTGAAATCGTTTTTATTGCGGTAGGTACACCTATGGGTGATAACGGTTCTGCTGATTTACAATATGTAAAAACCGTAGCCAAAGAGATAGGTCAAAGTATGATTAATAAACTTCTTGTTGTAGATAAATCTACTGTTCCAGTAGGAACAGCTAATAAAGTAAAAGAGACAATTCAGCATGAATTAGACAAGAGAAATGTTTCGATAGAGTTTGATGTTGTTTCTAATCCAGAATTTTTAAAAGAAGGAGCTGCGATTAGCGACTTTATGAAACCAGATCGAGTTGTGATTGGAGCAGAGACTGCTGAAGCAATGGATATTATGAAACAATTGTATTCGCCATTTTTCAGAACCCATGATCGCTTCATTACTATGGATATAAGATCTGCCGAAATGACCAAGTATGCTGCTAATGCAATGCTAGCAACAAAGATTTCTTTTATGAATGAAATTGCAAATATTTGTGAGAAAGTAGGTGCAGATGCAAACAAAGTGAGAATTGGAATTGGTTCTGATCAACGTATCGGGTATAGTTTTATTTACCCAGGAGCTGGTTATGGAGGTTCTTGTTTTCCAAAAGATGTAAAAGCATTAACGAAGATAGCGAAGGAAAATGGTTATACTGCGCAATTAATCACCGCAGTAGAAGAAGTAAATGATGCACAAAAATTAGTCATTGCTCAGAAAATAGTAAATCGTTTTGGAGAAGATCTAACCGATTTTTCTTTTGGTATTTGGGGCTTGGCCTATAAACCAGGTACAGATGACATGAGAGAAGCACCATCTATTTATACAATTAAAGAATTGGTGAAACGAGGAGCAAAAATAAAGGCGTATGATCCAAAAGCTATTCCACAAGCTAAAGAGCACTACCTCAAGGGGATTGAAAACATAACCTATATGGCCTCGAAGTATGAAGTTTTAAAAGACTCGATTGCACTAATATTACTTACAGAATGGAAAGAGTTTCGTTCGCCCAACTTTAAAGTACTAAAAAATCAAATGAAAAATCCTATTATTTTTGATGGGCGTAATCAGTACATAGCTTACGATCTGGAGAATAAAGGTTTTGAATATTACAGTATTGGAAAATAAATGAAATTGACTACCGGTGGTAGTCGAAAAAATAAATATTAATTAAACTAAAAATCAACATATGAAATTTTTTATTGATACTGCAAATTTAGATCAAATCAAAGAAGCTCAAAACTTAGGTGTTTTAGATGGAGTTACTACTAACCCATCATTAATGGCTAAAGAAGGTATTACAGGCAGAGATAATATTTTACAACACTATAAAGATATATGTGAAATTGTTGATGGTGATGTTTCGGCAGAAGTTATTGCTACAGACTTTGATAATATGGTTACTGAAGGTACAGAACTGGCCAATTTACACAGCCAGATTGTGGTAAAGTTACCTATGATAAAAGATGGTGTTAAAGCGGCAAAATATTTCAGCGATAAAGGAATTAAAACCAATGTTACTTTAGTGTTTTCAGCTGGACAAGCATTGTTAGCTGCTAAAGCCGGAGCTACTTATGTTTCTCCATTTATTGGAAGGTTAGATGATATATCTACCGATGGTTTAAATTTAATTGCTGAGATAAGATTAATTTATGATAATTATGGATTTACTACAGAAATTCTAGCAGCTTCAGTAAGACATACAATGCACATAATTGATTGTGCGAAAATTGGCGCTGATGTAATGACGGGCTCCTTAAGTTCTATAGAAGGACTTTTACGTCATCCATTAACAGATAGTGGATTAGCTAAGTTTTTAGAAGATTATAATAAAGGAAATTAAGATATGAACAAAATATACAATTTAACAACGCAGGTTCGTAGAGATATTTTACGCATGGTTCACAAGGTAAACTCAGGACATCCAGGTGGGTCTTTGGGATGTGCCGAGTTCTTAGTGGTACTTTATACAAATATCATGAATCGTAAAGAAGGATTTGACATGGATGGGGTTAATGAAGATTTGTTTTTCTTATCAAATGGTCATATTTCTCCTGTTTTTTACAGCGTTTTAGCTCGTTCAGGATACTTCCCTATTGAAGAACTAAATACTTTTAGGCTGCTTGATTCTCGTTTGCAGGGACACCCAACAACTCATGAGGGGCTTCCTGGTGTAAGAATTGCCTCTGGTTCACTTGGTCAAGGTTTGTCTGTTGCCATTGGAGCTGCAGAAGCAAAAAAACTTAATAATGATAATAATATAATTTATAGTCTTCACGGAGATGGAGAACTACAAGAAGGACAAAATTGGGAAGCAATCATGTATGCTTCAGCCAAAAACATCGATAACTTAATTGCCACTATTGATTTAAACGGAAAACAAATTGACGGTGCAACAGACGATGTACTTCCAATGGGAAGTATAAAGACTAAATTTGAAGCTTTTGACTGGACAGTAATTGAAGTAGAAAATGGAAATGATATTAATTTTATTATTAAAGGTATGGAAATTGCTAAAGAATCCACTGGAAAAGGAAAGCCTGTTTGTGTATTATTAAAAACAATGATGGGTAACGGAGTTGATTTTATGATGCACACACACGCATGGCATGGAAAAGCTCCTAACGATCAACAGTTAGAGAGTGCTTTAAATCAAAATCCAGAAACTTTAGGAGATTATTAAATTCATAACCAACAAAAAATGAAATCTTACACTTACACAGAAAAAAAAGATACAAGAAGTGGATTTGGAGCAGGTCTTGCAGAGCTTGGTAGAACCAATCCTAATGTAGTAGCACTATGTGCAGATCTTATTGGGTCACTAAAAATGAATCAGTTTATTGACGAAAATCCAGAGCGTTTTTTTCAAATTGGAATTGCGGAAGCAAATATGATGGGAATTGCAGCTGGACTCACTATTGGTGGTAAAATTCCTTTTACTGGAACTTTTGCAAATTTTTCGACAGGACGCGTTTATGATCAGATCAGACAATCCATTGCCTATTCAAATAAGAATGTAAAAATATGTGCATCTCATGCCGGTTTAACATTAGGAGAAGATGGTGCAACACATCAAATATTAGAGGATATTGGTCTAATGAAAATGCTACCAGGAATGGTCGTCATAAATACGTGTGACTACAATCAAACAAAAGCTGCTACCATAGCAATTGCTGACTATAAGGGGCCTGTTTACTTAAGATTTGGAAGGCCAGTTGTTCCTGTTTTCATGCCTGAAGACCAAGTTTTTGAAATAGGAAAAGCAATTCAACTTCAGGAAGGTTCAGATGTTACCATTGTTGCAACGGGTCATCTTGTTTGGGAGGCACTTGAAGCCGCTAAAGCATTGAACGAAAAAGGTATTTCAGCAGAGGTGATAAATATTCATACGATCAAGCCATTAGACAATAAAACGATTTTAGACTCTGTTGCTAAAACGGGGTGTATTGTAACTGCTGAAGAACATAATTTCTTGGGAGGCTTAGGTGAAAGTGTTGCTAGAGTTTTAGCTCTAAACAACCCAACACCCCAAGAATTTGTTGCCACAGACGACACTTTTGGAGAATCTGGAACTCCAGCTCAATTAATGGATAAGTATGGCTTAAATAGCGCTGCTATTATTGAAAAGACTCTAAAAGTAATATCCAGGAAATAAATATCGTAAAATTAACTATTAAATAAAAAACAACAATTTAAAAAAAAAACAAAATGGAAGATTATGCTAAAAGTTATATTGACACATTTTACACAGGAATTAAGAAAACAAAATATAAAATAAGTGGAGAGAATTCAAATTCAAGCTCATTTTTTCATGAATTGAACGACAAGACTAAGAAGGTAAAAGAAAACGGAGGTAGACTGTTTTTCTTTGGAAACGGAGCTAGTGCTTCTTTTTCAAACCATATGGCTTTAGATTGGTCAAAAAATGGAGGAATATTAGCTTTTTGTCTTAGTGATAGTGCAATGTTAACTGCTTTAGCGAATGATTATGATTTTGAGGGTTGTTTCTTAGAATTTTTAAAGATTAATTCACCAACTTCTAATGATTTAGTTGTTACAACTAGCTCTAGTGGTAATAGTAAAAACATTGTAAAAGTTCTCGAATATTGTAAAGAAAATAATATTAGTAGTTTTGGTTTAAGTGGTTTAAATGAAGGGAATAAAACTGAAATATTATCAGATTTTTCACTTTTTGTTCCAATGAAGACTTATGGAATGGTTGAGTGTATTCATCAACTTTTTCATCATATTTTTCTAGATAAATTTATGGGTATTGAAGAATGGAACAAGACAGAATCTCAAAATATGGACGCATCAAACTTTAAATTATGATTAAAATAGGTATTGCAGGGTATGGTAAAATAGGACAGTTAAGGGCTAAAATTTTATCGGAAAGAAATGATATTGAAATAGTTGGTATTTATGATGTGAAACAGCCTGAAAATATTGATGCTCAAATATTTTACAATTCTTATGATGAATTATTAAATTCAGGTTTAGATGCAGTTTTTATATGTGCTTATAATACTGTTTTAGCAGAATATACGACAAAGGCTTTAAATAAAGGACTTCATGTTTTTTGTGAAAAGCCTCCTGCTATGAAAGTAGAAGAACTTGATAGTGTTTTTGATGCTTTAAAATCCTCTGGTAAAGTCTTAAAATACGGCTTTAATCATAGGTATCATTATTCTATTATGGAAGCTAAAAAGATTATTGATTCTGGTAAAATGGGTAAGCTTTTATGGATGAGGGGTGTTTATGGTAAGGCTGGAAGTATCGATTATGATAAAAACTGGAGAAACTTTAAGAAATATTCTGGTGGAGGTATTTTAATAGATCAAGGAATCCATATGTTAGATCTAATGAGGTACTTTTCTGCTGAAAAATTTAATAAAATTAATAGTTATATAACAACTTCCTATTGGGATATTAAAGTAGAAGATAATGCCTTTGTATTAATGCAATCAGATAATAATGTGATTGCAAGCATGCATTCTAGCGCAACGCAATGGAAACATAAATTTTTATTAGAAATGTGTTTTGAAGAGGGATATTTGAACCTAGATGGAATACTTTCAGGAACTAGAAGTTATGCTCCAGAAAAACTGATTATTGGACGTAGAGAGTTTGAAGATATAACATTTGCCATGGGTAAACCCAAAGAAACAATTATTTCATTTGAAAACGATAATTCTTGGAATTTAGAGATTGAAGAATTTATAAATGCAGTCAATGGCAATGGAGAAATCAAACAAGGAACATTACAAGATGCCTTTGAAACTTTATCTTTAGTTCAAAAAGTGTATGAAAATAGTGAAATTTAATAAGGTTTTAATTTATAAAATATTTACACCATGAAAATTTTAGCGTCGCCATCATCAATAGGACAAATTAGTCTTAAACCCTTTGAGCTTTTGGAAGCCAATGGATACGAAGTTGTAAAAAATCCATTTGGAAGAAAATTAACTGAAGATGAAACGATTACTCTTGGAAAAGATTGTGTTGGAATAGTTGCCGGAGTAGAGACTTTGGATTCAATAGTAATTGACTCTTTACCTAATTTAAAATGTATAAGTAGAGTTGGGGTTGGTATGGATAGTGTCGACATTTCGTATGCTGAGAATAAAGGTATTAAAGTTTTAAACACTCCAAATGGTCCAACAAGAGCAGTTGCCGAATTAACACTAGGCTTAACTCTATCTCTATTAAGGAAAATTCCAAATGCACATTATGACTTGAAAAATAGAATTTGGAAAAAACAAACAGGTAACTTGTTATTTGAAAAAAAAGTAGGAGTTCTAGGCCTTGGTAGAATTGGGAGAATGGTTGCCGAAATGTTTAGATCTCTTGGAAATCCCGTTATAGGATATGATTTATATCCAGATATGGATTGGGCAGAAAAAAATAATGTTGAAATTCTTAGCTTAGAACAATTACTGAATCAATGTGATATTATAACCATTCACATACCTGGTAATTCAGATGGATCCCCTGTTTTAAATCAAGAAGAGTTGTCTTATTTAAAGGATGGTGCGTTTTTAGTGAACGTCTCAAGAGGAGGCGTTATAAATGAAGATGCTTTGTATGAAATGTTAACCAACGAAAAATTATCTGCTGCAGCTCTAGATGTTTTCAGCAATGAACCTTATAGTGGTAAGTTCTGTGATTTGGATAACGTAATTTTAACACCACACATTGGTTCTTATGCTAAAGAAGGTAAATTAAAAATGGAAGTAGATGCTGTTATGAATCTAATTAATGCATTAAAATAATGGCTGTTGAAATTAATTTAGAAAATAAAACGGCTCTTGTTACTGGAGGTACTAGAGGTATTGGAAAGGCTATAGTAGAGGAATTACTGCAGTCTGGAGCTAAGGTTTTCGCTACTGGCACAAATGTAGCACAAATTAAAGAGCTCAATGCTACAAACAAAAACTCACAATTGACTTACTTACAACTAAACTTAAGTTACCCTGATAAAGTAAAAGATTTTATAGCTAAAACATTAGAATTAACAGATGTAGATATACTTATTAATAACGCAGGAATAAATATAGTTTCAGATGCAGATAAAATTACAGATGAAAGTTTTTTGCAAATTCAAGAAATAAATGTTCACGGCCCTTTTTTATTGGCGCAAGCTTTTGGTCAACAAATGATAAAGAGGAATTGGGGTAGAATTGTAAATATCTCCTCAATTTGGGGCGTGGTTACTAGGCCAGGAAGGTTATCTTATTCTGCAAGTAAAATGGCGTTATTGGGTATAAATAAGACGTTAGCAGTTGAGTGGGCTAGAAACAATGTGCTAGTAAACGCTGTAAGCCCTGGTTTTACTTTAACAGAATTAACGAAAACAACAAATACAGAAGAAGAATTAAATATAATTAACAATAAAATACCACAAAATAGACTTGCCTTACCAGAAGAGATTGCTAAAGGGGTCTTATTTCTTTCAAGTAACTTGAATTCATATATTGTGGGACAAAACTTAATAATAGATGGAGGATATACAGCAATATAATTTTATAGTAAAATCTAATATTCATAACTATGAAGTAAATTTCATAGACAATGTAAAAAAATCACTTGAAACAGAGTTAAAAGAAGGTGACTTTATAATTATTGACAATAAGGTAAAATCTCTTTATCCAGATTGGTTTGAAGATATATTAGTAAATTATAATTACATCGGTATTGATGCAGCTGAATCACAAAAAAGCTATCAAGAAGTAGAGCCAGTTATCAATGCTCTTATTGAAAGAGGTTTTCGTAAAAACCATAGATTAATAGCAATCGGAGGAGGAATCACTCAAGATGTAACAGCATTTATTGCTTCTATTTTATATCGAGGAGTACAATGGTATTTTTTTCCTACTACATTACTAGCTCAGGGTGATAGTTGTATTGGTAGTAAGACATCCATAAATTTCGGAAAGTTTAAAAATCAAGTAGGTGGCTTTTATCCTCCAAATAAAATTTATGTTGACCCAAAATTCCTTAATACACTTCCATTTAAAGAGTTACAGTCAGGTTTAGGTGAAATGGCTCATTATTTTGTAGTAGCTGGTGAAGAAGATTTTGAAAGATATAAAAGAGATTATGCGCAAGCATTAGTTGATAAAAATGTTTTAAGAGGAGTTATAGCTAGAAGCTTAGAAATAAAGAAAAGTTACATAGAAATAGATGAGTATGATAAAAATGAAAGACAAGTTTTTAATTATGGACATTCGTTTGGTCATGCAATTGAAAGTTTAACAAACTATGGAATTCCACACGGAATAGCTATTTCTGTCGGAATGGATATGTCCAATTTCGTTTCTATGAAAAAAGGGTATATCACTTCTAAATTAAGACAGAATTCTCGTGAGTTATTTGAGAAGATCTGGGATGGATATGCGGATCAAGTAAAAAGATTGGACATTGATTCATACTTAGTTGCACTCAGCAAAGATAAAAAAAATAAAGGGCCATTGTTAGGATTGATCTTAAACAAGGGATATGGTAAAGTTTTTAAAGATTTTACAGAGAATGACATGATATTTAGATCTTGGATAGTAGAGTATTTTGCAAATGAATTAAATTATTAAACATGGTAGTAGACACTTTAAAAAATATAGAACAGTACAAAGGATTATCTCCAGATATTTATGCTGGTTTACAATTTTTAGCTAGCGCTAAATCAGAAATAGAGTTAGGAATATATCCAATAAATAAAAATGTGAAAGCAATTGTATCCTCTTACGCAACTGTAGATGAGTTTGAAAGAGGTTATGAATCTCATAAAAACGTTATTGATATACAATACCCTATTATTGGACTTGAACGTGTTAAATGGTCTCCTATTGAGAATATGAATGTAAACATTCCTTATGATGAATCAAAAGACAGAACATTCTTTAAAGACCCTTCAAAACAAGGTACTCATGTAGATATAGGTAACGGCATTTTTGCGATTATGTTTCCAGAGGATGGTCATGGTCCTCAACATAAGGTTGGTGAAAAAGAGGTGATTAAGAAGATTACAATTAAAGTATCAATATAATGCATAATAAGAAAGTTACAGCATTGGTTCCTATGAAAGGAAACAGTGAAAGGGTGCCTAATAAAAATATACGACTACTCAATGGGAAGCCAGTATGTCATTGGATTTTAGAAGCGCTTTCACGCAGTAAATATGTTGATGAAATTATAATTAATACAGATTCTGATAAGATTAAAGAAATTGTTTCAGCTTTTAAATTAGTAAAAGTAATTGATAGACCAGATTATTTATTTGGAGATGCCGTTAGTATTCAACCATTGATTGCTCATGATATCGAGTATGCACAAAATGAAATTATTTTTCAGACGCATTCAACTAATCCTTTGTTAAAAACAGAGACGATAGATACTGCCATAGAGGCCTATTTTGAGAATAATAAAGAATATGATGCTCTGTTTTCTGTAACTCCATTACAACAAAGATTTTATTTTAAAAATGGGAAACCCGTAGGTCATGACCCTAATAACTTAATACAAACACAACTCTTAGAACCGATATATCATGAAAATTCATGTATATATATTTTTTCAAGAGAAACTAATAGGAAAACACAAAATAGGTTAGGTAATAACCCTTTCTTATTTGAAATGGACCATTTGGAAGCTGCCGATATTGATGAGTGGCATGATTTCCTGTGGACAGAGTTCCTAATGAAACAAAAGTAAACTTTTAAACAAAGTATTAGAATATACAAACTATTAATTTTATATCAAATAATGAAAAAACTAATTGTAGACATTGACAAAACTATTTGTATAACGATAGATGGGGATTATGCTAATTCACAAGTAAAAACCGAAGTAGTAAATAAATTATTAGAATATAAAGAAAATGGATTTGAAATAATTTTATTTACAAGTAGGAATATGAGAACTCATGAGAATAATATTGGTAAAATAAATTTATATACAATTCCAGTTATTGTTAATTGGTTAGAGAAATTTAACATTCCATGTGATGAGTTACATGTCGGGAAACCTTGGTGTGGACATGATGGGTTCTATATAGATGATAAAGCTATTAGACCTGACGAGTTTACTAGTTTAACCTACGCAGAGATAAAAAAAATAATTAAATAATGATAGCAGTTATTTTATCAAGTGAGAGAGTAACATCTGAGCTCTCCATAGATTTTGGTAACATATCTAGTTCAGAAATCCCCATTGCAAATCAGCCATTGATTAATTTTCAATGTAAATCTTTAAATAAATTTTGCAATAATATTTATGTTACAAGAAATAAAGATTTTGTTAAAAAGGAATATTCGACGGAGGAATATATTGATCTTCATATAGAAGAAAACTTAAGCTTATTGGATCTTATTTTGTTTATATTAAATAAATTTAATGGTAAGGATATTTTAATATTATATGGCGACACATTAATTGAATATCCTAAAGACCATAATTATGCAAATTCAACAATTTTCTTAACTAAGGACATCAAAATAAAATATCCTAATTGGTTAGAAATTAATGAAGGACTTTTCTTTTCTGGATCTTTTTATTTTAATGAGGAAACAGTATCCTCTTTAATCAATAAAAAATATTTAGATATTTCAGAATTACTTGGATCTATAAATAATTTAGATCATTATGTTTTATCAAAAGGTAAATGGTTTGACTTTGGTCATTTTCACACCTACTTTAATACCAAAAAAAGTTTCTTAGAATCTAGAGTATTTAATAATATTTCCATTACAAAAAATGGATTCTTAAGAAAGAGCAGTAAGAATATTGGTAAAATGATTTATGAATATAATTGGTTAAATCAGGCTGAAAAATTATTTCCGTCACTTGTCCCTAGGGTAAGAAATCTTAATTACATAGGAAATAATTGTTTCTACGAAGTAGAGTATTTTAATACCCCAACCCTATCAGATATTTTTGTTTTTGGGAATATAGATGATTATTCTAAAAAGGAAATAATATCGAATCTTGTAAGAAAACTTAAGGGTTTTCAGAAAATTAAATTTTCTGGAGACGTTTCAAGTAAGAATTTTTTATCAGAAAAACTTCTTGACAGAAAACAGGATATTTTAAATTTAAATTCATCACACATAGAGATAAAAAAGATTGAAGAATTAATCAGTGAAAATGTTGATTATTTTTCTTTAAAAGAATTTGAATTTATATTTATGCATGGAGATTATTGTTTCAGTAATATTTTGTATAATAGAAGGACAGATGAAATAAAGTTAATTGATCCTAGAGGATTTATTTATATTGAAGAAGGATTTAGTATTTATGGACCAAATGTATATGATTATTTTAAACTTGGACATAGTTATATTGCCCTTTATGATAATATAATCGCTGGATCAAACCCTTCTGACTTCGATATGGAAAAAATGAATGATCGGTTGGTATTTTTTTGCAAATTAACTGAAATGTCAAGAGAGTTAATTTTGTATGGTATGATAAATTTATTCTTATCTATGATTCCTTTGCATTCAGATAATTTATCAAGACAAAATCATTTTATGAATTTATCATTCAAACTTAGAAATTTATTATGATTGTTTTAACAATTGCAGGAGAATCTTCTCGTTTCTTCAAAGCTGGATATAAAGAGGTTAAATATAAACTATCGCTGTTCAATTCAAAATCTATTTTGTGGCATATTTTATCTTATATTGATCGTAGAGAAAAAATTATACTTGTAACTAATAAAAAGTTTAAGGACTCTATCTGGCTTGAGGATTTATTAAACAATTTAGCTTTTTTAAGTTATGATATTGTTGAAGTGGATTCTACAGATGGGCAACTAACATCTGCTTCTTTAGGTCTTGAAAATAGCAAATTTGACAAAGAAAAAATAAAAAAAGAACCATTGATAATTTATAATGGTGATACTATACGTCACATACCATTTAATTTTAATTTGAAAAATATAGATGGTTATATTGAAGTTTTTAAGGAATCAGGTGATCACTGGAGTTTTGTAGATAAGTTAGGAGATGTTAGTAAAGTCAAAGAGAAAGAAAGAATTAGTTCATACTGTTCGACAGGTATTTATGGTTTTTCATCTGTTGATTTATTTCTTAAGTATTCAAAAAGAAGTAAATTGATAAAAAAAGAAAGGTATATAGCTCCTCTATATAATGAATTGATTCAAGATGGACTTAAAGTACATTCGTCATTGTCTAAAAGATCCTGCTTTACATTATGTGGCACTCCAGAAGAATATAAAGAAACTTTGAATATTAGTTTAAAAGAATAATAGGTGATTAGAAGGATTGTTTTTGGGCAAAAACTAAACAAAATCAGTGATGATGATACTTTAGTAGAATTAAAAGATATTAATCATTGTAAAAGATTGTATCAAAAAATACATTGTGCTCTGGAATCATTTGATGAAGTGCATATCTTTTTTCTGCTAGATAAATCTAAATACATTAGGCATATAATAAAAGAGAGTGATTCTTTATTAAAAGTAAAGGGAAAACTAATTGTTCATGCTACAAACAACAAAATTCATTCAAGCTATGTTAGGTCTGTTTCCCAAATAAAATCTGAAATTAGTTTATCCATAAAAGCACGTTATCATTTAACAGCACAGGAGAATACTGAAAAAGTAACTACTATACATTACACTAAATTTTCGTCAAGTATAACTAATGCTGATAGTATGGCAAATTGGTCATTTGGAATTATAACGAATGGTAGTGATTTTGATTTAGTCAAAAGACTTGTTAAATCTATTGAAGTTCAAAATATTCCTAACTATGAAGTTATTATCAGTGGTCCAAAATTTAATTCTAATAATGAAAAAGTAAAGAATATTGGAGATCAAAAGGCTGAAGATATTAGAGCTCCAATATGTAAAAAGAAAAATAAAATTGTAAAAGAGGCCAAGTTTCAAAATCTAGCTATTTTTCATGCTAGATATGAATTGCCCAGTAATTGGTATAAAAATATGAAAAAATTTGGCAATCTATTTGAAATATTAATATTACCTACTTTAACACATGAGAATAATTTTAGAATTAATGATTGGTCATTGTATAGAAGAAGATTTATTGCAGTTTTTCTTCCAAAGTACACATTTTTTGATCAAGATTGGTATGCACAAGGAGGTGTAATTATATCTAAAAAGAGAATTTTAGAAGACGTACCTCTTAATGAAAATCTTCACTGGGATGAGTTTGAGGATGTAATATTCAGTAATGAATTAAAAATAAAAGGCTACACAGTTTATTTAGATAAAGAAAATCACCTTTTAACAACATCAAATAGAATAAATTCCAAGAATATTAATTCAAAATTAATGCACAATTTATATTTAATAAGAGTCTTTTATTCAAGAATTTATATTTTTTTTAAAAACATGTATAAATATAATCTGAATAAATATTTATAGATGAGTGTTATTATAAAAAAATTAAAAGACAGAATTTCATTTACAGAGAAATCTTTTTTTTATTCTTCTATTATTAAAGTCTTAGGAGTAATAGTTTCATTGATGCTTAGTCGATATGTTGCAAGATTATTTAATGTAGAATTATTTGGTTATTTCAATTTGTTCGAATCGTATCTTCAGATATTAGTTGTTTTAAGTTTATTTGGAGCTAGACAAATGATAGTGAAAAAGGTATCGATTTTATATGAAAAAAACAGTTTTAAGGAGATTAAAAGTTGGTTCAATTCCTCGATTTTAGCTGTATCTTTAACTACTTTTTTTGTACTTGTAATCTATAATATTGCTATAAATTATTTACTGTCCGATTCTAACGTAATTAAACGGGCATTTCAAATTGGAGGATTTATTATTTATATTAAAGTTCTACTTTTTATTCTTTCGTCGTTTTATTCCTCTCATAACAAATTATGGCAAAGCAATTTAGTAGATAGAGCAGTATTACCTTTTATTTTTTTAATTCTATTATTTATAAGTAGTAAATACTCTACTCTAAACTTCAGGGATTTATTTTCTACATATTTAATAGCTTCTTCAATATTTTTAGTTTTAGTATATGTCTATTGGCTGAAATTTAGTAATAAAATAAATTTAGGTTTGAGTGAATTAAACTTGAAAAAAGTATTTAATGTTCAAGCAAGTATGTTTTTAATTGTAAGTTTTTTAGGATTATTTTTTTTGAAAAGTGATATTATTATTCTAGGTTTTTTTGGTTCTAGTTATGATCTTGGTATTTATAGCACGGGAGCTAAAGTTGCTTTTCTATTAAATTTTTTTACACCTGTCATACATAGCATATATACCCCGAAAATTTCAATTTTATATAGTAAAAACAATGTATTTAAAATAAAAGAAATATTTTATAATTCTCTGAAAATATTACTTTCATTTGGTTTTTTAATTTTTGTAATACTTTTTTTCTTCGGAAAAAATATTTTAAATTTTTGGGGATTAGAATATATTAAAGCCTATAATGTGCTTTTAGTATTATCTTTTGCAAATATCATTTCAATGTCTCTGAGTATGTGTTTGCCAATAATTATGATGTGTAACCAAGAAAAAAAATATCTTAAAAAATTATTTATTTTGATTATTATAACTTCATCTTTTTTAGCATATGGATCGTCAAATTTTAACCTTGAATCATTTGCATTAATAATGTCATTTTTTATAATTGTTGAAGCAATAATGAAATTTTACATTATAAAGAAAAACCTATTTCAAAATATATAATGTCAAATCTCATTAAAATATATTTATTTTTTCTTCCGTTTCAATCGGTGATACTTTATTCGAATGATTCTATTGAAATTAATTTACCAACTTTGGTAGGCACAATACTTACTCCCTTTTTTGTAATTAGTAATAAATATGTGCTCCCAAAATCATTTAAATACTTAATATTTTTAATTTTTTGGTTTTTCATAACGAATTTTATTAGGTTTGGATTAGACACTTATGTGTTATCTATTTTTCAATTACTTACCGCTATAATACCATCAATAAGTATTTTTTCAAATATTAAAAATAGTAATTTAAAAAAAACATTAATAATAATTTTAAAATTCCAATTACTATTTTTTATTCCTTTTATATTTAGAGATTTTGGAGTATTTAATTTTGATATATTAGATTTTATTTTCCAGGAAGTACAATACTCTACAAGATCAGATTATTTTGGTATTTCACGATCTAGAGCTATTTTTAATGAACCTTCATATTTTGGGATTTACTTAACTTTAATTTATTTTTTATTTAAAAATCTTAAATTAAATATTTTTTGGAGATTGTTATTACTCATTGAAATTCTAACTACATTTTCCTTCGGATGTTTTGTGCTAATTTTTCTGATTCATATCTATATTTTTTTAAAAAAAATATCATTTAAAATTATTTTATCAACTTTATTTATAATAATTATATTTTCATTAATTATTAATAAAACTGATTATGGAAATAAAATTTATTCTGTAATTGAAGAAAGAGTTTCTATTTCATTCAATGCCATTGCTCTTGGTGTATTGACTGGTAGTGAGGGATCTAGAATCAATTCACTTCCTGTTGCATTTATGTTCGCTAATGAGAATACTAACAATTTTATCTTAGGTGAAGGTTTTAGTAGAGATCGTAATTGGTTAAAAAGAAATTTTGGTCATATTCCTTTAAATCAATTAGGGGAAGGATACATATTCAATACCTTTGCCGCGGTCGTATTTCATGGAGGAATTACAGCTTTGATACTATATTTATTATTTCTCATAAAACTATTTAAAAACATAAAAATTTCTTCAGAATTCGTTTTAATATTTCTGTATCTACATTTTGTTTACTCAGGTCTTCAGTCTTATTATCTTTGGATATGTATTTTTTTAGTTATTAATATTGTTACACCAAGTCTTAATCAATCAAAAAAAAATGATAAAAATTTTATTAAAAATCGTTTCATCAATTAAGAATGACGGTTTTAATTCTATATTCATAAAGTTATTTAGAAGATTTAGAGGTTTCTATTTTAAATTAATTTACAAAAGACCTACAAAGCGTGGTTGGGATAAATTAAAGAACAACTACAAAGGCAAAACAGTTTACCTAATAGGAAATGGTCCAAGTTTAAATAAAACCCCATTATTTTTATTGAAGAACGAATATACCATGGTGTTTAATCGGTTTAGTTTAATGTTAGATAGATTAAATTGGTCCCCTTCATTTTATTCCACAACTGACGATTTGGTTCTTGAGAATATTATTGATGAAGCGATTGATCTTTCTGAGATTGCCAAGTATTCTTTTTTTCCTGATATTTCTTTTAGAGGAAAAGTTTTTTTTAAAAAATTCCCCAAAAAGGACAATATTTTATGGGTTAATCAGAGACCTAAACTAGGTTTTTCTACTAAACTACCTGATGTGTTTTTAGGAGGTACTACAATTTATGAGGGAATTCAAATACTAAAATATTTAGGCTTCAGTAAGATTGTTCTATTAGGTGTTGATATGAATTACAAAGTTCATACCACCGCTAAAAAAATTAATTCAGGATCTGATATAGTTTCTACCAAAAATGATGATCCAAATCATTTTGATCCAAGATATTTTGGGAAAGGAAAAAAATATCATCAGCCCGAAAAACATATAGTGGATAATATTTTTAATTCACTTAAGTTTTTAAGAGGTTATGTGGATAAATGCAAAGATTTTGAAATTTTAAATGCCAGCGAAGGAAGCAAGTTAGACTATTTTAGTATGACCAACCTTGAAGAAGAGTTAGGATATTCTGATGTTGAAAAAGCGAAAATGTTTGAAGAATTACTAAAAGTCAAAAAAGGCGGTTTGGCTATTTCTTTTCCATTAAATAACAAAAATGAAGTAGAAAATTTAAAGGAGTTACAGAAATTTAGAATCAAATTAAATGAGGGCATTAAGTTAATTCCAAAACTTACATCCACACATACTGTTATGGGGCCTTTTAAAAATGAAGTTTATTTTTTAAAAAATTAATATCTTCAAATTATCTATTTCAAATACTAACAAAATATTTAATTATAACGAGAAATTATTAACTAATGCTTATTTTAATTTCTAAATCAATAAAAAATGAACAAACTAATATTTATGTCTCACCCATTAGACGAAAACACCCCAACATATGGAGATAGAGATTCTTTAAAAATTACTCCTAATAGCAAAATAGTTGATGGAGTTGGAGCAAATACCTCGTCATTAGTGTTTTCAAATAATCACATGGGAACTCATATGGATACTCCGTATCATTTTTGTGAAAATGGTAAAAAAACATTGGAATATAAGGCAGAGGAATTTTACTTCAGTAAAGTAGGCTTAATAAATCACCCCTGTAAATCTGCAAAACTAATTGAAAGTAAAGACCTTGATTTAAATAGTGTTCCTGAGGATATTGATTTTCTATTTATAAATACTTCTTTTGAAAAAAACAGAGGAGATAAAAAATATACTAATGATAATCCAGGTTTACACGCTGATTTATCAAATACTTTACGTGAGAAATTTTTAAATTTGAAGGGAGTTGGATTTGATTTTATTTCTCTAACATCCTGGAAATATAGAGAGGAAGGAAGAGACAGTCATAAATCATTCTTATGTAATAAACGATCCTTGTTAGTTATTGAAGATGTTTCCTTTAAAGAGTTAAATACATCTCAAATAGATTGGACAATTATTTCTCCTTTAAGAACTTCAGATGGGAACGGGGGTCCTGTTACTATAATTTCAAAAATTAAATAATATGCAAGACACAGAAATTAAACAAAAAATAAAAAATGGGAATATAACTATTGGAACATGGATAACAATTGGTCATACCTCTATTGTTGAGATTTTATGCGATGCTGGATTTGATTGGTTAACAATTGATCTTGAGCACAATACTATAAATCAAGAAACCTTAAAGAATTTAATTATTGCTGGTCAGGCAAAAAATGTACCAATGTTTGTTAGGGTCCCAAAAAATGATGAAGTTTATATAAAAATAGCTCTTGATGCTGGAGCAGACGGATTGATAATTCCGATGATAAATTCATATCAAGATGCTTTAGAAGCAAAAAATTATTCACATTATCCTCCTATAGGTAAAAGAGGAGTGGGCTTGTCCAGAGCTCAAGGATATGGAGATGATTTTGAAAAGTACTCTAATTGGACTACCAAAAATTTAACTATTATAGCTCAAATTGAACACATAGATGCTATAAAAAACCTTAAAGAAATAGTAAAAGTAAAAGAAATTGATGCACTAATGATTGGGCCGTATGATTTATCAGCTTCACTGGGTATCCCAGGAAAATTTGATGATCAGATCGTAAAAGACGCCTTGACTACATTTTTAACACATTCAAAAAAAAGCACCACATCAATTGGTCAACACATAGTTCCCTTAGATGGCTGGAGATTTAAAGATGCCGTTGAAAAAGGATATAGTTTCATAGCTTTTGGAACAGATTTTCAATTCCTAAAATCCTCAATAAAATCATTAAAAGAATTAAAAAATGATCATTAAGTAGAGTTTTTGTAATTGTAATATTTGAGGTCGAATAGGAAATACTAATTTTTTTTTAATTAACAGATAAAACATGAATACTAAAAATATATATTTTTATGACAAGAGTCAAGTATTATTAGATCGTTACCCTGCTTTAATAGCTAATGAAATAACTAGAATAGAGTCTAAAAGTAATAATAAGTATAATTTCATATTTATTTTCTCAGAATATTTTGAAAGCTATGAAACAACCAAAATAACACCTAAAAACTCTAATATTCATTATATACCTTACTTGAATATAAACAGTTTAAACAAGTTAACTAAGAAACACCCACCTCATGCTTTTATATGTATTGGTTTAAGGATTCCTGACATCTTACTTATTTCCTATTTCAAAAAGCTAAGAGTTAAGACTTATATGGTTCAGCATGGATTGTTTATTAAGCATTTAACTAGGATTTCGTTTCTTAAACACTTTGCCAGTAAATTTAGCCATTTCATTAAATATTTTATCTATTCATTTCATTTAGCAAAATTAAATCAAAAGCCATTTTTATTAATTTTAAATGATTTGTTTACATTTTTCATTAAAGGAAAAGGGAAATTTATAGATTTACACTCGGCAAAAGTATTGAATCTAATTTCCGATAAAGTATTTGCCTTTGATAAAAATTGGGATAATTATTATCAAAACTATGGTTATTCACGTAATCAATTTTTATATTTTGGCAATCCTGATTACTCTCTAGCTAAGGATATGTTAAATAATCCCATTGAAGATTCAATTTGTTATATATGTCAATCATTAGTAGAGGATGGAAGGTATCTTAAAAATGATTATTTAGATTTCTTAAAAGATTTAAGTGAAAATTTATCAGGAAGAAAAGTTTATTTAAAACTACACCCCAGATCGGATCTGAAATTGTATGAAACATTTGAAAATGAAAACTTCATTTTAACTAGAGACTTGAAAAACTGTACAACTTTTTTGGGGCACTATTCATCATTAATTGAAGTATCATTTCAATTGGGGAGAAATAATATTTTGTGGGATTTAAAAAATCACACGATACCTGAGAGTTATATAGAGTATTCGGATTATATCACAAATGATTTTAGTGATTTAAAGAGATATCTTAAAGATAATATAAGAACAGAATTTACAATAAAAACAAAAATGAAAGAATTTTTAGATACTAACTGCAAACCATATTTTAACATTGCAAAGCATGTAATTAGTGATATTGATTAACCATAGTTGCGATTTTGTGTTTTTAATACCAACCTCAGAATTTATTTAGATTTTGAATTAAATGATACTTCATCTTCATCTTCATATTTGAATTTAACAACAACTATGGCTGTTAGATGAGTTTCTAATAACTTACATGGTGTTTTAAGAGCTAGGTAAGAGTTTAAAATAGCATAAAAATAAAATAAAGCATTACATGTTTTATGACTTTTATATGAATTTATCAAAATTTTATAATTAATGAAATATATACTTATTGGAGGCTCAGGATTTATTGGGCAACATTTTTTTAAAAAATTAGGCAAAAAAATAGTACTTAATCTAGATATAGATTCTGGTATTAATAATATTGAATTTGATTACTGTGATATATTAAATTATTCAGACTTGGAATCAATAAACCTATCTAAATGGCCTGAATTAACTGTAATTCACTTGGCAGCAGTTCATTTTGATTTTCAAACTACTTTTTATGAGACAAATGTTACAGGGACAAGAAATGTGCTTAAATTCCTTTCAAATCAAGATAACATAGCAAAATACGTCTTTTTTTCTAGTGTTGCCACTTTTGGAGATTCTGAAACTGGAAAAGACGAGAATTCACTTCAAATACCAAATAATGATTATGGTAAGTCAAAACTAGAAGCTGAAAAATTGATTAAAAATTGGCATAATAATCATCAAAGAATTCAAACTATTATCATTAGACCAGCAGTTGTGTTTGGAGAGTTTAATTTTGGGAATGTATTTAATTTAATTCAACAAATAAGAAGTAAAAAATTTGCTATAATAGGTAATGGTGAAAATATAAAATCTATTGCTTACTCTGGAAATATTGTAGATTCAGTTATGTTTAGTTTAGAGCATATTACTGATTCATTATTTACTTATAACTATTGTGATTATCCACAAAAAAACATTTCTGAACAGTCAAATCTTATTTCCTATTTGCTAGGTTATAAGAAACCTTTAAAAGTGCCATTTTGGATAACTAAATTTATTACAATTCCTATTGATATCTTAGAGAAAATACTAAAAATTGATTTAAAGATTAATTCTATGAGGGTAAAGAAATTCACAACTCCAACATATTTTATTGCAGATAAAATTAGGGATAAAGGGTTTAAACAAAATACATCTATTAAAAATGCATTTCTTAAGACTAATCTTTGGATAGGGTCTGTAGATATAAATTCTTTGAGAACAATATGGTTAAAAAAAGCTTCGAAAAAATGAGAATTATAATAATAACACAAGACGAACCATTTTATTTAAAATCTAATTTAGAATATTTAACTAAAATACTACCTAATGAATCTAAAATAGTGGGATGTGTTGTAAATGAGGCATCACCATTTGGTAAAAAAGAAACTTTTATTGAAAAAACCTTAAAAACTTATAATATTTTTGGTTTTAATTTTTTTATTCATTACTCAATAAAATACATAAAATCATATTTTTCTAAATCAATCAAAAGTTTCTTAACAGAAAATGACATACCTATCATCAATATCGAGGGTTCAATTAATTCTCAACGTTCTTTGAACACAATAAAAAACTTTAATCCAGATTTACTTGTTTCTATATTAGGAAATCAAATATTTAAAAAACCCTTAATAGACCTGGCCCCCAAAGGATGTATTAACTTACATACGGCTTTGCTTCCCAAATACAGAGGCTTAATGCCAACATTTTGGGTAATGAAGAATAACGAAAAACATACAGGGGTATCAGTTTTTGTTGTTGATGAAGGTATAGATAGTGGGCCCATAATTGTTCAAGAAAAATTAGAAATTGGAAACCTTACTCAAGAGCAACTCATAAAGCGTACAAAAAAAATAGGGATGGAACTTATATCAAAAAGTATTGATTTAATTCAAAGAAATGAAGTTAAACTTATTGAAAATGATCCTTCTAAAAAAACCTACTTTACATTTCCTACTAGGCAAGATGTAATAGAGTTTAAGAAAAATGGTAAAAAGTTTTTTTAATGAAAATATTAACATTTGATATTGAAGAATGGTTTCACATTTTAGATAATACACAGACAAAGTCTATATCAGAATGGAGTAAATTTGATTCTAGAATTCGTATTGGAATGGATCTCATTTATGATATTTTAGAAAAAACAGAAAAGTCAGCTACTTTTTTTGTTGTTGGCTGGATGGCAGAAAAATATCCTGAAATTATCAGAGAGATAAGTGATCGTGGCTTTGAGATAGGCAGTCATACACATTTACATCAATTGGTTTATGAGCAAGACAAAAAAACATTTTATAATGATGTTGAAAAGTCTATAAAAACATTAGAGGACTGTTCTGGAAAAAAGGTAACTAGTTTTAGAGCGCCAGGTTTTAGTATTTCTGAAAACAACAGATGGGCTTTTGAAGTCTTACATGAGTTGGGCATAAAAAAAGATAGTTCTGTTTTCCCAGCCAGTAGAGCGCACGGGGGCTTGCCATCCTATAATTTAGCAATACCTTCTATTATAGAGTACAACGGAATTAAATTAAAGGAGTTTCCAATCAACACGCATACTATTTTAGGAAAGCCTTTCATTTTTTCTGGGGGTGGCTACTTTCGATTATTGCCTTATAAAACTATTAAAAACTGGACAATTCAATCTAACTATGTGATGACTTATTTTCATCCCAGAGATTTCGACAATGATCAACCTATTGTTCCGGGTCTTTCTCTGCAAAGACGTTTTAAATCTTACGTAGGCATAAAGAATTGTAAGCCTAAATTAGAGAAGTGGTTAAACAGTTTTGATTTTATGGATTTAAATCATGCAGACGAATCAATTAATTGGGATAAAGTACCAGTAATAAAATTATAATTATGTCATTCGATCCAAATTCAGCAAAGAAAGCAGGAAAAAAATCTAAAAGAGGACCTGCTAAAAAAGAAGTGCCTTCCATTAAAGAAAAGATGGAAATCCTTTATGAAAAAGTGCTGGATGATTTGCTTATAAATCAAGAAAAAGCTCTCCGAAAGAGAACGTGTTAAACTGTTAGTCAACTTATCAAATTATATTTTTCCAAAAACAAAATCTGTTCGAGATCAATTTACTATTAAACAATTAAAAGAAATAGAGAAGCAAGGTATTATGGATAGAGACCCTAATCCTACCAAAATAATATTTTATTATATTGAAAAGTGAATTATAAAGAAACCCTTTATTTTATTGCAAAATGTTTGACCATCTCTTTGGAAAATAAGAATAGGCAAGAAATAGAAAAGCAACTAAAATCAACGTCTATAGACTGGGATGTGGTTGTAAAAGTGAGTACAGCTCATTATGTCTTTCCTGCATTGTATTGTAATCTAAAACGCGCAGATTTCTTAAAGTATTTACCTCAAGAGTTGGTTAGCTATATGGAGTATATTGCTAATATAAACAGAGAACGAAACGAGCAAATTATTGAACAAGCAAAAAAAATAAATAACTTCTTATTAGCTAGTAAAATTACCCCCATATTTTTAAAAGGAACTGGTAATCTATTAGCTGGCCTATATGAAAATTTAGCTGAACGAATGGTGGGGGATATAGATTTTATTTTCTCAAAACAAGACTATCCAAAAGCGATTACAATTTTAAGAGAGTTTGGGTATTCTGATTTAAAAAAGCGAAAATATCATTATCCTGATTTAGATAATAAACATTACAGAAGACTTCAAAAAGAGAAAAATATAGCAGCTATAGAAATACACTCAGAACTTTTAGGAGTAAAAAAATATTCTAGTGAATTCAATTATAGTTTTGTAGAAAAAGACAGTCAATTAATAGATGGGGTTACTGTTTTGAGTTATGCAAATAAATTAAACTTATCCATTATTAGCTATCAAATAAATGATTATGGTTTTTATTATAAAACTATGGCTTTAAGAAATGCTTATGATGTTTTTTTATTATCTAAAAAAACGAATGTAAAAGATGCTCTGAATACACTAGACAAGTTAACCAATCCTTTGAATTGTTTTTTAGCAACCTGTTTTGAAGTTTTTAATAACGTAGAGAGTTTGGAATGCGATAAAAACTCTAAAATAGCTTCATATTTGAGTGATTTTAATAGTCAGTTTACCAATATTTTAAAAACCAAAAGAAAACATAAACGTTATAAAACTTATCTTTTTATAAAATCGAGATTAAACTTAATTTATAAGTGTATTATTTATAAGGATTATCGAGTATGGTTATTAAATATATTAACCGAAAAAGAATTTTACAAAAGAAGACTAGTTGAGTTTAAAAAAAGTAAAATCAACAAATAACCCCCACCTGTTGCATAAATAAATCAGATAGTCCATCTTTGTTTTCTATCAATGTGAATACTTTTGTAATATTAAGAAAATAAAATGTTTAAGTTTTTTTATCAAAATAAATAAAGTGCCAAATTATTTTAATAAAACAAGTTTAATGTTATAAATTTGTTTTTTTAATTATAAACTCCTTAAATATCAATTAAAAAATCTTTATGAATAAACACAAAAATTATTCTATACTAACCATTGTATTTTTATTTTTTCTTAGCTCATGTGTATCTAAAAAAGAACTTTTGTATTTGCAAGATATACAAGCTCTAAATAAGAGTAAAGTACTATCCTCTAAAAATAGTTTACAGGAAAATGATATCATAAAAATTGATGTTACTTCTTTAGAAATCGATGCTTCTAAACCTTACAATAAAGTTCCTCTTGTAAATAATGTCGGTAATTCTTTACAGCTTATACAACTCAATGGATACCTAGTGTCAACTAAAAAAACGATTAATTTTCCTGTTTTGGGAGAGATTTCTGTTGCAGAAAAAACTTCACAAGATTTAGAACAATATTTAAAGAATCTTCTTGAAGCGGGTGGTCATTTAATAAATCCTAGTGTAACAGTTCGTTTACTAAATTCTAAAGTAACTATTTTAGGTGAGGTGAGAAATCCAGGAACCTTTACCTTTACAGAAAAAAATATTAGCTTACTACAAGCCATTGGTTTGGCGGGAGACTTAACTATCGATGGAGATCGAAAAAATGTTACTATTATTAGACAATCCAATGGACAAAGAACTACTACAAAAATAGATTTAACTATTGCTAGTTGGTTAAATGGTTTTTATCAAAATATTCAACCTAATGATGTTATTATAGTCAGTCCCAACACAAAAAAAGTTGCTAGTGCAGGATTGATTGGTAATATTTCTACAGTGTTAAGTATTGCTTCAATTCTTCTAAGTACCATAATTCTCATTAAATAATTATGACGAACAATAATTTTGAAAATTTATCAAATCAAGCTGAGGAAAGTTTTGATATAAAAAAGGAGTTTTCCTATTATTTTTTTTTCTGGCCGTGGTTTATATTATCGATACTCTTTTGTGTGATTGGTTCTTTCCTCTATCTTCGTTATACACCTTATATATATAAAAGTACTTCACAACTTCAAATCACAAAATCTGATGCTTCTAGTTCTTTTTTAACTACTGAAATTACCAGCTTGTTTGGAACCAGAATAAATGTAGAAAATGACATCTCAGTAATAACATCTAATCATATTTTAAGCAAGGTTGTGCAGCAACTCAATCTGCAAACTTCTGTTTTAGGAGTTGGAAGGATTAAGTCTAGTTTAAAATTTGGAGAAGAAATCCCTTTTCAAATTCAATTTAAGAATCCTGACAATTTTCAAAATTGGAAATTAGTATTTTCTGATGGTTCAGCATTAATTTCAAGTGATACTTTAAGTTTTAAAGTAAATAAAAATGAAACCTTAGAAAATGATTATTTCTCTTTTAGTATCAAAAATGATTCTCTGTATATAAAAGACACAGAATATAACATACAAAGAACCCCACTTAACTTTGCAACTTCCTTATTAAAAAAGAGAATTCAAGCCTTAGCTGGGTCAAATAGTTCTGGTGCAGAAATTATTGATCTTAAAATTATAGGTACCAGTAAGTTAAGAAATGAAGCTATTTTAAATACTTTAATACAAGTAGTTACAGAAGATAGAATTGCAGATGAACGTCAATTATCTTCTGCTACTATTGAGTTTATTGATACCCGTTTAGAAGTTCTCCAAAATACTATTAATGGGATTTCCAATAAAACAATTGAATATCAGTTAGAGAACAACATCTTCGATTCAGAACAACAAACTACTAATCTCTTGTACAACATAGTCAAACAAAATGAAGAAACGTTTAATTTAGAAATTCAATTAGAGATTTCAACCTCGCTGTTAGAACAATTAAAATCTCAACAAAATTTTGAAATTTTACCTGCCAATATAGGTATAGTTGATTCAGGTATTAATGAATTGTTAGTTTCCTACAATACTTTGGTTATGGAACGTAACGCTACTTTAGTAAGCGCTACAAATAATAGTCCTTTAGTTCTTCAAATGACTAAACAATTAAATAGGCTCAAAAAAGCAAATATTGAAGGGATTAGTCGGTACATTAAAAACCTTAAGGTTTCTCTTTCTAACTATCAAAAGAAAAATAAAGAAAGTATGGTAGTCGTTTCTGGATTGCCAGAAAAGGGCTATAATTTGCGAATATTAGCAAGAGAATTCAAATTTGCTGAGGATCTCTTAGTATTTTTATCTCAACGAAAAGAAGAGGCTTCAATTAGTTATGTTTCTGTGCTGCCAAATTTAAAAGTTTTGAGTTACGGAGTCTCAGATCTTTTCCCTATTTCACCTAAAAAAAATATTATTTATCTAGGCGGTCTATTATTGGGCTTAATAATTCCTTTTGGGATCCTTTTTCTATTGAAAATTTTAGATACTAAAATTAATATTCGAGAAGATCTAGAAAAAGGGTTACCAGGTCTTACTATTTTGGGTGAGGTGCCTTTTGATGAAAACTACTCTTCTGAAAATAATGATCGAGGAATTATAGCCGAATCTACCCGTGTGATTCGTTCGAGTATGAGCTTTTTACTCAATCAAAATAAACCTCAAGTGATTATTGCAACCTCTACGATAAAAGGGGAGGGAAAATCATTTATATCCTATAATATTGCACAAAGTTATAACGCATTGGGCAAAAAAGTAATTTTAATAGGAGCAGATTTACGAAATCCTCAGGTGCATACACTTTTAGGTATTGAACGTGGGAATTTAGGGCTTTCTACATTTTTAAATGATGTAAATTATAATGATTTAGACAAATTAATAGTAAAAGGGAAATCTATCGATGAAATGGATTACTTATTGTCTGGGGCCATTCCTCCAAACCCCTCAGAATTATTGATGCGTCCTCGCATGAAAGAATTACTAGAAATATTAAAATCTAGTTATGATCTTATTGTTATTGACTCTGCACCCTTATTATTAGTGAGTGATACTTCACCGCTACTCCCTTTATGTGATTTGGTGGTTTATGTGTCTAGAGCTCAATACTCTGATAAGAATATATTCCCTTTCATTAAAGAGATGCATAGCCGTGAAAATATGCCGCCTTTTGGAATGGTATTAAACGGTCTTATTGCTTCTGCTTCTTCTTCTAGTTATGGTTATGGATATCGATACAGCTATAAATACCGTTACAGCTATACCTACAAGTATAACTATGGTTATGGCTATGGATATGGAAGAGATGAAGATTAAGAAGTTTAATATATATTATTTCGTTTATAAAAAAACCACCGCAGTACGGTAGTTTTTTTATGAATGTTATTTTCTTAAGAAAATAATTTTAATTGAAATTCTCGAATTGATTCCCACTGTATCCCTTGCTTTTTGGAAAGGCTTAGGTTCTTAAGTTTTTTTAAGTCATTAACACTGTGTGCATCAGTA
>Ga0209193_1000414_pt1 | contig 29194 bp, 44 predicted proteins | sample COGITO_mtgs_1003_FD_185515 | JGI IMG/M metagenome (GOLD analysis project Ga0209193, IMG submission 185515) | Pelagic marine microbial communities from North Sea - COGITO_mtgs_100330 (SPAdes) (version 2) | ecosystem: Environmental > Aquatic > Marine > Epipelagic ...
GAATGCGAGAGACTTAAACTCTCGTAGTCTTGCCTTCATTCAGTACTCGTGTCACTCAAAGACTATGATATCTCACTCTTTGAAAGTGCAATCTGAATCTCTTCAGTAATCATCTCAATCAACATATAAATATAACACTAAAAACCTATATAGGTCAACCGTTTTCTTCATCTAATATAAAAAAAAGACAGAGAGCTACTCTGTCTTCTTTAGTTGAAACGATGCCTCGTTCTTTTAGATTGATGATTCTCGCTCAAACATCAGAGAGTTGAACTCTATAAGTATTCTCAACTTATCAGCACCATCGCTATGTCTGTCTCGTGTGACTCAATGAATACGATATCTCGCACATTGAAAGCCCATTCTGAAATCAATCAGTAATCATCTCAATCAACATATAAATATAACACTAAAAACCTATACAGGACAACCTATTTCTTTAAATAAAGTGAATTAATTTGAAATTGGTAATAGTACCAATTGTAGGTAGTACTACCAATTTTGCTCTCTGTAGTCGTGAAGCCTAATCAGAAGTGTGTTTAATCTTGGATTTAGCACTCAACTCGTGTCAACCGATTTGTTTATCTTTCTTCTCTCGTAGAAATAGGTTGTCCTATATCAGGTTTTATTCGTAAATTTAGAGTTTGCATAAAATGCAAAAAAGAGTTAGAACTTATTAGGTATCGTTATATCGCCCCATTTGAACTCTTCAACTTTGGGATTCTTATCTTTGTTCTCGTCTTTGTTATCGTGGACCTCTATTTGTTCATCTATACGTTCAGTTTCTTCATTCAGTATCTTATCAAATTTCTCTTTATATAAGTTCATAGAGTCAGCCATTCTTTTTTGTTCTTGATACTTACGAGACATAGGAATCATGGGTCTATCTAAAAGAAAATAGCAATTATAACATAACATTCTCATATTGTCTACAGAATGATTATGATGGTCCTTGTCTAAGAAGTCTATCAGTAATGGAGTCTTGTTATCTCGCACTCGTTTCTTACTATGATTACACTCATAACAAGCATCCATCAACTTGCCTTCTTTTAACATTAGCCATTGTAGCTTCTGAATAGGATAGTTGGGATGTTTGCCTGCTAATATATCATTAGCTCGTTCATTCCAATTAAAGTGTAGTGGCTGTTTGTTGGGGCCTGTATGAGGAGAAACTTTAAACACATTATATTGTGTAGCATATTTCTTAAATGTGTTATATGCGATTCCAAGTAGGCGAGCAGCTTGTGTCATAGACTCTGTGTTGTGTATAGCCCATTCTATACGTGACTTGGAAAGTTGGAGTCCCTTGTAAACAGGAAATTTAACTATACGATAGTCTTTTGTCTGTTTTAATATCTTTGTTCTATCATTTTTCTGAGATTTTGCTTGACTTGCGCTCGGGGAAGAGGTATTATAATTTTCGTCTTGTAACATAGTGAGTTTCTTCTTAGTTTAAATATAAATATATAATCAACAAGTAATATTGATATATTTATATATTGTCACTTAATACACTATCATAAAGACTTTGGTGAATCATCAGTAAGGCGTAAGCCTTTCCCAACGATTTAGAGTACGTTTAGAACCACAGAAGATACATATAACAGAGTGCTATCAGTACCATTATTATCAATTTAAAGTACTCATAGAACTCATCTTGTTTAGAGAAGCTTACTTTCTTTTCTACTTTATTCCATTTATTCATATATTATAGATACACTATGTACATTGCTATTATATAGCCTAAAGGAATGCCTATTATCATTCCCATAAACATATACTCTAAGTTTAATTTATCTTTATCACTCATATAAGAATATACAACCTTTTAGTGTTTAATACAACCTAAAAATCTTTTTATCACTCTTCTTACTATGTGAGCCTTGCCTTGATTTCTATCTAACATTAACATTGTTTGACTTCTTACGAGGGCTTCCTCTTGTTCTAATTCACTTTTTAAGTCTTGATATCGAATCATTTTCTTCTCCTAAATAATAACTTAGGTGACCCAACTCTTCTTTTTAATTCTAAAAGAGATTCCTCGATGTCTTTTTCGTCAAGTTTAATGTTTATTGATTTGATTGGGTAAAGCTGTTCCTTTACTTTCTTTGTCACTTGTTTTCTCCATTTGTTTCTTTTCTATTAAATACATTTTATCACCTATATGTATCCAACATGGAGCCACAATATTCTCTTCTTGAATCTTGTTCTTGATTTGTATTAACTCTTGTTTTGATAGTTCGATATCGGATGAGAGGATTAAATCGACTTGAGATTGTTCCGAGTGTAGTGGATTCAATGAAAACATTATTGTGTATAAGGACACAAATAACCCTTTATAAAGAATTTTTTTCGTTGTTGCGTTACGTTGTTGCGTCAACCAAGAAAGTCGTAGACCCACTTGCCGAATACAGCTACTAACGCTGATGTAATCATTGTTCTCCATTTCTTCGTATCGCTTCTAAATGTTGTATTTAATTTGGTTTCGGCCCATAACCCTTCGTGTGGATTGAATAAACTTTCTTTGATGAATTTGAGAGTCTCATCGTTACGCTGATGCGCGTTGTTGATGTCGTTGTTCATTTTTAAGATGTCTTCCTTAATAGTATCTATCTTTTGATGTATTAAGTCAAACTCTTTTCTGTCGGCTTGGTTCATTTTTTACCTTACGTTGGATTCAATGTCTCTAACATAAATATATAGTTAGTTAGAAACTACATCAACTATTTTTGATTTTTTAGAAGAAACTACTTCATATGAGTAAGGACTTTCATTTAAAAACTCATATACCAATGCTTCTGATGCTGTAACACTCTGTGCATTGACTAAATACTTTCTTCTTACTTTTCTCATTTTGACTCCACTCTTTGTTGAAGACTCTTCTTCAAATACTACATCTACTTCATAATATTCCATATTGTTTACCTTTGTATTAGTTTCGGGTGAGTATCGTTACTGATTGGTCTACCTCTGATTCGAAGGATATATCCTATATATGAATCAAGTATAAGACTTGCTGTTTCTCTCACCCGAATTATTATTTAATAATCAAATCCTTCGTCAGGGTCTTTAGGTTCGTCTTTCCACCATTCGTATTGTTTACCATCTCTGTTTGCTAATTCCATAGTTCTGTGATATTGTTCGTGACTCATCACTTTCCAAAGTTTGTCAAAAGATTCTTCATCTATTTGTTTTCTTTTTCTAAAGTAAGTCTTTGCACCTGATACACCGACATTACTTGCTATTTCACAAGTATCTGCTACTTCATCTGTTTTATTAATTAGCACCCATTTCATTCGTCTTTCTCCACCATCAGTTTAACCGAAACTTCTACTTCATTAGCGGGACTCCAATCATTATCTCCTTCATCCCAATCCATTTCTTCTAACCATTCAGGGTCTTCAATTTCACCTGCTTCAAACTTTTTATATTCTTCAGCTTGTTCTTCTGTGATTTCAACGGTCTGAAAGACATCGTTCTCTTGAATTATATAGCGTTCTAAATACGGCATTATGCTCTCCCTTGTCCTCTGTATTTCTTTTTCTTAAATCGTTTTGAACTTACTCGTGTACTAAATTTTGTACCTTTACCATTACCTTGTCTCGTCTTCTTACGAGATTTAGTTTCTTCGCCTTTCGTTCCGTGTAAATTTCCTCTTGCCATAGTTATTCCTCCAACTTGATTTTTAGTTCTTTAATTACTTGTCCTTTACCATGAGCCCAAACATCTATTGTAAGTACTAAGGTATCACCTGCCATCTTCGTTACAGGTGCTAATGCGTTTCTTGTTAATCCATCTGAATCTGTCATACTTGCGTGATTTGTTGTAGGTACTAAATCGTGTAGATTACCATCTACCACAAACGTTGTATCATATGCGTTCCAAGTTAACTCATCAGTTAATCCGTTGTGTTCTATATATCCCCAAACATTATTCAACTGCCAATATAAATTAGACTTAAAATCTACATCTGCATATTCTATAGGCTCTCCATCTGAATCTGTAACTTCTATATCAATCATATGAATAGTTTGCCAAGCAGGGCTATTATCTAAATCAAGTGTAGCTATGCCATCTATTATAGGTAAATTTGATATAACATTAACATTAAAATTAGAATCATACCCAGGTTCTGTAGGTAATGAACATCCAATTAAGAATAGTAGTGGTAGACTAATTATTCTTTTTACGAATCGCATATGGTTTTTTAGACTCATTTTTCTTTTCCTTTTGTTTCTTTTTTGATTTATGTTTTACTTTAATGTTTTGTCTGAAAGTGTCTTCCATCAATTCATCTTCATAATCTTGCCAATCTATATTACCCATTATCAATCACCTGTAATTCTGCTAATGCTAATACAAATTCTTCTGCAGAATAAGATTTACCACTATCATCTTTTATTTGACATTTTTCTAACAAAGTAGGTTTATTTTCAGCAATAGATAAAAATTGTCGTAATGATGTTAAGCCTCCATACGAATAAAAATTACCAAACGATACTTCACCAATCTCTAACCAATCATCACTATCCCTAAAAGTAGGAAGTTTTAAATAGAAAGAACCTTTTAGTTTATGTTTATCACTCATTTCTGTACAGAATTTACCAATAAATCTACCTGGTTGTCAAGCAATTTTATCTTTATTTTAAAAATATCTAAAATAAAATCAGAGTTAGGCTCTCCACTCTCTTCTAAGATGTTAGGAAACTGAAGAAATATTCTCCAATTATCTTGATTTAATTCTTTTGCATCAAACTCAATCAATACATCGTTAAGTGGTTTTGTAGCTCTTGTAAGTAACTTAGGACTTAAATCATATCCACTATTTGGACCTTCACTATTTAAATAATCTTGAAAGTATCTATCGTTCTCTAAATATATTTGATTACAATAAGGTTCAAGTGTGTGTAAAAGTTCATAACTACAATTATTAACAAGTAGACCAATATCATATTTAGGTGCTATGATAGGCTTTAGATATTCGTTGTGATTAACCATCGAACCCCACTTCCTAATGAAGTTTCTTGTACTTTTCATATTCTGAGTTAACCATTCATCACTCTCTCTATTCTTCATAAAGACTTTACCATCAGGATTACGTTTTGCTCCATCTTTGAATCTACTACCTCTACAAGTCATATGATACACATAGCCTTGCCAAGTCTGTATAAACTCATATCCTGCTAACATAAATCTGTTGAATATATCCGAATCTTCTTTACTTTGTGGAGCATACAAAGGGTCGTGTCCGTGTATTCTTGTAAAATCATCTTTCATTATACACCAAGGTGCAAATATCCCATCAGTAACTTTATCTTCACCTTGACCATCTTCTTCAATAAAATCTAACAATCCTTGTTCATCAAACTCTTCAGGTTCAATACCAAAATCAATTAATACTTTTTCAGGACCTGGAGGATGAAGAGGAGGTTCGATTCGAGTTAGTGATACAACTTTACCTGGTTCTAAATATTTATCTATTTCTTTATCAGCATTAGGACACAAATACATATCTGCGTGAAATATCATCACTCTATCATTTGTAGCCATATCAACTAATGTATCATAAAGTATCGTATGTCCTAATCTTTCAGGACCGTTGTTTCTATGTATCTGTACATTCTTATCTTTCTTTACTATTTCATTCATCCAATCCCAAGTTCCATCATCTGAGAAATCATCAGACATACAAATCTCGTGTGGATGTTCAGAGTTCTTTCTGATACTATGATATGCTTGTTTCAAGTATTTTAAATTATTTCTACTTGGTAAAATAAAACTTATTAAATTCATTATTGCTCTACCTCGTCTATAACTGCTCTTCCGTGCATAGTTTCCCAATCTCTATTTTTTCTCAACTCATCATTTGTATCTTGAGCACCTCTCAATACAAAATTAGGAGTTTGTAAATCTTTTGTCAATTCTATCATAGCTGATAAGTCTTTAGGAAAACAATGTCCTCCAAAACCCAAGTCTCCGTCAGGACCAGGAACTCCCCAATGTGCGTGACCTAAACGTTCATCGAGAGTCGCATACTCAACTACTTTATCATAATCTATACGTAATCTTTCACATACTTTATACATTTCATTAGCAAATGCTACCTTAACCGTAAGAAAATTATTAGTAACATATTTTATCATCTCAGCATATGTTGAATCTGTTTTGATTATATGTGCTTTAGGAAACGCTTTACTGAACATTATTCTTAATTTGTTTGTACCCTGTCTTTCACCGCCTAATATAATTCTTGTCTGATTTTTAAAATCTTCTATTGAATTAGCTTCTGTTAGAAACTCAGGACTAAATATTATTGTGTTGTTCTTATATATCTGATTAAGTGTTCGTGTAGTACCAGGTATAAGTGTAGATTTCAAAACTAATATTTTACCTTCTGTACATTCATCTAATTCTTTTACAACATTTTCTACTATTCCTGTATAACAACTCCCATCTTTCTTCATTGGTGTTGGAACACATACAAAAATAATATCAGAACAATCTGCTAACTCTTGCATACTTCCACAGGTACAATCTTTATCTACTGCTTTGTCATAATTATTTAAATTGTGATGATTTTTTAGACCTTCATAAACTGCCGTTCCGACAAAACCACATCCTACTACTCCGATATCCATTAGTAACTTCTCCACTTTATTCTTGTAGGAACATTTGTTCCTTCTATTGGTTTAACAAAAGTTGCTTCATCTGCGTTAGGCAATCTACCCCACTTGTTTCTAAATTTCTGCGCGTTAACTTTTTCTGCTTCTCTTTGTCTTTCTGATTTCATAAAAAACTTATCTTTTGCTTCATCTCTGAAGTGACTACCACGAGCAGAGAAGTGCCATACAACTGATTGAGGTATCATCTTAAATGTATACCCTTCTAATTGCATACGAATAAATAAATCTTTGTCTTCAAAAGAAGCAGGTCTGAATAAATCATCATTACCGCCTATCCACTTGTAGTCTTCTACTCTACAAAAGAATCCTGCTCCGCCGGCTTTACGAACTTCTAAAGAATCATTCATATTTACAAACTCATTGGCCCATACATCAAAAGAATTAAAGTCAAAGTCTTCTGCGTATGCTCCAAACTCTTCTTTCTCTACAAATACCGTTCCTGGTCTGTAGTCAGGGTCGTTTTTAAATATTCTCGGCTGTATTCTGAATGATGATGCTATCAATCTTTCTCCTGGTTCGATATCATCGTATAGTTTCAACAATTCTAAATCTTGATTCGGTGCTATCCACATATCTGAGTGGATAATATTTACAAATTCTGTTTTGACTTTATCAACACAAAAATCCATACCACCACCAATTCCTTTAGGGTCATAGTTTTGGTCTACATAATAGTCTAAATCATATTTTCTGTAGTTAGAATCTAACCAATTATAAGTTCCGTCATTACAATTTTCAGCGTGTATTATTATAGGCATATCTTTATAATAGGCATTTTGTCGTATTGACTTAACAGCTAACTTTAAGTATTCTAAATTATTATTTGTAGAGATTGTGGTTGTTATTTTATGCGTGTCCATACATCTTCCCAAGTATAAGATTTTTTATTTTCGAACAAATTAGCATTATTGATTTTACAAAACTCATTAGCGATGTTGTACCAATCGTGATTAGTACGGTTCTTGTCTATATAAATATCATTGTCTTCGCCCAAAATGTAATTTCTTTTTTGTGGATGTTTTCTATTGTGTACAATTAATAGATTCTTAAAATGATATTGTGGTACATTACTTAATACTTTATTCATCATTAACATAAATGCTGTATCTTCATTTATAAAGAAACAACTTTTTGGTATGTTTACTCCTGCCTTGATAACTTCTGAACTAATTACAAGTCCACACCCATTAAACTTATGAGGCTGTATTTGTCTCACATCTAATTCGTGTACTCTATTATTTATTTCATCCATTTCTTCTTGATTCATAGTGTATGGTATACTCCACCAATTTTCTGTATCAGCTTCAATAAATGGTTTGTCTGTAAATTCTGTATGTTCTAATGGTTTCCAAGAATCATCCCACATTTTATTTATACCAAATGTAGAAATGTATTTAGGAGTATCGTCTTTTACTTCGTTATGAAGATAGTCTAATACTTGAAATGTTTGTTCAGGTATTAATGAATCACTTTCTCCCCATACTAAAATATCAGCTCGTTCACAACTTGTTCTGTTGAAATCTCTTCTATAATCAGCTATAGTATAGATATCTATTTCAGTTTTCCAATAGACATAGTGACACCCGCTTAATATCTCTTTAACCATAGAAACAAACTTTGACTCTATTTCGTACATTTCTTTTTTAGAAGTATCTAATTTTTCTAAACCTTCATTGAGATTTAAACAAATATCTATTTGTACATTTCGTCTCGGATTGATATTACGTACAGCATTTCGAAGACTTATCAAATAATCTTCGACCATCTCTACTTCGTACCACTGAACGAGACATCCTATAGCAATTTTACTTTTCATAATTACTTTTTACTCTCTCCCAAGTGTCTTTCATTAAAGGTTCTCTGTGATGTTTATCGAATCCGTTGAAGTGCCAAACATAACCACATTCAACAAACATAAAATCTTGTAATACTTCTTTTCGTTGTAGATGAGTCATATTAAAAGTCTTATCAAGAAGATTCATTTTTACATTTTCGTTTCTAACTATATAATTTACAGGTGTTTGGTCATTACCTTTTCTTTTCGTCATTTGAATGTTATATAACTCATCATCATTCTCTGTCCAAAAGTTTTTTATAGTCTCAACTAAAGGCTTGTGTTTTTTACTATAAATCAAAAATCCTGAATTAAAATATGTTGTCCAATCAAACTTAACATCAGGAAAGAACTTCTGATATATTCCTATACTCTGATGTACCCAACCAACATTACTCTCATCAAGAACACAACTAAATTGTCCGTGAGTCATATTGAAAAAATTAGGACAATCCCATCTAACCATTGTGTCAACATCTATAGTAGCAATCTGATTATATTCAGTTCCTGAATTATCCAAGATATCCATCACCCACCACTTCTGCCAAATAGGATTCATAAAGTTTATATCTGTTAATGGTTCATCAAAAATCATTAATTGTACATCATTTTTCTTACACCACCATTCCCAACTTGCTATACAATAATCTTGTCCAGGTGCTTTCCCACCATTAGGGTACATTGATGTTATTACTATAATATCTTTAGCCATAAAGCTTCTCCTGATTTACTAATTTTATTAGTTCGTTTGTCGCATCTACACAAGTAGTTATCTTTCCTGAAAACAACGAATACATATTATAAGGCGCTTTTTCTTTTCTCACTAATGTAGGTCTCGCATCATCGTGTTCTCTATCTCGAAGTACCGTTCTGAAAGTATACATAGAACCTATGTGTTCTAATTTATCAAAATCTTCAAAGAATTTCATTCCTGTTTCTATGAACTTTTCAATATTAGTAACTTTAGGATTTTTGATTACTCCATCATTTAAATATTTTCTGAGTGTCTTGCTTTTCACTATCGGCTTTGGACCTATATTTGTTTCGTGAATAGCGTGTACTACATTACCTAATACGTGATACCCTGTATCACCATATGGGTCTAAACACATAAACGGCCCGTCCATCACTACAATACTTTTGTTTGAATATTTATCAGATAATTTAACAACAGGTTTTTCACATAACTCAAACTGATAATCTTGTTTTTTACTTAAATACTGATTTATATTTGCGTATGTAGCTAACACAACTAAATCATAATTTTTGAAATCTTTTATATCTACTTCAGAATTTAATTCTAAATCTATTCCATTACCATAGAGTTTGTCTTTAACTAATTCACGTAAAGTATTGTTATTAAATAACTTCTCGTTTACTTCTACCGTTAAATCAGTATTAGGTAAAGGGTTTACTTTTGTATATTCTAACTTATGATAATCCAAGAACTTCAAATATTCAGAAGGAGTCACAAGAGAATCTTCTGATGCTATACAATATAGATGTTGTATACTTCCGTTCATTATAGACTTACCGTATTTTCTTTCAAATGTTTTTGTTCCTTCTAAACAACTTTCTGCTGTTTCGTTACTTCGTGGATAATGAAATCCTTTGTGTAGTCTGTACTGATTTATGTCAGATGCGCCTTTCATCACATCATCTAACTTTTCAGTAAGTCTTACGTTGTACCCGTTATTCTTTAATCCTACTGCGGCTGTTGTTCCGAATATACCTCCGCCTACAACTAAAGCCTTTGGATATAGTTTCTTTCTAACTGCCTCTGATATTTTTATGGCATTTAGTGTCGAATTCCTATTTCCTCCTATCATTTCATAGTCATAAATTACAGCATTTAACATATCTTTCAAAGCATTATTTTCACTTTTTTTAACATTTTCACCATTTATTTTGTGTATAGTCTTTCCACTTCGTGAATAGTCAAAGTCAGCAGATTCTCCTCCATACAAAGATACCGTAAACATATCAGGAACAGAATGCCACTTCAAGTCCCAAGACACATTTTTCACCTTTACGTCATATCTGTCTTGTGTCCATAAATAAAAATGATGATATGCTAATCTGTCAATGAAGTTTGTATTATCACTTTTTGACCACTGAAATTTATTCATATGTAGCCAAGTCACTAAATCATCTCTCCATCTAAATACATCATCGACATATAGAGCGACTCTTTGTGAGTCTGCTAATTCAAACAATTCTTTAGCTGATTCATAACTTAATGTTAGTGGCTTTTCACAAAAAACATTTTTCTTTTGATTTAACCAATACTTGACTTGGTCATAGTGTAAATCATTAGGTGTAGCTAAGAATATCCATTCTGCTTCTTCAGGTTCTACAAAATCTGTTTGTATAACTTCTAATAAAGTTCGTTCAAGTACAAGACCCCACTTACCTCTTCCTATAAGAGCAACTTTAGGTTTCATATGTATATCCTGCAGATAACTCCCTAAACTTTAAAAACGTTTCCATCAATTCATTAGACTTCATATAACCAAACATTCCTTGTTCAGCATTTTGACAATAAGTCTGTAGGTCTAAATCACTTTTACCACTTTTGTAAGTGTGTGCTGAATGATGAATCAAAGGACATCTGTCTACTACTCCTACTTTCCAATCGTTCTGTTCACATAAAATACCTGAGAGTACATCTTGACCCCAACCATAAACTAATTCATCAGGAAACTGAGGATACTTTTCTATAAAATCTTTGTGTATTAATGGTGCTTGAAAGTCTACCCATTTAACTTCACGAATTGTATCACTATTCCAACAATGCATATACTTCCACTTACATTGATTTTCAACTTGTAATACACACGGAGATACTATTTTAAAGTCGTTATTAAACATCTCTTCTCTGAGTGTCTTAACAAAGTTATCACCTTGAAGAACTAAATCGTTATTCAACGATAAAAGACTATCATATGTTCCGGACATTGTAAAAAAATCTAAGGCAATGTTAAGTGCACCTCCGAAATATGTATTCTGACCTGTTTCGTGTGTCGTGTATTTAGACTTGCCTTCATCAGTAGAACCATTATCAATTAGAATTAAGTCGTAATCATCTCTTTCGTATGGTTTTAATTCTTCCCACAATTTATCTGTCATCTCAGGTAGATTATGATTGTATATTACTGCTAATGTTTTTAACATATTATTGTTAGTCCTGGTCCTTTAGGATACCTTTCACAGGCAGGTTGTTTCATATCAGAATCTATAGTTCCTACAATCTCTCTAAATTCTGAGTCGTGAGTAGTAAAGTAAGTTGGATGTACGTAGTCGTGTAAACTTGAAAACAGAACGTTTTCATAATCATCAAAACAAGATTCAGCTAACATCAAACCTCCTGGATGTTTAGGTCCATCAACAAATATACCTATCTTTTTATCTGAATTTGACTCTATTAGTTTAGGTATCTCTTCGTATCCATCACCCTCTATAAATTCTATCTGTGGATAAAGTGGTTTGATAACAGATTGAACGCCTTCCCATTTTAGTCTTGGTTCAGGACCTTCTATTAAACAATCTATAGCATAAACTTTCAAGTCAGGAAAAACTCTACCCCAAATACTTGTAGAACCTCCTCTACGAACTCCTGATTCAATAAGAATATCTATTTCTTTATCTTTAGCTAAAGTATAAATTGCTAATGCTTCACTAAAGAATATACTATTGTCAGGATAACCTCCTTCAGGTCGAGAAGGCTCTATTGGCCAAGCGTGAGGAACATCCCACCCTACATAGGTTCCAACTTTTTCTATAAACTCATCTTTATATTTTTTAACACTTTTTAGATTCATTTTTATCTCCCAATTATTTCTAAAATTTCATCTATTCTATTTGATGTCTTATGATATTTGAGTGCATATTCATAACCCTTTTGTGCTATCTTTATCCGCTCACTATCACCGGCTTGTGATAAGTAATAATCAAGTACTTTTTCTAACTCTTTTATTGAACTATAATATACTAAATGCTCTTTGTTCTGAAATGGATTTACTACAGGTGTAATCATCTTATCTACTATCACCATAGCACCACAACTTAATGTTTCAAATAATCTATAATCTCCTTCCCATTCATCAGGGTTACAATTAACAACTATTTTAGAACGTAACATTTTATCGATATACTCTTTACCCATACTCACTCTTCCGGCTTCACCATCGTTATCTACAATGCCTACGTGAATATTTTTGTCTTGGTATTTATTAGAAACAAAGTCTGCTATCATCGCTCTGTTGAACATACACATCTTAGTTATTTCGTGTGTTTGTCTAAAAAATACAGATATATCAATATCTCTTTTAGTAGCAGGAAGTGTATCTAAATCAAAATCTAACCAATTATTCTTTACACAATAACTAATAGGTATAACTTGACGATGATAAGGTGGTATGATAAATGAGCCGTCTCTTTTTAAAACTGAACTACGTTTAAAATAATGTAGACAATCTACATCAAACAATTCTTGTTGGTCAATATAATCAATTACAATTATTTTGTTTTTATCAAATTCTTTTAGATTGCCTTTATATCCTGACCTATTATTTATATGTCTAAAATCAAGAAAAACATAATCACATTCAGCATAAGACTTGACTAATTCAGTTTTTGAATTAAGTTTTACTCCATCTTTTATAATATGATTAATTTCTCCTTGTGATTCGTTAAGTTCAAACTGCTCTATAGGAGGGACAAAAATCTTTATCATTGTGTCACAACTTTAGGTTCACAATTATAAAAGACAATTCCCGTTCCTGTCCAATGTGCATACTTTGAAATATCAAATTTAGTATGTTTAATGTCATCCCAAAAATCAATCATCACTTGCCTTTTATTTCCAGCAAAGTCAAGTGTTATATCATCCCAAATACAAATCCCTTCCCATTCAGTTTCAACCAAATGATTATGAAACTTTCTTTCAAGATTACCATCGTGTTTAGTGTCATATAAAATTAAATCTGAGTTTGATATCAAATCATTTTCGTAAACATCACCGATATGAAATTTAATATTTTCAAAATCTTCTTCTATAGCACCTTTCACCCATCCTAACATATCCGTAATATCTATAGTGTCTACTTTATTCTGTGTATTGTAAGAAAGTGCTAAAGCTGATGCGGCTGTATGTGTGCCTACATCTAATATATTACAACCATCAAATAATGTTGAAAGATATGCTAATAATCTATAATGCTCTTTACCACTTACCTCACTAAAATGAGGTTGATATTTACTTCCTAAATAATTAAAATACTTAGACAAATCTATATCATCTAATGTCTTATTATTTAAAACAATCTTATCAATCATAATATCCTCGTTCTATTGCTTTCTTAGCTATAAAATCGTCTTCAAGTTCAGAGAAATCTGATTGTAATTGTAATTCATAACAATTATTAACTCTGTATAATGGTAAGTGAGAATCATCTGCTTTCATTCTCATCTGTTCTTTAGATATATTTCTATAATGATTACAAGCTAAGTATGCTCTCTCGATACAATCTTCTCTTAAATTGTGATACCAAATCTCTGTTTCAGGGTCATTATGATAATTGTCTAATGCGTCTACTCCATCTACAATGTTAATTTCTTTTGTAGGTAACGAAGGACAATGTGTAGTCAACTTAGCAAATGCTTCTGTTTTAAAGATTGATTTGACTTCAATTTTATCTAACTTACATTTTCTATGTGGCCATATCTTTACAGCTTCTTCAGGATGTATATGTTCTTTATTGTGATTCCATCTCCAAGTAGTATCTGTTAATACTTGTTTAGGATTTTTATCTTGGCCGTTTGAACCAAACATTACCCAAGGTATCTTGATTAAGTCAGCATCTTTAAAAGTAGTCTCTAATTCTTCTCTGATAGTTTTATTAGGATTTCTTCTTGTAGTTATAAACTCATCTGCGTCAATAAACATAAACCACTTTGTTTTATCTCGTAATAAATGAGTATACATATTCTGTGCATCTATTAATTTTTCGTGATGTGATTTAAAATGAGTTGCTTCATACACAAATACTTTAGGATGATTTGTCACATACTCAGGATATTTTTGTGTAGAATTATCATCAAGTATATGTATCTCATCTACACCTTCTGCAAAATAATGTCTTACAAACGATTCTAAGAATAGATTCTCATTTCTAACTCTAAGTAATATAGTTAAAAAATTCATTATTTATTTTTCCAAAAGTCATAGATACCTTTTTCAACTTCATACAATTCCCAAGATTGTCTTTTTCTATTTGGTTGTTCTTGTGCCCAACTCCACATATTACTTAGACCAAGTTCTAAATCTGTAGTATCTTTGTAATCAAGAAGTTCCATAGATTTTTCCCAAGTAGGATGTGCGTTTCTAACTTCGTGTCTTGGTTCAAGATATATTGAGTCACCGCCTTGAATAACATTCTTTAATATTTCACACGCTTCGTTGATAGAATAAAAAGTCCCACTTCCGAGATTGATTATCTGTTTAGATGCTCTATCATCAAATCCTGCTTTGTATAAAGGCTCTAAACAATCGTTCATATAACTAAATGCTCTCTTTTGTTCACCATCACCAAAGATTGACATTGGTTCATCGTTCATATGTTGATACATCCAAATGCCTAAAACATTTCTATATCTATCCCATATGTTTTGTTTCTCACCATAAACATTATGAGGCCTAATAATACACCAATCTAATCCATGTTGTTCACCTGCTATCTGAATGTCCATTTCACACGCATACTTTGCTACACCATAAGGGTCGATAGGAGTCGGAGTATGTGACTCATCAAAAGGCGGAGTTCCGTGTCCGTAAACTGCCATTGTAGAAGTAAAAACAAGTCTTTCTACATTGTAGTTTATACAAGCATTTACTACTTTTGATGTTGACATCAAATTGTTTTTATAATTGTAATTTCTCATAAAAGGACTAAGTCCTTCTGCGGCATAAGCAGCGAAGTGATAAACTACATCAGGATGTGTTACTTCAAATAGTCTTTCTAATTTGCTATTATCTGCTAAATCAAATTGATGAAATGCTACTTCTTTATTAACATTATCAATATAACCACCACTTAAATCATCTACACCGATAATCAAATGATTTGTATGTTCAACAAACCAATCAGCCATTCTACTACCAAGCAGACCTGCTACTCCTGTTATCAATATAGTTTTATTAGTTTCAAATATTCCACCATCACCGTAACTATGGATTTCTCCTGTTGTATTATATTCCACTTATTTCCTCATTGTAAAATTTATTCTGTGTTTCTTGTTTTTCAATAGTCTTTGTATGTATAAGACAAAACTCATCTTCGAATGGTAATGCTGTAGTTACTTTAGCACCTGTTAGTATTTCGTGTACAGGCTTTACCCATTTAATCTTATCACTATTTTTATAAAGTCTTGCTTGAGGGTCAGGAAAGTTTATTCTACCATTGTCATCTAATCTGTAACCATACTTCTTACAATGTTCATCTGTTATTCCTTCTACGGTATTTATTCTCGGTACCCAAAACATTTCTACTTTAGGATTAGCATTTAGTAATGCTTTAATATTCATAATCAGAGTATCTGCAGGTAATTCATCTGCGTCTAATTGAAAAATATAGTCTTTTGTACATAGAGAATTTAAGTGATTTTTTTGAGAAGCAAAATCTTTATTTAATTTTCTCTGTTCAAATGTATCTATAAATCCACAATCAATATAAGGTTTTAACATTTCAAGATGGCTATCGTAACTGAAATCATCAAGTATAACTACTTCGTCTTCATCTTGTACTTTCCAATTCATTAAAAAGTCAAGTAGTCTTTTTAGTTCATAAGTTTCATTATGTGATGTTATTGCGTAACTAATCATAATATCGCATCCAATACTTTAGGGTCTATTTTTACAGGCTCAAGAAAAACTTGATTATTTTTTGCTCTGTCATAATAATATGTTCTATAAATACCATATCTTTCAATCAATCTTTTTGTCCTGGAATACACTTGAGGGCTCCGTCCTTCAACTAAAATCTTTATTATAGATTTTTCTTTATCAACTTCTTGCGGAGTACCAATCTTCTCAAACAAAGTAATTAATACAGACTCACTTCTAATAGCCGGAACGTTCCGTGTATCTAATTGATACCCGTGTAACAAAGTGTTTCGAGAATTAGGATGTTTTAATTTCTTCTCAAGGACAATAACACTTCTCTTTGTAGAGCGACCATCACTACCTTTATATCTAAAAGATATTATGTCTCCACGTTCTACTTTTGCCCAATTATATGGTTTCTTAAACATTTGTAGCAATTCCTAAATCTTTACAAGCATTTAAAAATTTGTTATTAGGATACACTATAGCATTATCAACATCAAGGAATGTTTCATAATTACCACTCCCATCAGGTTTAGGATATTCTACACGTTTCTCTTCAGGAATAGCTACTACTTTAGCAACTAAATAATTCCAATTATCACGAGTACCTTCAGGAAATATCATTCCCATAGCACCCATATTAATAACAGATGGATACCATTCTAATCCCAACTCTGTATCTTCTATTTTTAAATCTCTAACCAACTTTGTAAAGTTTTGAGTCTGTTCATTACATTCATCAGTATCTATTTTTAATGCAGAGTTTGTTGTGTATCCACAATCAAAACATAAATATGATTCAAATCCTTCTTTTGTAGTCTCCACAAAACAAGTATGAAGTTCCCCTGCAAATGTAGGACATTTTGCTTTCTGTTCCATTATCTTCTCTCTTTAATTACAATTAAATATAACACAAAAAACTAACATAGGTCAACCGAAACTATACTTTTTTAAGTTTAGGTAATTTAAGTTTACTATCTATTTTTTTAAGTTTAGGTAAAGTTATATCTACGTGTTCTGTCATCTGTGCTTCATACGGTTTAAGTATTTCACCTAACTTCTTAGTCATATTGTTCAAAGTGAATTGAGTTGAAACTTGTTTTTGAGCATAACCATTAGTTAAATACTTTTTGTATTTTGAATGAACTTGTTGCATAGCAAATTTTGCTTGACTATAATCTGCTTTAAACCACATAGCGCCTTGAAATCTATATTGTTCAGGTATAGCATCTTTGTGAACTTCTTGTAATTCACCGCCTAATAATATAGACACATCTTTATCAAGAAAATCAACGTGTCCTGAAAAATTAGTAGCTATAACAGGCTTTCCTGTAGTACTAAACTCTAATAAAGGTCTACCAAATCCTTCACCTTTAGTTAATGATACCATAGCTTTTATTTTAGGATGATGATACAACTCATTCATTTCAATATCAGATAACTCTCCGTGTAATAAATAAATACGTGGCTGATGTTCTCGTGGAACATTAGTTTGTGTGTTTCTAATATTTTCTATTCTTTTCATCAAATCATATTTGTCAGGCGGACTAAATGTACCTGCTGATGTTTTTAATACTAATGCGGGTGCGTTATCTACATTAGACCAAGTCTCAATAAATAATTTAACCAAAGACGCTGTGTCTTTTCTGTCTTCACCAAATGGTCCTGGTAACCAATGTCCTGCATAAAGAAAACAAAAATCTTCTTTTATAGCAGACATCTCATCAACTAAAGATTTACTAAACTCATCAGTTTTTTTGTATATAGTTTCATCGTAACCTTCGAATAAAACTTCTATTGGCTTGTCATTAGTTAATTTACCAACTGCGTTTCCTTGATTATCTTTTCTATCAAATATATTCTCTTTCATTACATTCTTGACGAACTCTGAAGGAACTATATTCAAGTCCATTGTATTCATAGCCTCTATCCATTCAGGATTAGGTACGGTCCATTCAACTCCGGCTGTGATACCTACATTAAACTTACCAACTCGTTGAAACTCGACAGGAACACTAACGTGAAAATGTATGTCAGGCTGTCTTTCGAGGTTTCCGTCAAGAACAATCGTATCAATAATTCTTTTATCTCGTTCATTATTTTTATCGAGTGCATTTTGTGGTGTAATACCCCATCTTATCGGTAATGTCTTTACATCATATCCTAAGTCTAATAATGATATTACAATATCTCTTGCGTGAGAACCATAACCACTACGAGTTCCTACAGGTCCTATAACTGATACTAATTTACTCATCTTAAACCTCGTATACTTTAAATTGTTTAACAGGCTTCCACTTATCAAATGCAGTGTTCATAGACTCTACAAAAGCTTTACCCATATTTTTTGCTGATAAAGCAGTCTCAGGTAACAGACAATAATCTCTACCCGCTTGTCCTGCTTTCTCTCTGTCTTCGTTAGAAGTCTTATACCACTCATAAATCTTGTCACCTGCATCTCTCCAATCAGGTCTATCATCAAAGATGTATGGTGTCTGTGGAGAACCTTGTAGTGAATTTGAAGTAGGCCATATTGTCTTTACCCATTCACCGTGTTCTGTATATCTACCATCGTGATTAGAACCCCACTCTTTTGTATAATCTTCTTTCATCAAAAGTTTACCATCTTTCTTGAACCCACATTGGTCTTGTAGACCTCCTGTAACATTCACAATGATTGGTGTTCCTGCCATTAAAGACTCAGCTGTTCCTAATCCAAATCCTTCATTAGATGCTATATTAATTGTTATGTCTGCCATATTATATAACATATTCATATCTTCTTCAGCTAATCTTTCAGGTATAAACAATACTTCTGCATTAGGACAATTCCACTTTAGAACTTCTATTAAATCAGTACCATTGTTATCAACAGGAGGAGTTTTCATAATCATCAAACAATTTTTTCTTTCTTCTGCAGGCAATTTGTCTAAAAAATGTTTCCACGATAGAACAACATCACCTGGAAGTTTTCTTCTGATATTTCTATTATTCCATAACATAACAAACTTTGTATTTTTATTTCTAATAGTCTTATCTTTATACTCTAACAACTTAGGATACAACTCGTGTTTCTTATTAATAGGAAAGAATATCTCTTCATTAATACCATGAGGAACAAGAGTGTTTTGCCAATCTTCTACAGGTACGTTCTGTCTAACATTACGTACAATATTCCAAGTTTGTTTTGTTATATTCATTAACAAATCAACTGATTCATAAAATGGTTCATTCCACATCGGATACGGTAAATCATCCCATATATTATAATAGAATATAGGAAGAATACTTCGTAGTTCGTGACTCATATCAAATAACCATTTCCAAAATCTCGGGTCAGTATAAATCATAATAGCATCAATCTTGTGCATACTCATCATAGTTCTAATCATCTCATCATTACCGTAACCTGATACAGGATATACAATTAATGATGCATCATCAACACCTGTTTTTTCTCTCAAATCATCTGAACAATCAAACTTCTTACCTTCTTCAGGATGTTTAATAGCTCCGCCACATTGAATCCAATTATATTCTTTACACGTTTGTCGAATTAATTCTAAAGACATAACACCAACGCCTGAAGTCATTCTACAATCATCAGACAATAAAAGTATCGTCTTCTTTTTAGAATTTATTACAGGTGTAGACTTTACTTTTTTTAACTTAGGCAAGTTTATACCTTTTGCTATTTCAGCCATTTATAACCTCTTTTTTCTTCTCTTTTGATTTTCTTAAACTTTCTTCTATTCTTAATAATCGTTTTTCTATAGTAGATAATAGATTTACTACAGAATCTATCTTGTTTGCTAAATTAGGTATTTTCATAAGTTTATACTTCCTGATAATGCTAGGTTAGTGTGTTCAAATATTTTATCTTTAAAGGATGGCTCATTCATATATAAATCCATTGCTCTGTTTACAAGTTTTTGTAGAGTAAATTCATCATCCATTGCTCGTACTTTGAACTTATGATAAAGTGGCTTATATACTTTAACCGATGTTAGTTTTAATTTAGTTTCTCTCATAACGTTTCCTCTGTATATGTATATATAAGTATATTTTAACCTGAGATTATAACAAAGTTTTTTCCTAATTCTTCGGCATATTTTATTGCTGAACGTGTTCCATTAGTAACTTCTTTAGGAACAAATGCTATTACCATATCTGAATGTTCAACTAATTTCTTATTACGACTATGATAATTACCAACGTTATAAGGCTTACCATAAAAAAATCTTTCCAATACACAATGTATATTATATGATTCGTGATACGGAGGAAACTCGTGATACTCTAACTCAAAATCTAAAGCAAATCTCTTAGCGTATTTATCAGCACCATACTTTGCTCCACCTGATACAATAATGACCTCTCCATTATACTTTTCTTTTAATTTGAATATAAACTCTTGAATCTTTCTTTTATTAATATACTCTCTACTACCTATGATAGCTACTTTCTGTTTTTCCATTCTTCCTTTTCGGGTTTAGGTGATGTTACGAAAACTGCGGCATCGTTAAATGCCTTTAGACCTTGAAATATATCTGCCGGTTCATCATAACAAGAAGAGTATGTCCATTGTCCTAAATCTTTAAGTTTTGTAGGTAACAAATTCATCCATACATGGTCTTGTGGTCTAACTTTTTCTAAAGGTATAATCTCTGTTTTGTGTGTCAGTTTCTCTAATACAAAATCAGAAAATTCTTTTACTTTTATTGTATCAACTTCATCATAAATAAAAACGTGATTTACTCGTATTTTACACGTTTGTTCTACCTTCTGTAAATAGTATACAACATAATCTCTAAAAGGCGGTTGTATAAAATCATCTAACAACATTCTTATACTAACTTTTACATCTCTATACTGCATCATAAACTCTTACATTTTGTGAACGCTTTACATTTACCTTGACATTTATCATATTCAATTCCTTCTTTTACAATACCATCTTTATCATAACAAGCATCTAAAAATTCTTCAAATCTTGCTCTCATTTTATTCATACTCGGCTTACCGTTTGCTGGAACGTGTCTTTGTATTCTCTTCTGAGGAAACTCAGCCTTCTCCCACAACTTTCTTTTGAAGATAAGAAACTCTATATCAATCATCTCTACAGGTACATCGTGTTTTTTAGCATAGTATTCTTTATACAATAGTAATTGGTCACTCTTTATAACATCTGCTTTTTGATATTTGTTCCATCCCATAGTTGCTGTCTTGATGTCAATGATTTTTATCTTACCACTAATTTCATCTTTCATCACTACATCAAGATATCCAAGAAACTTTAAGTCTCCTCTAATAGGTATTGCTAATTGTTCTTCTATACCTAAAAGTGTCCAACTCTTTTTGCTAAAGTATTGTCCACGTTTCTTTCTGAAGTAATCTAATATCTCTTCACCTTGTTGATAAAATTCAACCATATCATCTCTTGATACTAAATGAAGTTTATCAGTATCGACTATTTCTTTTTGATAAAACTCTTTCATCTTACGCCTTAACAAGTCTTCGATATCTTGCGCATCTGCATCTTTTATAGTAAAGTTATACATACATCCTAAATATGTTTGTATAGCTTCGTGCATAGCACTACCAAAAATAGTGTGTATAGATGGTTCACTTGTTTTAATTTTATCTACGTATTGTAACTTCCATTGATACGGACAACTATTCCACAATGAATATTGACTATAACTTACTTGCTTCAATTATCAAACTCCGGTTGTTTTTGTTTTACCCACTCTACATCTTTAACATTTTTTGTACTAAGTATTTTCATAATATCTGATTCACTTTCACCAAATAACCAAAATGTAACAACTTTACCCTTTGGTTGGGATATATCCATATCTCTTGCCTTGATGTGATACCAACGTTTATTTGTTTCTTTCACGTTTATTAAAACTATTAGCTATTTTATCACATACCCAATCTATAACATCTGTAGATACAGCTAACAAACATATAGCGATTACCCAAATTAAACTATCCATTACTTACCCCATTTTCCACGACCAACTAATGTCGCCATTATACCATAATTAGATACATCAAGATAAGCATCTTCTAAAGGCTCATCTTTAACTGCTGAATCACGACCTGTCATCAAAAGAGTTTTAACTCTTTGTAACTTATCATTCATACGAAACCAAAGACCTGTAAGTGATAACTTTATTTCTTCAGGTGTTTGTAATTGTGTACCAACTGAAATATTACCAGGACCGTAATCGTGTTGTTTGTGACAAAACAATTCATATTGTTCCCGTTGTAACTTCTTAAACTCTGTAGTCATCTCAGGCCATTCTTTTTCCATTAATGTTACGATGTCACTTTCATCGCCTGGAATACGAGAGTTTACTTCTTTTTTAGTACTTGAATCTTTAATTGCTCTTGGCATTATTAGCCTCCAATGATTTCATCGATTATGCCTACTTTTAGTGCGTCTTTCGCAGTTAAGTAACTATCGAATTTATTAATATTTTCCCAATATTCAAAGTCTTTTTTTGTACTTTCTGCCATTAATCTATTACATCTATTAGTTAAGTCTTTGAAATGTTCTGATGCTCTTTGAAAGTCAGCTACTTTTTCTTGTATACCAATCTGACCATCGTGAACCATTATACTTGAATTTTTGTGTGCTTTTCGAACTCCTGTTCCTGCTGCGAGTATTACTGCTCCTGCGCTCATACAAGTTCCAAGACAAATAGTATTTATCTTTACAGGCATACTTCTCATCTTATCTATAAGTCCAAACATAGCATACGTATCACCGCCAAACGAATTGATGTTAATAGTAATATCCATACAAGGATTAAATCTATTTAAGATATCCATATGAATAGCACCTGAATGTAAAGTCTCACCGCCAACATCACCTGCAAGATATAAAGTGTTTGTATCTGTATTAATACCCCACTCAAGTTCTTTTAATAACATATCGTGAAAATTTCTATCGCCGTCATTTACTCTGTTTTTAAGATTCATAATCGTATACCTTACGTATTTCCTTTTCGGCTATGCCGTATCTTGTTAATAGTTCATATAATTCTAATTTCCCACCTTGAGAAATCATATACATTTCCATAGCTTCAAGAGCTTCTGTGATTGATATTTCAAAGTGTTTTGAAACTATCTCTGTCCATTGTTTAGGCCAATTCATACTTTTATCCTTACCTATGTATTTGAAAAAAATGTTTTTGTTTGGCAATAATTCTGACCATAAAAGAAAGTGATATTTATCTTTTAATTTAGAACTACCTTGCATTATCTGTATATCATTTACTAATGTGATAAAGTCGGGCTCCATAGATAAGTACCGATTTATCATATATTGACTATACTTCTTTTTAGTATCATCAAGTGATTTCCAAAAGTTATCATTTTGATGATAGCCAAACTTTGTTAGTCTTTTTAAAAAGTCATAAAAACTTTTAACTGAGGCCATCTACTTCCTCTTGAAACTTTTTAGGCACCGCATCACATTTAATACAAGCATATAACTGCATTGGTATCATAGTTTCTTGTCCTGTAGGTGACACTAAAGCTGATAAAGTTTTTATTGCCATTACAGGTCTAAAAAGTTTACTACCACATTCACAAACCAAATCAGTTGCTTTGCTTATGTCTACTTTCATTCCGGGTGGTTGATTCGGATTCATTTTATTACTCCTAACATTTCTACAAACATAGCCATTATATTAATTTCTTTATCAACTGCCATACCATCCATATTTTGATAACGTGCTAATAATAAAATCAACTCAGCTTTTTTGCCATTCTCATTTGTTAATTTATCTAATCTGTCATACAATAAACTAAAGAGCGGAGTAAAGTCTCTAACTTTATTCTTCATCAAAAGTTTACGTACAGCTACAAAAGCATCTTTTTTATTCATTGAACTATTAGATATCAATTCAATCAGTTTTAACTTATAATCTGAATCTTGTAATTCGTTTACATCTGAATTTAATTTACCATCAATAGATTGTTTTTGAAGATAGTTAATTACTCTTCTGATATCAGGATAACAAGCATCTATAATTGTAGCTATAGTCTCAACTTCATATTGTATATTTTCTGATTCAAGAATCTTTACACAATGTTTACCGACTTCTGCTCTATTAGGAGGAATCAATTCGTAATCTTGACATCTACTTTGTAGAGGGTCAATAACTTTTTCCTTATAATTACAAGTCAATACAAACTTACAATGCGCAGAGTAAGACTCCATCAGATTTCTAAGTGCGGCTTGTGCATTAACAGACATATAATCACACTCATCTAATATACAAATCTTTATATTAGAAATAGCAGTAGAATATGTCATAGCAAAACCTTTTATCTTAGTTCTGATATTGTCTACACTATTTTCATCAGACGCATTTATGTAAAGATAATCACAATCAATATTCTTCACAAGAATTTTAGCGAGTGTTGTTTTACCTGTACCTGCTTGACCGTGAAACAAATAGTGAGGCAAGTCACCCTCTTCAATGTTTCTCGTTATCTGATTTTTCAGATGTTCATTTCCGATGTAGTTATCAAGAACATCAGGACGATACTTCTCAACCCAAAGTGTATTTGTTTTACTCATTATTTGTCCATCGCAACAAGATAGTATTCAGAAGTATATTCTTTAGTAGTAAAGATACACTTCATAAGACCTTGACCACTTACCTTCAACGCAATATCAGCACCTTTGTTTGCTGAGATAATACTTCTCAAATGTAAAGATGAAAATGCTATCTCTTCAACATCACCGCCACTAACTATTGTAACAGGAACTCTAACCATATCAAGATTCTTAGTCTTGTCATAGTTAACGATTAATTCACAATTATCACCATCACTCACTACCGTAAAATGATTTGTCTCTGTAATAGCATTACATCCATTGACAAATGCTGAAGCAGAATCAGCGTTCATTTTTAAAAGCGCATTGTACTCCGGTTCGTTCTTTAAACGTGTTTCATCCGGAAAGATTGATAAATCACCAAGATTAAATTTAACCTCAGCATTACCATCTTTTAAAGTCATAGCTATAACTCGTTCTTCCATTCGTTGATAAATAACTTCACACTCGCCATTCAGAACTGATAACATTCTGCTAAGTCTTTCAGTATCAACTATACCTAAGTCAGCATTGTCGTATTTGAAATCATCAAAGACAACGTGTCCTAACATTTCTTTACCTTCTGTAGTAAATGTAGTGCTTAACTTGTTATCTTTAACTCTCCAAATAACATTAGATATGAGTCCACCTAAGTGATATTTGCTTATGAAACTCTCTAAATAAGATTTATTCATTGTAACCTCTTTCGTTTAATTTAATTGTTGTAAGTAATCTAAAACTTCGTATTCTGTTTCAGGTGACGGAAATCCTGTAAATCCGTTTTCTTCGTTTATCATTATAAAAGGAAGAATCCCGATATCTTCCTTAAGTTCGTATAAAGTATCTTCTGCTTTTTGATACTCAATTTTATTTTCAGGTTGAGATATGTCTATAGTTTTGTATTCAAATTCATATCGTTCCATAAATGAAACAGCATATTGACAATGTTGACAAGCTATCATTGAATTATAAAATATTTTAATCAAAAGAACCTCTCTAATGTAAAGTTTTTATCTATAGGCTCAGACCAAGCCATTGCTTCATAAAACATCATAATTTTACGATGAAGGTTTTTATCGTACATTTTATCGTAATCTATATAATCTCGAATGTATTGAAGAATCTCTTTTGGGTCTTCATAACCTTTGTATGCTAAACTCTCGATACCTAATGGATTTTTTGTGAGATAAACCCATTTGATTTTTTCTGCTGAACTTATATATAAGTATTGTTTAGAAACCTCAAAATGTAATAATAAATCATTATAATTCACAGCAGACTTAACGTGAATAGGAGCACCTGAATTGAAAGTAGTAAATTTCTGACCAGGTGATTTAGGTTGTACATATTTACTCAAACTCCTAATACCTGTAGGCATTGCAAAAGAATCTATAGGCAACGCATTCATAGATGTTTTGAATTTTAATATTCGTTCATCTATTTTTTCTTTAGGAACATTTGCTAAAATGTCATCAAGAACTTCTTTCAGTAGTTTACCACAAGCTTTAGGAAAGTTTGAACGAACGGTATCAATACCTTTTACCATTACCTTGTTTACTTTAACACCATTGTCGTTAATGATTTTCATACCATATCGTTTCTTAGCTATGAATAATCCTGAGACACCTATCACCTCTTGTTTGATTTCAAATTTATGATTTTTTATATTACAAAACTTAGAAGCAAAGTAATCATAACTATTATTTAAATAATCTTGTAATTCTGATGCTACATCACGAATACGTTTAGTCATCATAGTTTCAGAGTTTACATTTATATCAGGATATCTATGTTTTACTAACGGAAGTGCAGATGCAAATATCGAATCTGTATCAATGTAAATAACGTGGTCATCATCAGTTCCTAATTCATTGTTATAGAAATGATTAGTAATAGTTTTACTAAACTTAATCAACGCTTGACCTGTTAATGTAGTAGCCTCTGCATTGTCAATATCATAGAATCTAAATACTGATAGTCCTAGGACACCATATAAACTATTTAACATAATCTTTTGAATTAGCTGTCTTCTGTCGAAGTATTCATACCTTTCTGTATTGCCGTCATTACCAAACTTCTTAGCTAACTTACGATATTCTACTCGTTCATCAAACCATTTAGAAAGTATAGCGGGAATCAAACCTGTTTTATCAGTACGATATAAAACTCCGTTTGCTGAAATAGAAATATTATTTTCTGTTACATAAGAGTTAAAATCTTCATAACTCATTGATGCTATTTCATTCCCATAATCATCATTTATTTTATAAACTTTTTCTACTTCACGAATAAAGTCTTGAGAATCCCAATCAGGAAGTTTACCTAATTTTGTTTCAGGAGATATATTCAACGACATAATAACAGAAGGATACATAGATGTTACATCTAAATCAAATACCCAATCGTGTTTACCTTTTTGAGGAACAGCTACGTGTGCACCTGCAAACTGAAAGTCATCTGCTAATTTAGGTTTAGGCTTTTTATCAGGAGCTACAATTCCAAGTTTTCTCAAATAAACTAATATAGCACCTTCAAGATATCTTGATGAAGTAAACACATTTTCATAAGGAACGTGTCCGGAATGTGTTAAGGCTTGTGTAATACTAATAAAATCTAATTTATCATTCAATCTTTTTACTATTGCAACATCTTGTACGTTATATAAAACAAAATTAGTTCTATCATTATTATACAAATCATTTAAAGTTCCTTCATAAGCAACTTTATTCTCTCCGAGTTCTTCTTCTGCTATAGCATCTAATCGATAACTTGATTTCTCTGTATATGTAAACTTACGATATAAAAATAAATAATCTAAATGTGATACACCTGCTATTTTATGTTTCTCTTTAAATTTAGACCATTGTACAACATTGATTGGACTCAACATAGATGCTACTTTTTTACCTACAATCTTACAAGCCCGATTGTATATGTAAGGAACATCAAATTTTTCTGTATTCCATCCTGATATAATAGTAGGATTTATTTCTCTGTATCTTGCAAAGAATCTTTGTAATAAATCAAATTCTGTTTTAAAACGTTCTATCACAAAGTTGTTTCTTAATATTTCCGGATGATTCAAGTCAACTTTATTCTCAGGGTCTAATACTAAACAATGATATGAATCATCTCTACAATCATTAAAACCTATTGATGTTACTTCATTAGGAGCTTCTTCAGGACTCGGAAATCCTTCTGTAACTTTTACTTCTATATCGAAAAATAAAGTTCTATGTCCTTTTGAAATATCATCTGATTCAGAATATCTATCAACTAATACACGAGTCTCTGCGGGTACATCTGATTCAAATAACCCTTTTTCTTTAGGGTCATAATCATATACTTTTTTTAACTTGTCTCCAAATAAAGAAGTATATGTTCCTGCAGATGATTTCTTATATGCATACGGTTTGAATTTAAAAGATTCATACCCTGTAGTATCATCCCAAAGATGTACTTTTTTAGTTCTTATGTCGAAATAAATATTTTGATACATTAATTACCTGTTGAGCCGAATCCACCACTACCACGTTGTGAATCACTTAAATTATTTACTAATTGTACTTCTATAGGATTTAAATTAGAACCTACTACTTGAAAAAGTCTTGTGTGTTTTTCAATAACAAAATCTTCATCAGATAAGTTATCTATAGGAACCATAAAGTTTCCTCTATACCCAGCATCCATTATACCAATACTATTAGACATTCTTAACGGAGTCTTTATTATAGAAGAACGAGGAACTACCATATATGATAAATGTCTATCTCCTATATCCATTCCTTGTAACATTTCTTTAGGTATATTATTTGTTAATTGTTTATTAACTGCTTGTACCATTTCAGCTTGTATTTGTAAGTCTACTTTCATTCCTAATGCTTTTGCGGGTATAACAACCTCTTCAGGAAAATACAAATCAACTCCTGCATCGCCATCTACATTTACTCTTTTTTTATATAGTGGTTCTAAATATTTGTCTAAGACTTTAATTCTTAGTGTATTCATAATTATACTCTCTCAATTTACGTTTAAACTTACGAAGAAAACCTTTAAAGGTCAAGTGTTTTTTTGAAATAAATGGGGGGAAATTAATCCCCCCTATTTATCATTTTAGAAATTGACTGCTAAGCCAATATTGAAGTGTCTCGGTGTACCCAAGAATACTTCAG
>Ga0209193_1000415_pt1 | contig 29111 bp, 24 predicted proteins | sample COGITO_mtgs_1003_FD_185515 | JGI IMG/M metagenome (GOLD analysis project Ga0209193, IMG submission 185515) | Pelagic marine microbial communities from North Sea - COGITO_mtgs_100330 (SPAdes) (version 2) | ecosystem: Environmental > Aquatic > Marine > Epipelagic ...
AACAAATCGCCGAGGAAGGAGGCGTGTTACTCTATCTACGTCAAGAAGGTCGCGGCATTGGTTTGCCTGCAAAAATCCATGCCTACAAATTGCAAGAACAAGGATTAGACACCATCGAAGCCAACGAGAAGCTAGGCTACGGATCTGACCTGCGAGACTATGGCATGGGTGCTCAAATACTCTATGACCTAGGCGTGAGAAAAATGAAACTGCTCACTAACAACCCCAAGAAGATTATTGGCCTAGAAGGTTACAAGCTTGAGATTACCGAGCAAGTTGCCCTAAGCATTCCCTCTAACCCACATAACGAAAAATATTTGAAGACTAAAAAAGACCGCATGGGTCATACTTTATAATATTTGATGCCAAAAAATCCCGCTGTATTTCTACCGCCTGCCCAGCCTGCCCCTCGTTGAGAGCGATGGGCTTGCTCGGTGGATCAGCCCCTTTTGATAAAAGGAGGGATCGCGCAGCCGATGGCATCTGCAGTAGCTCGCAACAACTCCGCCTCACGACTTGCCACTACCCCGTCGTACATCACCGCCAAGCCCAGCATGCGAATAAGCTGCTTTTTGACTAAAGGTGCTGCATGATCAAACTTCTCGAGCGCTAGCTCAATAGATCTCAGGCCACACTCAGCTGCAGGCGCCATCTCCAGTTGCCATGCCCACTCAGCGGTAGCTGCCTGGTAGGCACTTCTCATCTGATCTTCTCCGCCGACTGCTGCCATCGTTGTTACTAGAATATTGGCCTCGTTGACCAAGGTATCGATATTGCGATACTTCGTCTTCGCCATCGAGCCTGGTCGGAAGTGTGAATTCAGATGACGCTCCACAACATGCTGCAGCATAAACTCAAACAAATCAACCTGGCCGTCACTGGCAATCAACCACTGCGTGATTTCTACAAAGCGATCGTATTCAGGCAAGGACAAGCGCCTCAGCGTTGGAATAGATAAATCCACTAAAGCGACTTTCTCAGAAGAATGCAAATCGCCCAGCTTATGATTCCATTGCAGCGCTAGTTTGCCGGCATCCTTGCCAGCACCATTTTTAATAAACAAGATTTCCTCATCACGTAGTTTATTATCCTCTGCCAACAATAATCCAAAGATGAGTGCCTGCGCTTCTTCACGGTCATGACATGCAGACACCCAGTCTGCGTGCAAGGATTCATAGAGCAAGTGACCGACGCCAGCATCCACCTCAGAGGGTTCTCCCAAGCGATCTATCTGCGCACGCGAAATGGGAGGCGGCGTGGCTACAGTCGATCCGCTAAAGCCACTAGCCCGTGCATCTCCTTGGTGTTCACTGGTGGCCCTGCCCTCTGCTACATCCGGAAGCGTAGTTGCCACAAACTCACCATCCCAGTTTTTTTGGATCGCCTTGATTCTGATATTCAGAGGTGGGTGAGTAGCAAGCCCGTAACTGAACATCCCCCCATCTGCAAAAAACAAATGGCTCGCCTCCGTTGCTTTCGGTGCGTTGATCTTGGCCCCATCCTGTTGACCCCCGATCTTTTTCAAGGCACCAGCAATACCTTCAGGATCACGAGTAAACTGCACCGCTGAGGCGTCGGCCAAATACTCACGTTGGCGTGAAATAGCTGCCTGAATCAACCTGCCAAAAAAAACGCCAATACTACCGACGATCATCAAAGCCACACCCGCCAGGACAATAACCACGACTACTACAGCACCACTATCTTTACTGTTGGAGCTGCGGACCCGCATAAAACGCAAGGCCTGAAACAACATGCGCCCTATCATCGAAATCATTAAAACACCAAACAGAAGCCCCATAAGCCTCATATTGAGTTTCATATCTCCATTGAGAATATGGCTAAACTCGTGTGCTACCACCCCCTGGAGCTCTGATCTACTAAGCCTTTGAAGGCATCCCCTCGTTACTGCGACAACCGCATTACCAGGTTCGGTTCCAGCCGCAAAGGCGTTGATCGCTAGCTCATCATCCATCAACCAAATGCCAGGAACAGGTAAGCCTGAGGCAATCGCCATTTCCTCCACCACATTGACCAGCCGGCGCTCATCCGCATCATTAGTATGGGGATCTACCTGCCTAGCACCGAGGTCTTTGGCGACAACCGCACCTCCACCATTGAGCTGCATGGTTTTAAACAGACTCCCTGTGCCCATGACACCACCTGTGCCAAGCGCGGTAGCTGTGAACACACCTGGCATCCAAGGGTTCACTGTCACACCCGTGTAGAGCATTGCTAAATAAACAATACCATACACCGATAGGATCACGCCGATGATAGCCAGCGCGAAATAGACAACCAACCACTTGGTCCTACGTCTAGCGTCATCCTGTGCCGCGAAAAAATTCATTGGAATTGATGAGCTAAAGCTGCCTCAAGAAGATGTTAGCCAAGGCGACTAAAATTCAACTTTTACAGCCTCACGCTCACTCTCTTCAGTCACCTCAAACAAGGTTGCCGGGCCGAAATTAAAGATGCCGGCAATAAGGCTAGAGGGAAATACCTCAGTCTGTGTGTTGTATTGAGTGACCGCATCATTGTATGCCTGCCGAGAGAAGGCTATTTTGTTTTCAGTGGTAGTAAGCTCTTCACTGACCTGCATCATATTAGCATTACTTTTGAGATCAGGATAAGCCTCAGAAAGAGCAAAAAGACGACCCAGCGCACCGCCAAGGCCACCCTCAGCGGCCATCAATGCCCCCATTGAAGACGCGTCCTCAGTATTGGCGCTCTGACGAGCAGAGCTAGCCATGTTTCTGGCCTCAATGACACCCTCAAGCGTCTCTTTCTCGTGTTTCATGAAACTCTTAGCGGTTTCCACAAGATTAGGAATTAAGTCATAGCGCCGCTTTAACTGCACATCGATTTGTGCAAACGCATTGCGGTATAGGTTACGGAGCTTAACAAGGCCGTTGTAGATGCCGATCACCCAGAAGGCGACGACAAGAACAAGACCTGCCAGAACTGCGAGAATAGTAATAGCTGTTGTCATAATAGTAGTATGGTTATTGGTTGATAGGACCCATGGCGAAAGGCGCAACAATGCCCTACAAAGCCTATTCTATCGGAGCTCACCTTCTTTGCCATTATAAAAACACTACAGAATTGTAGCTCTCCGTTTCCGCGCAGATAGCTGAGACTCCTAGCTCTTGACCTTCTTGCTAACCAAGCTCTTTAAATCCTCCAGCATCATATATACCGAGGGCACGAGCAACAGCGTGATAAAGGTTGCAAAAAGGATACCAAAACCAAGGGAAACCGCCATTGGCACCAGAAAGCGCGCCTGCATATCAGTTTCCACAAGCATCGGCATCAGGCCAGCAAAGGTCGTTAACGAGGTCAGCAAAATCGGGCGGAAACGTGCAGCTCCGGCATTGTGCACCGCATGGATCAGGCTACCTCCCTCTTTTCGATGACGGTTCACATATTCCACCAAAACCAGGCTGTCATTAACAACAACCCCAGAAAGGGCTATAATGCCACACAGTGACATAATACTGAGGTCCATACCCATGAGGATGTGCCCTGCCACAGCACCGACAATACCAAAGGGAATCACACTCATCACGATCACTGGCTGAATGTATGATTTCAGAGGAATAGCCATGAGCACATAGATGCCTAAGAGGGCAAAGACAAACTTCACCCCCATCTCCGAAATCGAATCTTTCTGATCTTTCTGCTCACCCAGATAATCCCAAGAAACACCAGGGAATTTTACAGACAACCCGGCAAGCACCTCATCAGTGAAGAGGGAAACAACCTCGTTAGCATTCGCCTTTGCTCGGTCAACATCCGCACTAATCTTAATCGAGCGCTTACGGTCTACTCGGTGAATCGATGCCGGGCCGCGCGCCGGGCGAGCATTGGCCACCACAGCAAGGGGAACCTCACCTCCCTCTGTGGTTTTTAACCGAACACCTTCAAGGTTCTGGATCGATTTCCGCTCTTCAGAGGGATAGCGCACCATAACCTTGAGCTCATCTCGTCCACGTTGAATGCGCTGCACCTCCTCACCATAAAATGACTGCCTGATCTGCAGCGCAATCGATTGCAAACTAAAGCCCATGGCCCTACCTGCAGGTGTAAGCTCTTCATAAATAAGCTCTCGTTTGCCCCTGCGGTTATCCGTTGAGATATCTTTGACCCCGGCGTAACCATTGAGTTCATTGGTAATGTGATCTGCCGCTTTCCGCAGCATGCCAAGATCTCGCCCTGAAATTTCAATATCTATGGCGTTACCACTGGCGCCCGTTTCCTGCCGAAAACTCAATTCAACCACACCCGCAATCAAACCAATTTCTCGGCGCCACTCAGCAATAAATTCATCTGCCGAAATACTCCGATCAGCAGCGGGCTTGAGCTCCACAGTCACCTCGCCGAGATTACTACCAATAGGAATGCGGTCTGCACCAAAACCCATCTGAAAGGGCTGCGTGCCAGAAGTTGCCAAAATATGCACGGATACAGGCTTGCCGTTGGAATCTTTATGCCGTGCACCCACTCGCTGTGCCGCTTTTTCGATCTTCTCTATTTCCGCCTCTGTCGTCACAAAAGGAACTCCCGTCGGCATCTCAAGCTTCGCAGTGACCACATCGCCTTCCACCTTGGGCATAAACTCAAACGGCACCCACTTCCCCATCACCAGCCCAAAGACAGCCATCAAGAGCGCCGCAAAAACTGCCCATACCGAATAACGATGGCGCAAACAACTCATCAAAACCGGCTTATAGATGCTGTGCACAAACGTCTCCAAACCAGCAGCAACCCTGCGCTGAATGCGAAAGATGACATTGACCTTGTCTCCCTCTACATGGGGCTTGAGCAAGGCGAGGTGCGCCGGCAAAACAAGCTTCGATTGAAGCAGCGAGAACATCAGCACAGGGATTACCACTAAAGGAATATTGGGCCATATCTTACCACTGACCCCACTGATACCCAGCATGGGCGTAAAGGCTGCCATCGTCGTCAATATCCCAAAAATGACAACGGTGCCCACTTCATGGGTTCCTCTCCAGCTTGCTTCACGGGGATGTTCACCGCCCTGAATACGCCGATACACGTTTTCCCCAACGATGATGGCATCATCAACGACGATACCCAGCACAAGGATAAACGCGAACAGCGATATCATATTGATGGACACACCCAGTTCCGGCATCAGCCAAATCCCGCCGGCAAAAGAAACCGGAATTCCAAGTGCTACGAGAAATGCCAAGCTTGGTCTCAAGAACAAGGCCAGCACCAGAAAAACAAACACCAAACCCGTGGCTCCATTACGAATCAAAAGGCTCAAGCGTCCCTTAAGCAGCTCACTACTATCATTCCATAGTTCCAACTCGACCCCCTCTGGCAATTGCCCAGGAGCCACATTGCCAATATATTCCTTAACTGCCTCTGATATCAGTAAGGCATTCTGTTCGCCTGTGCGGTAAACATTCACCAATACTGTAGCTCTACCGTCAAAATGAGAGCTAATATCAACATCCTCAAAACCATCTATAATCGTTGCGATATCACGAAGCAAAAGAATTGATCCGTCGGGTTTCGTCGACACCACAATATCTTCAAATTCCTTGGAGGTGTAACGCTTACCCTTTGCCCGAATAACGACTTCACCTGCCTCTGTACGTATCGAGCCACTGGGCAGGTCAAGCGAAGTTCTTCGCACCGCATCAGCCACTTGCTGCAAGCTGAGCTTATGGCTGCGAAGTATTCCTTCTGAAACCTCAATAGAAATCTCGTATGGCCTGACTCCAGTTAAGCTAGCTTTGGTAATCTTTGGCTCACCACGCAGCATGCGATTTATCTTCGCCCCCATGCCAACGGGCTGCGGAGCCTTGTAATCTAACAAGCCGTCACGCACGATCTCTCCTAGTTCGCGCATTGTCTTCTCATCCGCATCAGCTGAGACAGCAATGCTCATCACTTGCATATCCAACCTCGCCTCTTCCAAGATCGGCTTTTCCGAATTTTCAGGGAAATTACTGATCGCATCTACTTTGGACTTCAGGTCCCCCATCACATCGCGCACTTCGTAACCCGTCTCCACCTCCACGGTCACCGCACCCATTGATTCCGTCGCGGTGGAGGTCACTCTTTTCACACCGTCAACATCGGCGATGGCATCCTCGAGCGGCAGCAAAATACCATCTTCAACTTCCTCAGGTGTTGCATTGGGAAACGGCACCTGTACGAGCACGGCATCCAGTGAAATATTAGGAAACACCTCCTTCTTGAGCTTAAACCAAGTCGTAATGCCCGCCAGCATCACCAACAACATGATAAAGTTGGCAGCAACGTGGTTTCTACTGAACCATTGGATGGCTTTTTGCATATCTCTAATTAAAAGTATTCTTGATTACTTGCCGCCTTCCGCTTGTTCTTGAACCGAAAGCTTCATACCAGAAACCGGTGTCTCCATGGGACTGACAATGACCTTAGCTCCATCACGCAAGCCGGCAGAAACCAGCACGCTTTTCTCAAGTGTACGAGCTATCGTCACTGGGGTAACCTGCAATTGATTGGCCGCATTGACCGTGAGTAGTGTGTTGTCCGGTCTCAATGCACTGCGAGGAACCTTAATAACTCCTTCCATGACTCCTCCTTGTATTTCAGCCTGCACAAAAAGGCCCAGTGGTGGCAGTTGGTATGGACCGGCTTCAGATTGCGGCTTTATCCCTACCACTAAATACATCGTCATGGTCTGCTGATCGACCACCCCCTCATTGCGCACAATGGTGCCATGCCATTGCCTATCGGCACCGCCTAACAAGGCATTTGCGATCACCTTGGATCCTACAATCTTGCCCTTATCCAGATATGCTAATTCTTCAAGAGTCACCGGCACCCGCACTTCAAATGCATTGGCTGAATACAGGTCTGCTAAGCGTGCACCGGTCATAATATAAGAGCCTAGGTCGGTATAGCTCGCCTCAACCCGGCAATCATAAGGAGCTCGCAGCTTGGTGCGCTCTAAGTCACGCTTCGCTTTCCCCACGGATGCCGTGGCCGCTGCGATGTGAGCCTGAGCGCTTTCAATTTGAGGCTTACGGAGCACCAGCTCGGAGGGTTCCCCTCTCCCTAGTTTTTGCCAATCACGCCCCGCTTGATCAGCTCGAGCTTGCTCTTGGGCAAGTAATAACCTGGCGTCCGCGAGAGAAGATTCTGCTGTAGCAAGTGCGGAAACATAGTCTGCGCTGTCTATTTCCAACATGATTTCATCATGGGAAAACTGACCGCCCACCTCGAACTTCGGAGAGACCATCACCACTCGCCCCATCACTTCTGAGGCCGCCTGAGTTCTCCTTACTGACTCCACTCTACCTTGAGTGCTAATGACTAATTGCTCGGCACCTAACCTAGCCTCCATCACATTAACCACAGGAATGACTCGGGGCGGCAACTCCTTGTCCGCCTCAGGCCCATTATCCTTGAGGTATTTCATCACAACAACACCAACGAATAATACGATGATAAGGGCAACAATCTTGGATCGGTGCACCCACTTACCCGAAGTCGTCGAGTCGTCTGATTGGGAATATTTCACTTCTTCGCTCATAAATTATTGTTTCATTACTGTTTGATTTCAAAACCACCCCCAAGAGCCAGGTGAAGGTCGACGCGATTAACCAACCGCAGCCTTCTTAAAGTGGTATGTTGTGACTCAAGTTGTATCTTCCTGGTCTGTGCGGCAAACAAGGTAAGCACATCTCCATTACCATCTCGATAGTCATCCTCCGCTGCCTTAGCTGCATCACGTGCTAGATCACGGGCATTTCGAATTTCTTGTTCGCGCCGGTGCAGCCATCGTTCGTTTGCCAATGCCTGCTCCACTTCACCAAAAGCGTTAAGCACCGTTTTTTGAAGGACGGCAAGAGCCTCACGTTGACTCGATTTGCGAATACGAATCTCACCACGAACACGACCGCCGGTGAGGATCGGCTGTAATAAATTAGCCCCAACAGACCACACCCCAAAATCACTATTGATAATATCACCCAATGACTCCGTTGTTGTTCCTGTCCTACCGGTGATTTTAAAACTCGGGAAAATGGCTAACTGTGCTTCTTTAATGCGCTTTGTCGTGGCTGCGTAACGCCGCTCTGCAGCTATAATATCTGGCCTGCGTAGTAAAAGTTCTGAGGGTAATCCTGCCGGAGGCGATGATGCTACATGAGGCAAGCGCGCGCGCCCATACATTTGGGCTGCTGGATATCTTCCCGCCAGCAATTCCAGTTGTCGACGAGCCGTCTCTTGATTACCTCGTTTTGCCGACAATTCAGCCTTTGCACTAGCCACATCAGACTGAGACAACCTTAGCTGAGATGCTGAGCCTCCCTCGGCGCGCATATCCCGCTGGTATCGACCTCTGACCGCTTCCTCTGTTTGCTCTCTTAAAATTAATGCCTGCTGAGCGAGCGCTACTTGTTGGTTAGCTTCAGCCAAGGCAAACCACGCCTTACAAACCTGGGCCGCCAATGATGCCCGCGCAGCACGATAGTCCTGCCCGCCCGCCTGCCAGCTGGCAAGGGACGCAGATTTTCCAGCACGAGCACGACCCCAAATGTCTGGTTCCCAATCAACCTTTAGGTCCACACCATAGCTTTCTGATATAATTGAACCTCCAAAAGGAAACCCAATGAACCTTGTCTTCCGACGATCTGCATCGGAGCTCAATACCATTTGGGGCCTAGCTAGCGCTCCTTCTACGCGCGCAGCCTCCAGCGCCCTTTCAAGCCGCTCAGCGGCAATACTCATCTCATAATTGGCTCCCAAGGCCTCATCTACAATTGCCATGAGATCACTATCGCCAAATCGTTGCACCCAATTGACATCAACCCCAGACTTTGCCTGCTTGCTTGCAGACCAACTAACGGGCACGGGTTGTGTAAGCTCCGTCAACATCGACTCAGGTGCTTTAGCAACACAGCCCAACAAAAAAACAGCACCCCCTAATAAAAAAACAGGCCTCATTTTTGAGCTCCCTTCTCAGCTAAGAAGCCAGCCTCAGAAAAATCAATCATCTCCTGGAACTGATCCTCTGCATCAGGATCTCCACAGGCACCATCGGTCAAACTATACAACAGCTCACCATGCAGCAGAGTCTGAGCCATCACCCCGAAGGTGAAATGAAGCCGCCAGAGGACTAGCTCCGTCGTTAAGCTTGGAGCTGCAGCAAGCAGAGCTTCAGTAAAGCTCTCTGCTACTCTTTTCATGCCAGGAACCATATCCTCCGGTAAGCCCCCCTGAGGATCCATCACACATCGCCCCATCAACTTAAAAAATAATTTCTCACTCATCTCACTCCCCTTCACTACCGTAAGAAGCGGTCGCATGAAGGCCTCTAGAATCTCTCTTACTGTGGCAACCCGCCCCTCCTCCGTTAATACTTCCAGCATCCTTAAGCGCTCTTCATTGACAGGGTCAATATAGCGACACTGAATCGCCTCGAATAACTTTTCCTTGCTGCCAAAATGATAATTAACCGCTGCCACATTGACCTTGGCATCGTTGGTAATATCGCGAAGAGAGACTGATTCAAAGCCATGCTCAGCAACAAGCCGCTCAGTAGCATCTAAAATCAACGCCTTTGTTGTTTTCCTCTCCATCATCATCTTTCCGTAATCATCTCTGCATAAACATTCAAGCACATGATTAAAGCACTTGCTTGAAAAAATCAAGGTCTTTTCTTTTTTGGGATGGTTTCGGGATTAGACGGGATTTCATTAAGCAACCGCATTCCTGCAATAATTTCTCATAATTCCCCCACTGGTTCTTGCCAGTGGCACCTCTGACAGTCTAGTTTGCAGCCATGAAAATAGGTTTAATTGGATGCGGCAGGATGGGTAGCGCCCTTATTGGAGGCATTGCAAAGTCTGACATCACGACACCAGCGGACATTACCGTCTATGACCTCAATGCCGATTCTGTTACGACACTGGTTCAAGACAGCGGAGTCTCAGCAGCAAGCAACAATCTCGATCTGATCCGTAAGTCTCAGACTATTCTGCTTGCCGTCAAACCACAATACATCGGTGACGTTCTTAGGGAAATCGCTCCAGCCATCACAAAAGACCACCTACTGATCTCCATTGCTGCTGGAGTCACTATGGAAAAAATGGAGGCCGCCTGCCCCGCCGGTACACGTATCATCAGAGCGATGCCTAATACGCCCGCGCTGATCGGCTTGGGCGCTACCGGTATCGCACCTGGCAGTCACGCCACCGAACAAGATATCAAAACAGCACGTGAACTGCTCGAATCGGTAGGCATCGTCAGCGTCACCCAAGAACCCCAGCTTGATGCTGTCACTGGTTTGTCAGGAAGTGGGCCAGCCTATGTCTACACATTCATTGAATCACTCAGCCTGCAGGCCCAGAAAGAGGGTCTAGCCCTTGATGAAGCCATCAAACTAGCCACCCAGACGGTGATTGGAGCGGCACACATGGTCGAGCAAACCGATATGACACCTCGCGAGCTTGTTGAGCAAGTCACATCACCTGGAGGCACCACTCTAGCCGGCCTTGATGCCCTCACCGAGCACGGCTTTGAAAAAAGCATTGCAGCGGGAGTTCATGCCGCATCGGAACGGTCTCGAGAAATCGCCAGAGAATCCTGAAGCTAAACCCTAAGGTTAAGGTAATAATCCCACTATTACGCCTTCACTCATATCCCATCGCTCCCGTTTGCCCCGATTCACCCCCGATTCCGTTTGCCAAAACAACTCTAGGGTATTACTTTGTATCCGCTACTCGCACTAACTTCAACCAACAACAAACACATGGGACCTCTCGGATATCCAGAAATGGTGGTCATCTTTTTGATCATCCTCCTTCTCTTCGGCGCTAAAAAACTCCCCCAGCTCGCACGCGGACTGGGCAAGAGCATGGGCGAATTCAGAAAAGCCAAAGATGAATTCGAGCATGAAATCACCAAGGCTGAAGACGAAGTCACACACGATGCTGCGCCTAAATCACCAGCGCCCAAAGATATTCAGCCTCGCGAAGACAAGGACGCCTGATTGTAAGCTAAGGCATTCGAAATGGCTTCAACTCGACTATTTTCATTAGCCAAACTTGCCCCGATGATTTTCGGGGCATTTTTCTGCCTGCTTGCAAGCAACTGCAAGGAGTCCGAAAGCTCAACGGAGAACTGGAAGAATACCCCAAGTCCAGCAACGAATCAGCAAGCTAGCGAGCATCCTAGCCAGCTTAACGATACCCCGAAAAAAAGCTCACCTGAGCCCAACGTAGGCGATTCTTCAGGCAAAAACACTCCCGTTCGCTTTCTTGCCTACAACTTAAAAAACTACCTCACCATGCGTCGCTATATTGCTGGCGAGGCAGTTTACAAAGAGAAACCTCGGAACGAAGTGGATGCACTTATTGAGATCATCTCCGCAGCAAATCCAGACATTCTTGGCATCTGTGAAATCGGCAAATACGCTGACCTGACGGACCTTCAAAACCGCCTTGCTGCTGCAGGAGTCAAACTACCCCATGCTCATAGGGTCCATGGCTCAGACCGAACCCGTGCGCTTGCCCTGCTGTCTCGATACCCCATCATTAAAACAAACTCCCCGAAACAAACGGACTATATCATCGAGGGTGTGCCCTTTAGCATTAGTCGAGGTATTCTTGATGCCACCGTCGAACTACCCAGCCGAACCATTCGCCTCCTGGGCATCCACTTCAAATCCAAACGCCCAAGTCAAGAAGCTGACCAAGCTTTGATGCGGCGTAATGAGAGCTTGCTCATGCGCCAGCACATCAAGGATATCATGGCAAGTGAACCAGAGACTCAATTACTTGCTTACGGTGATTTCAACGACACCAAGAACAGCAAGTCCGTATCTAGCATCCGAGGGCGCTCCAATAGCAATTCTCACATGAAAATTATCGAGCTATTAGATGCACGTGGAGAAAGCTGGACCCATCATTGGAAACTCGAAGACATCTACTCCAGGATCGATTTTGTGATGACCAGCCCAAAGCTTGCACCTCACATCAACAAGAAAGAAAGCAAGCTACTCGATCCCAAAAACTGGGAAGTCGCGAGCGATCACCGCCCGATGTTAGTCATCATTGAGTGAGGGCTGCACGCTCACACCATACCGAGCAAAGCGAGCATTCGGCCAGTCTTGCCCTTCTCCATTCGGTAACTGTAATAAGTCTCCGTGTTGCTCGCAGTACAGATACCAGCATCGCTGTATTGCTTTTCTGGAACGCCGGCGGCCAATGCCTGCTGACGAATTTCTGATGCAAAATCGACTTCATAGATAGGTGGCCTAACGCATGGAGAAAGCTCCACCACCATATCTGCCGGCGATGAACCATAATTATCCTGCATCATTTTTATGGCTTTGCCGGTGATATTGCCCTCGGTGCCTTTTTTACCAGAATGCAGTAATGCAATCACTCGGCATACCGGATCGTAAATATAAACAGCGCCACAATCGGCTACATAAATGCCCAGCATTACACCAATGTCCGAGGTGATCAGGCCATCCACATCCTTCCACGTCTGAGCAGGATCATGTTTTCCCACAACGGCAATATTTGAGCCATGAATTTGCTCAGCTAAATGGAGTTGGGACCAACTAAACCCGAGGTCTTGAACCGCCTTTTCATGTGCAGGATGTAACCGAGCCAACACTTCATCTTTATCTAAGCCTACCTCAACCCCAGAAACACGTCCAACGAAGCTAGAACGAAGCCCCTTCTGTTCATTGAGTGAAGATAAAAAACGAGGCATTTGCATTGTTGGCTGAAAGCCTCAACGCAAATGCCCCGTTGTGCAAGCTTACTCAGTCACCAGATTGGCGACTGAGAGCTTAACGCTAGTGTCTTACTGTGATCGGCTGGTTAAAGCACGGTTCACATGATCCACGGTATCCGCTTCATCTTCATCCATATCTGACATGATATCAGAAAGGTTTGAAGCGATTTCACCACGCATTCGCGCGACTAACTCCGCACCCTTTTGGGTAATACGAACCATGATCTTACGGCGATCTTCGGCTGCATGCACACGCTCAACATAACTTAACTTTTCCAATCGATCCACAAGGCCAGTAGCGGCCGCTGTAGAATGTCCCATCTTTTTCGCGATATCCGACATTGTCAGATATTCTTCGCTGGAGAGATAGGCCATGAGGAAGAACTGAGGAAAAGAAATATTTCCGCGGTTCAACTCACTGGACAGGTTAAGGATGCACGAACGCTGTGTAAACAGAACAAAGTCTGCAAGGCGGTCTGTATCGACGTCGCTAGTTTTGGAGGGACTAGTTTTCATATTATTTTGTGTTTATTAGTGTTTTGGTTATCACCAATGTGAACACAGTTGCATGAGCAGAATACGCAAAAGATCAGCAATCCTCAAGCTTTTATTTTAGGTTTTTTAAATAAATAATGCATTTTAACCCATTGTTTTATACTTTTCGGCGTGAAATCGTGTTTTTTGATACTTCACAGGCGATAATCAAACACCCCATTCTATCACCATTTACAGACCTTTTTAAGCTCTAATTTGTATGGCTTTTACGAATGTAAACCGCATCCCCTACTTTGACTGATCCCGATCGAATATCAGCTGCTACATGCTCACCCAGTTCCTCACCTGTGGGGAAAAGGTTCGCTGTCCGCCCCGCACCCTGACTAATGACAGCTTCCCCATTGAGAACTGTCCACTTTCCATATTTCCGTATCAGCACAAATTGTGACTCTTCCACAACTTGATAAACTCTCCCAGCAAGGCGCCTATCTTCATTTCCCGGCATTTGCTGCGACCTTTTCACATCACCAGCACAAGCAGTGAAAACCCAAGTCAATAGATACAAAAAAAACAACGGCTTTGCCATGACTCCATTGAGCCAGAAAATGGCTCTTGCATCAACCCTTACCATTTCAATAATCTCAATATCACCGAGGTGGACATTAACAAAATCATGGTTATTATCTGAATCATCAGATCTGATTTCGAATCTGTTTTCACTACCTCACGATACATTACACCATGCCTAAATCCGATATTAAAGCCGCTGCTATTCTGCTCAATCTTGGCTCTCCTGACAGCACAGAAGTCGCTGATGTGCGTCGCTATCTCGATGAATTCTTGAGCGATGAGCGTGTGCTAGATATAGCCGCCTGGAAGCGTAAGCTCATTCTCAAACTTTTCATTTTGCCAACACGCCCCAAGGAGTCCGCAGAGGCCTACGGCGAGGTCTGGACCGACGAAGGGTCCCCTCTCATTGTCACCAGTAAGGAACAGCACAAACTTGTTTCGGACCAAGTGGAGATGCCCGTGTTTCTCGGTATGCGCTACGGCAACCCTTCAACCCATGATGTCATCAAGCAGATCAAAGAGGAAGGCATCACCGATCTCTTTATCATGCCTCTCTATCCTCATTATGCGATGTCGAGCTATGAGACAGCTGTCGTCAAAACGATGGAAGAAATCTACGAGCAATGCCCAGAGATGCGCACCAAGTTGCTGCAACCATTCTACAAAGATGATGATTACATCCAAGCTCTAGTGGACAGCGCGATGCCTCACATGGAAGACGATGACGATCTATTGCTGTTTAGCTTTCACGGTATCCCAGAGCGACATGTCAGAAAGTCAGATCCGTCTCACGCCCACTGCTTGGTTCGCGAGGATTGCTGCATCAACCCTCACCCCTGTCACGCCACCTGCTACAAACATCAATGCCTGGCAACCACGCAAGCATTCCTGGAAAAGTCGGGTATCCCCAAGGAAAAAACGGCTATCTCCTTTCAGTCTCGCCTGTTGAGAGACCCGTGGCTTGGACCCTACACAGATTATGAGTTGGAGCGATTCGGCAAAGAAGGCATCAAAAAAATCAAAGTGATGTGCCCTGCCTTTGTCTCTGATTGCCTCGAAACTATCGAGGAAATTGGAATGCAAGGTGTTGAGCAATTTACCGAGGCTGGAGGAGAATCACTCACCCTAGTTCCTTGCATGAATGCGCACCCGACCTGGATTAAATTTCTGAGCGGAAGAATAGAGCAGTGGCATAATGAACTAAGTCATCAAGATGAGCACGCACATGAGCGCACACATGAACATCAAGATAGTCACGATCATCACCACGACCATGAACATGATCACGCACCCAGTGCTTGAGACAGAAAGCTAGCGGCGGAGACCGCATGCCAATCTCCATAAGCTACAAAGATGAACTATCTCGCCCATCTCATGCTGGCAGATAATTCTGATGCGTCGCGTATTGGCAACTTACTTGGTGATTTTACTAAGGGCACCTTGGGCAGCCTTGCTGAAGTTTACCCCGCAGAGATTATTCGGGGTATAAAGATGCACCGTGCCGTCGACCGCTTCACTGATTCGCATCAGGTTTTTAAGAACGCGCGCACACTTTTCGCCCCAGAGCGACGGCGGTTTTCTGGCATCATTATCGATATCATTTTCGATCACTATCTATCTATCCATTGGGATGATTATCATCATCAGCCATTGGAGCATTTCATCAATGATGTCTACCGAGCCCTTGATGAACATCCAGAGTGGCGAGCAGGTCGACTGGCCCACGCTTTCCCTATGATGAGACATGAGAACTGGCTGCTAACCTATGCCACTATTGAGGGGGTCGAGCTCACCCTAGAGCGAGTTTCTCGCAGAGGCAAACGAACCGGTCAAATAGCTGAAGGCATCATCGACTTGCGTAAGCATTACGCGCAATTCGAAGCGAGCTTCCAAGCTTTCATGCCCAGCTTATTGGATTTCACCGATGCCTGGAAAAGTAAGCATTGAGAGCCACAATCAACGTTCCTCTCCATCAACCAGTGTTTTCCACACACTAAAATCTTCGTTTAGCATCGTCATGTCTGCACAGTAGCCAGCCTCGATTTTCCCAAGCCCTTCCCATCCTAATGACCGCGCTTGGTTCCAGGATGTGGCCTTAACGAGCTCGGACAAAGGCAAGCCTGTCCACTCAAACACATTCCGCAGGCCCTCATTAAAGAGCAACACGCTGCCAGCAAGCGCATCGCTACCTTTGAGCCGTGCCTGACCTCCTTCAACGATCACATCTAAGCCCCCTAGCTGCACTTTACCTGAACCAATCCATGAACCACTCATCGAATCAGTGATCAACATTAACTGATCAATAGGCTTGAGACTGAATACCAGCTTCAAAAAATCAGGGCATAAATGGATACCGTCACAAATCAATTCCATCTTAAGGTCTGCATCTAATAAACCAGAGCCCACCATACCAATTTCACGATGATGAAGGCCGCTCATGGCATTACCAAAATGAGTCATGTGAGTCAGCCCCGCGCCCTTAGCGAGCATCATCTGCTCATGCGTAGCTGATGAATGTGCCGCAGAACAGGTAATACCAGCCTTCTTTGCCTGGTGTATACAATCGTAGGCACCGGCAACATCAGGAGCGATGGAGACCACCGCTACAGCTGCCGTTTCATGAATGCGTCTCAACTCGTTCCAGTTGGGCTCTCGGACAAACTGTGGATTTTGCGCACCCGCATTCATCTTGTTGATGTAAGGACCCTCCACGTGCATGCCAGGGGTTTTGCCGTATTCCTGGCGATCCTTGTATTGCGCACACTTAGCTGCAATTTCCTCCAATACATGCTGAGGCTGAGTCAAGGTAGTCGGCAGCCAAGTGGTTACCCCCTCCCCTAATTTGCGTTTGGCAATGTGGCGTATACTCTCCACATCATTATCACAGACATCTTTGCCGTCAGCGCCGTGTGCATGGATATCAATAAAGCCCGGCATGACGTAACGTCCGCCAGCGTCAATTATTTTGCCTGCCTTGGGAAGGGTTGCTCCTGCCTCATAAACCGCTTTGATTTTTCCTGCTTCGACCTCAACAGAACCCGCGGAAATATCAACATCCGGGGAAATGATATGGGCATTAGAAATTATCAATCGCATCTGCGCAGAGGAGTTACAACCATTCTAGCTTTTACCCAAAATCATATCCTTGGATTTCCAGAAGTATGACCAGCCGGAGATAACCGTCAGGGCAACGGCAGGCCATAGAGAAAGAGGAAACAACAGGTGATCTTTATGCGATAGATATTGCAAGCCCGCGACCAAGGAGTTGTTAGATTCGACGGGTTCAAAGGTGAGGTAGACAAGTGCGGTGATGATGAAAGTGAGCTGGAAGGTTGTTTTCCATTTTCCAAGTTGATCTGCGGCAATGACTTTACCCTCCTCGATGGCGATCTGCCTGATACCAGTGACCAGAAACTCACGACACAGAATCAAAGCCGTGACCCAAACCGGACATAACCCTTTAGCAGACAAATACACAAAACCAGAACACACCAAAATCTTATCTGCCAGCGGATCCAGAAGCTTTCCGAGTGAGGTAACCAGTCCCATCCTCCGTGCCAAGTAGCCATCCAACCAATCAGATATAGCGCCGAGCACAAAAGCACTCAGGGCAATGGCATAGCCGACGAGCCCTTCGGCAGATGCGGCGACACAGAAAACAGCCGTTAGAACCAGACGAAAGAGCGTGATCGTATTGGGTAAATTCATGAATAAAAGTGCTGGGCATAGGCCTTATACATTGGCCTCTGCCCACTATGGTCTGACTCTAAGCCGAGGGCAACACTTGGCTTATGAAAAAAACCCCCTCAAAAAAAGCACCAATGAGTCACCTTGGCGCGCTATCTCGCGAATTTATTCAACTTGATATTGCTTCCAGTCGTCTCTCATGAATAATCTGCGCCCTCAACACATTCCCTCAACACATCTATACCATTATGGAAAAATCAGATTTCGGACTAATAGGCCTCGCTGTCATGGGGCAAAACCTTGTACTTAATGTGGAAAGCCGCGGCTTCCAAGTTTCCGTTTATAATCGGACCACCTCGACGATGACCGACTTCATCGGACAAAATCCTGGCAAAAAGCTCATCGGCTGCGCAAGCCTTGAAGAATTTGTCGATTCTCTTGCTAGCCCACGTAAAATTCAAATCATGGTCAAGGCGGGCGGCCCTGTCGATGCTGTCATCGAGTCCCTAATACCATTACTCGACAAAGACGATATCATCATCGATGGCGGCAACTCACTCTACACCGATACGGAACGCCGTGACAAATGGTGCAGTGAACATGAGCTCCGCTTTATCGGTGCGGGAGTATCAGGAGGCGAGGAAGGCGCGCTCAAAGGCCCATCTATCATGCCTGGTGGTCCACAAAGCACCTGGAAGGTCATGCAGCCTATCTTTGAAGCTATCTCTGCTAAAGTCGACGGAGAGCCTTGTGTCGTTCACATCGGAGAAGGTGGCGCCGGCCATTTTGTTAAAATGGTTCATAACGGCATCGAGTATGGCGACATGCAGCTCATTTGTGAGGCTTACGATATCTTTAAGGCCGCAGGATTTTCTAATGAGGAACTTGCTGATATCTTTGCGGATTGGAATGCTGGCGATTTGGAGAGCTTCCTCATTGAAATCACCGCGAACATCTTCAAACAAATTGATCCAGAGACAGGCAAGCACATCGTCGACCTCATCGTGGACAAGGCTGGACAAAAAGGCACTGGTCGCTGGACGATGATGGAGGCGGTAGATCACGCGATCCCCTTCTCCTGCATCGGTGCATCTGTCGAAGCCCGTATCCTATCTGCCATTCGTGACCAGAGACTTGCTGCTTCCCATATCCTGACTGGGCCATCCAATACGGATTTCAACATGGGCGAACTCAACAAAAAAGAGCTCGTCGAAAAAGTGCGTGATGCCCTTTATGCATCAAAAATCGTCTCTTATGCACAAGGCCTTGATCTCATTTCCAAAGTAGGCGCAGAAAAAGGCTGGGATCTTCAGCTCGGTGAAATTGCCAAAATCTGGCGTGGCGGTTGCATTATTCGTGCGCGCTTCCTCAATCGTATTACAGAAGCATACCAAGACAGTGACTCACCTACCAACCTGATGCTTGCCCCATTCTTCACTGAGATCCTCACGAAGGCACAGCAGAACTGGCGTGAAGTAGTTTCTCTTGCAGCCCTCAACGGCATCCCAGTGCCAAGCTTTGGCGGATCACTCGCCTACTATGATAGCTACCGCAGTGAGCGCCTGCCCGCCAATCTCCTTCAAGCACAGCGAGACTTTTTTGGCGCACACACCTATGAGCGTCTGGACAAGCCAGAGGGAGAGTTCTTTCATACAGAGGATTGGCCTGAGCTTATGGATTAAGCTCTCCCCTGAGGCTGTGCTCTGAGGCAATCCTCTGTGGCAAAATAAGCCCTGCAGGTTTAGATGCCGTTTACCGCATTGATCAGCTCGCGTAGTCGACCAAAATTCCGGTGGCGGTGGCGAAACACCAGCCTTGGCAGCGCGTCAAGCTGAGGCTCGTCATCCTCTTCGCACACGGGACCACATTGCTTAAAGCCTCCACTCTTAAGGATATCTGAGAAATCCTCATGGAGCCTCTTCATGTGACTTTCAGAGAGCTCTTTTTGCATTCGGATAATAATATTATCACCAATATAGCGATAAGAATGAAAGTTGGAATAAAACCGCCTCACCTCTTCTACCGCTTCATCAATGTCATCGGTCACCTTAAACAACGAGTAGTCGCTCTCCGAGATCATGCCTAAACGGCTCAAATGCTCCTCGATAAACTGCTGCCAGAATTTCCAATAGGTGCCTCCTTTGGCATCAATGAGTATGAGTGGATAAATCCTCGTTTTCCCCGTTTGGATAAGCGTTAAAGTTTCGAAAATTTCATCCATGGTGCCAAAGCCACCAGGGAAAGCTGCAACGGCATCAGACTCTTTCACAAAGGATAGCTTACGAGTGAAAAAGAAATTGAAATCCACCAGCTTTTCGTCACCCGCAATAAACGCATTCGCCGATGACTCAAAAGGAAGCTTAATATTCAAACCAAAGCTATCCTCACGTCCGGCTCCCTCGTTACCAGCGGCCATGATACCCGGTCCCGCACCGGTAATCGTCATAAACCCAGCATCGCGCATCTTTGCTGCAAATTCCACGGCCGCTTTATATTCGGCTTCTTCGGGATTTGTTCTCGCAGAACCAAAAATGGATATCTTCCGGCAATTGCGGAAGGGGTAAAAAACCTCGTTGGCAACTCGCATTTCACGAAGTGCTTGGTTCATCGTCTTGAAGTCCCCTTCGGTAACAGCACCACGTGATATGCGCACTGCAGATATCAACATTTCAGCGAGCATGCAATTTTCCTCCCCCCCAGAAATCTCTTTAGCCAGAGCCGTGATCCGGTCATCTAATTTTTTCTCTCCGGTCGAGCCGATAAATGAGCAAGACTGAAGATGGATCATGCCCCCAGTAAAATCTCTTTCTTGGGGAATCTTGGTAGGTGTAACGTGGCGACTCATAGTGACTCTGATTTTAGGTTTAGTATTGTTGTGTTTAGAGGATCTCTAAAAGCACAGGTAGTTCTCAAATGGGATGAAGAGGTCGGTGAAAGCATGAAAAATCATACAGTCGTTACAGTGGACGCTTCCTGCAAGCGGCGCAGACGCTCCAATGCCTGCCCTGAGTCGATCAACTCTGCGGCTAATTTAACGCCTTGCCCCATCGTGTCAGCTAAGCCTGCACAGGCCAAACCTGCACCGGCATTAAGCAACACCATCTCACGCTTGGGTCCCGCTTCCTTGCCGCTAAGTATATCAGTGAGGATAACCGCATTTTCTGCCGCATCCCCTCCCTCGAGGTCTTTGACATCACAGACGGACATACCGAAATCTTCTGGTTTTACCTCTTCATCAAGAAGAGCCTGGTAACGCCCAGATTTACATATCCGTGTCGGCCCCAGCAAACTCACCTCATCAACAGGGCCACCATCTGCCGTGCTACCATGAACTACCCAAGCGCTATCGCGCCCAAGGCGCTGAAGGATGTCTGCAAAAACAGAATCCATGTCGGGATCACACACCCCCACCAACTGGCACTCTGGACGGGCTGGATTCAATAAGGGACCTATGAGGTTGAAAATGGTCCTTATTCCCTCTTGGGCCAAAATTTTCCTGACGCCTACAACTGCCTTGAAGGCTGGATGGTAAATGGGAGCGAACAAAAAGCCAACACCGGCAGCTTCTAAACAATTGCGAAAAACCTCTGGAGTCACATCTATCTTAACGCCCAATGCTTCCAGCACATCGGCGCCTCCGCTTTTGGACGTGATTCCACGATTACCATGCTTGACCACCACCGCACCACCAGCGGCAATAACGAACATGCTCGTTGTCGACACATTAAAAAGATTGAGCTTGTCCCCACCTGTTCCACAAACATCGATGGTAGGGCCACTAAAATTCATTTCAGAAACGCCTGGATCAACAGCCCTCTCAAGGAAAGCCTCCACAAATCCTGCAATCTCAGCAGCCGTCTCACCCTTAGCCGTCAAACCCCTGAGAAAAGCCACTTTTTTCTCATCAGAAACATTCTCGCTGAGCAGCATCTCAGTTGCTGCATAAATCTCTCGCAAGTTTAATTCCTTAGCTTGTTCCACGTGCTTAATCAGTGCATCCATACTGACTAAATCCTATCTGGGGCGGCGGCCTAGAACAAGAAAAATCCGTCTTTCAAATGTTCGCATCATGAGCGCCCATGCCGTCACTATCATGATGAAAACAATACATGTCCATGTAGATGTCCACCAGTGAGATTCTTGTTTTGCCCACTCAACAATCGGCCGCCTCAGATAGCCGTTACACAAAAACAAATACACAGAGAGCTGCCCTAGCAGCAGCATCGCTGCCCCACACCACCGCCGCTCTCCTAAGTAGCCACAAACAGCACGTAACAGTGGCAATAAAAACAATAACAACACCACCCTCGAGGGAATCCACAGTTCGTAAAAGAAGTTGCCCCCAATAAACATCACCACACTCAGCAGAAGTAACCACCATGGTATCGTCACCTCATTGCGACGGGCAAACCAGATCCCCATTGAGCAAACACCAAGGTGACCAAGGATGCTGTGATTAATATTCAGATCAAATTGAGCATAAAGAATATGCCCTAGCACACATTGCAATATCCAGCCACCCACTAACAACCCATAAAGTACCTTATCCCCATACTTCTGCAGGGCCCTCCAAAGGAAAGGCAATACCAAGTAAAATTGAAGAATCGCACCAATGAACCACCAAGGGCCAATGGGACGATAAACATTTTCTGGGATAAAGTTAGACACCCCAACCATCTGCCGAAGTAAGTTCAAAACATCGTCATGCCATACCTCGCCCCAGCCCACCCGAAACCCTTCATAGATAAGATAACCTAGTGCTGACAGGATGATCGCAGGGTAAAAAGCTTTCCATCTTTTTGTTTGAAACGACCACCAAGCGGGAGACGCAGCGCTATACTTTTTCGTAAGCCCATAAGCACTAAGGAAAAAAAAGACCTGCACCCCATAGTGGCCAAAGTAGGATGCGAGCAGTCGCGGAGCATCCCACGGATTCTGCCATAAGCCCTCCAGCATCAGCGCCACCCTGTCCGCATTGAAGCCAAACTCATTCTCACCTGGGGAACCCGGCATCCAGTGCAAATAATTGTGTGCCATGATCATGACGATTGCCACCGCACGTAAATAAAAACTCTCGTCCAGCGTCATCCCACGCCAAACATAGCCAGAGCATTTCCGCTCCTTAATGCTGGAATGTTCACTTGCCATGGATTTCATCGATAAATGCCTGAAGATACTTCTTCGCCTTCACCTCGCCGACTCCCTTGATGCGCATACCCGCTTCCACACTGCTCGGCCGCAAGCGAGTGAAATACTCGAGCGTATTGTTAGGAAAAATATGGTAATGCGGCACGCCAGCCTTCTTCGCCAATGCCGAACGCACGTCCTTGAGCCTTGAATGAAGATGAGTATCAAAATCAAACTCTTCCATCTCAACCCCATTGCCCTCCTTCAGGGCTGAATCACTTCCCGCATAACGATCCGGCCAAACTATTTTGCACTCGGCCTCGCCCAACATCACTTGTTCTCCAAGTGTGGTCAAAGTGATCAGGGGGTACTCCCCCTTTTGCGTGAAAACCAAAGCCGCATCATGCAGGGAGCGGAACAGCTCGTTCAAATAGGCCGTGCCACACTCCTTGAGCAATCCATAGGTGGTGAGTTCATTCAGGCGCACGCGAAGAATTTCTTGGGATTTACTGCCCATCAGCATTTGCACCACCCTGCCTCTTCCAAACCGCCCTTGCCATCCATCTTTTGTTTTCTGGCTCATTCGTGCAACACCACTCAAGGCTTTACGAACAAGCAACGCCTCAGCGTCGCCCGCAGCCACCCTGAGCTCTCCACCAAAATCATTAGAACAGACATCACAGTTACCACACGTTGGAGCATTGGGTTCACCAAAGTATTCAAGAATAGCCTGTTGGCGGCATTGCCTGCTGTAACAAAGCTTCACTATTTCATCTAGCTTTTGCCTGTCCCTGCGCTCTTTTTCCTCCAGAGCTTCCCGGTTGATATCCAGTTCGCTTACAGCCACATCGGGGCGCTTGAGCCGCGTTCCTTTCATCCGCTTGCCGGCTACATCAAAGCGCTCCAAATATCCACCACGTGCTAGCACAGAAATCGCTGACCCTGCAGCCATGCTATTCTTGATGCCCGAACCCTCAGCGATCTCATCCATCGTCCTGAAAACCTCAAAGTTCTCATCCGCATCATTTTGCAAAAAGGCATAAGCTTGCGTAATTTGCTGATATCCAGGATTAGCTCCTTCAATGAAAAATTCCTGTGTCCTTGTGTCTGCGTAATTAAAAAACATCTCGCAATATGCCTCATCGCCGTCACGCCCGGCCCTGCCCGCTTCTTGGTAATATGCCTCAATACTTCCTGGCACCTCGAAGTGAACAACAAATCTGACATCTGAGCGGTCTATACCCATGCCAAAGGCATTTGTTGCAACAGCTACATCAGCTTTCTTGCTAATAAAATCATTCTGCGTCTGCTCTCTCTGCGCCTCATTCATACCGCCATGATAGGCAATGCACTTTACTCCCCAGCCATGCAGCATCTCTGCCACTTCCTCAACCCTCTTACGTGTCGAGCAGTAAACGACTCCCGTTTTCCATTCGTCGACAACCTCACGAAGCCGAGTATACTTGGCTGCACGCTTATTAACTGAGGTAACGGTGAGTGATAGATTAGGCCTGCTGAAACCACTCAGCGTCTCAAACGGGTCACGTAAGGCAAGCACCTCAAGAATATCCTTCCTGACGACGGGTGTTGCTGTAGCCGTGAGAGCTAGCGCCTGTGGCCGACCCAGTTCAGCGAGCACTCTGCCGAGCCGCATATATTCAGGACGGAAATCATGACCCCACTGGCTCAAGCAGTGCGCTTCATCCACGGCAAACAAAGCAATATTAACCTCACTGAGAGCCTCCATAAAAGACTTCGATCGGAACCGCTCCGGTGCAATATAAACAAGCTTATATTCAGCCGCTTTCATCCGCTCAATCCTCTCTCGTTGTTCAGGCCAGCCCAAAGTCGAGTTGATCATCGTTGCTGCTATCCCCTTGTCATGAAGCGCGTCCACTTGGTCTTTCATCAACGCGATGAGTGGAGAGATGACTAGTGTTACCCCCTCTAAACAAAGTGCAGGCAGCTGATAACAAAGTGACTTACCGCCACCGGTTGGCATCACTACCAAGCCGTCCTGACCGGATATGATTTGGTCGACGACTTCCTCTTGACCATCGAGAAAAACATCAAACCCAAAGTAATCCTTTAATGCCTCTCTAGGCTCAATCACGCATGCCATACACATTAGAGAGAAACAAAACAGCTCAATGATAGCAACTCCTTTGCCACGCTGATGTGGTCATCATTCTCATTACTGTCGTGAAATAAGGCCTCCCGCCTCCTAATGTCACACCAGACCCAGTATACACTTGAATATTGTAGCCTGAAGCATCTAAAACCAAGCATGCCCAAAGCTGACCAGCCTTCATCTTGGAAATCCTATCTGGACTCATATACGCGATATCCTGAACTTGGATTCTCCATCGACACCTCTCGAATGGATATCCCTTCAGACTACGCAGATTCACTTTCCAAAGAAACCTCACGTGCTTTTGCCGGACTCAAAGCCATCGAAGCCGGTGAAATCATGAATCCCGACGAAGGGCGCATGGTAGGTCATTACTGGCTACGCAATCCTGCACTTGCCCCAAGTGATGAAATCAGAAAGCAAATCACCGAGCCGATTGCCGATCTGAAAGCCTTCGCTCAGAAAATACGCCGCGGCGAAATCACCACCCCTAAGGGAGGGCGGTTTGAAAACTTGCTCATCATTGGTATTGGTGGCTCCGCACTGGGGCCACAGTTCATCTACGAGGCCCTCGGAGCGGATAGCCCCCTGAAAACTTTTTTCTTCGACAACACCGACCCCGCCGGCATGGATGCCATACTCAATGAAATCATCACCAAAACCCATGGCGGCCTTGGTAAAACGCTCTCTCTTGTCATATCAAAATCTGGTGGCACGGCCGAGACACGCAACGGCATGCTCGAAGCTCAATCTGCCTATGAGTCCTCTGGCATTGATTTTGGACCACATGCCGTTGCCATCACCGGAGATGGCTCGAAACTATTCAATTACGCGACCGCAAACAATTTCCTGACCACCTTTCCCATGGAAGACTGGGTCGGCGGCCGCACCTCAGTGATGTCCACCGTGGGCCTCATTCCTGCAGCACTCCAACGCATTGATATCGATGCCCTGCTTGAAGGAGCCGCTGCGATGGATGAGCGCACACGCAACCATCATTGTGATGAGAACGCTGCCATGCAGCTCGCCCTTGCATGGCACCATGCCGGCAACGGCAAGGGAGAAAAAGACATGGTCGTGCTCCCTTACAAAGACTCGCTCGTTCTTTTCTCAAAGTATCTGCAACAGCTCGTCATGGAGTCACTCGGCAAAAAGCATGATCTTGATGGTAACGTCGTCCACCAAGGACTCGCAGTATACGGAAACAAGGGATCGACTGACCAGCACGCCTACGTGCAGCAACTTCGTGATGGTGTCGCCAACTTTTTTGCCACTTTCATTGAAGTTCACAAAGGTCGTGACGGCGCCAGTATCGAAGTCGAGCCAGACACCACCGCTGCTGACTACTTACAAGGTTTCCTTCGTGGCAGCCGCACCGCCCTCTATGAGAGTGGCCGCAAATCAATCACCATGTCTATTGACGAGGTAAGCCCTAGGAGCATTGGCGCACTTATTGCCTTATTTGAGCGCGCCGTCTCCCTTTATGCTCTCTTGGTCAATGTCAACGCCTACCACCAGCCTGGTGTAGAGGCGGGCAAAAAGGCTGCCGGCATCTTTCTTGAGCTATTAGGAAAGGTGAAAACGCAACTCAGTGAGCAAAGCCTCAGCGCAGATGATATTGCCTCTGCCATAGATGCCGATACAGAGGACGTTTACCACTGTCTTACCCACCTCTCAGCAAACGGCCAAGCCATCGTTACACAAGGGAAATCGCCTGCGGAGGATACCTTCTGTGCACCCTAAGTAACGGGGTTCGGGCGTGCATTATCGCCTTGTCCCTCATAGGCTGATGACGATTTGTCATTCCAGGTGCATTTAAGGGCAACTTCACACTTGAATCTTGTCGCGCTGCACCTCAGTCTGCGCGCGCCCACAGATAATTTCTGGGTTACCGAATGTTCACATGAAAGCAATTCTAGCACTCGAAGACGGCCGTACCTTTGAAGGTGAAGCCTTTGGTCACACTGGAACCACAACCGGAGAAGCATGTTTCAATACTTCGATGACCGGCTATCAGGAAATCATCACCGATCCATCATACCGTGGTCAGATCGTTACCATGACTTACCCCTTAATCGGGAATTATGGCGTTAACCCTGAGGATGCCGAATCATCCCAACCTCATATTCGAGGCCTTGTCATCGGTGAACTTTCCCCCGTGTCGTCAAACTGGCGCGCGCACCAAACACTTCCAGAATATTTCAGCGAACATCAGATCATCGGCATTGAAGGCATCGACACCCGCGCCCTTACCAAGCACCTCCGCTCTGCCGGGGCCATGCGCTCCTGCATCTCCACAGAGCTCTCTAAAGAGGAGGCCATCAAAGCTGCGCAGAAATCAGCACCCATGGCTGGTTCTGATTTTGTCAAAGAAGTCTCCACTCCTGACTCCTATGTCTGGGAAGGTGAATCTCGTGAATGGACCATCCCCAATCCCTCCACAGGCCAAGAAGGCACCTACATTGAATTACCTGAAATTAAATACAACATTGTTGCCTACGATTTTGGTATTAAGTGGGATATCCTTCGTCACTTACGCCAAGGTGGATTTAACGTCACCCTCGTCAACTCCCGCACACCAGCAGAAGAGGTGCTCGCCATGAACCCTGATGGCGTTTTTCTTTCTAATGGTCCCGGTGATCCAGCCGCCTTAGATTACATCCATACCGAAGTTAAAAAGCTGCTGGGCAAAACTCCGATTTTCGGCATCTGTCTAGGCCACCAGATACTCACCCACGCATTTGGAGGCAGCACTTACAAACTTAAATTTGGTCACCGTGGCGGCAACCAGCCAGTCAAAGACCTGCGTAATGGAAAGGTATCCATTACCGCACAAAACCATGGATTTGCCACTGATGTTGATTCGCTTCCGGACAGCATTGAGGTCACCCACATCAACCTCAATGATGATACCGTCGAGGGATTCCGTCATAAAGAACTGCCAGCATTCTCTGTGCAGTATCACCCCGAGGCCGCCCCTGGACCCAATGATGCCACCTACTTCTTTTCAGAGTTTGCTGAGCTCATTGAGCAATCACGCTAATTCACATGCGTTTCATCCACGCGCTGCACGCCAACAGCTATTTCTACTAATATGAACACCATCATTTGCGGCCTCCAATGGGGCGACGAGGGAAAAGGTAAAATTGTCGACTACCTCACAGAAACGGCCGATGTCGTAGCTCGTGGCCAAGGAGGCAACAACGCAGGCCACACGGTCATCGCCAACAACACCAAATACGTTCTTCATCTAGTTCCTTCTGGTATTTTATGGGAGGGCAAAACATGCATCATTGGCAATGGAGTCGTCATGGACCCCAATGGTCTATGCCAAGAAATCACCACTCTGGAAGAAGCTGGCATCCCCGTCGATGCCAACAAGCTACTTATTTCTGACCGTGCCCACGTCGTGCTCCCCTATCATCGTGAGCTCGATGCAGCCCGCGAAGCAGCTCTCGGCAAAAACAAGATCGGCACCACCAAACGCGGCATAGGCCCGACCTACGCGGACAAAGCAAACCGCATCGGACTGCGCCTTGCTGACATGCTCGATGAAGCGACTGCGCGCGAGCTGATCGAAATACGCCTCGACGAAGCCAACCCAACCCTCGAAAAATACGATCTCCCCACCTTCACCGTCGATCAGGTTTGGCAGCAAGTCTCCCCAGCTATCGAGAGGCTTCGCCCGCACATCACCAACGTCATCCCTGCCCTGCACAAGGCATGGAAAGATGGTAAGATCATCCTCTTTGAGGGCGCCCAAGGTTCCTTCCTCGACGTTGACTTTGGCACCTATCCTTTTGTCACCTCATCCAATACAACCTCCGGAGGTGCCTGCACCGGATCGGGTTTACCCCCCACCGCGATTGATCGCGTTGTTGGTGTCTGCAAAGCCTACACCACAAGGGTCGGCTCTGGTCCTTTCATCACCGAAAATGATGACATCTCAGCCTACTTCCACGCCCGCGGCATGGAATTTGGCGCCACCACTGGCCGTGCCCGCCGCTGTGGCTGGCTCGACTTGGTGCTGATCCGTTATGCCTGCATGGTCAATGGCGTCACAGATCTTGCGGTTACTATTCTAGACGGTCTCGACGAACGTGAATCCATCAAGGTCTGTGTTGCCTACGATATCGATGGCGAGCGCCACGAATTCCCCCCAGCCAACCGTGCTGCTTGGGATCGTGCTCAGCCAATCTATGAGGAATTCCCAGGTTGGCAGTCCGATACCACTTCCGCCCGTTCATGGGACGACTTACCAGAAAACGCCCGCACTTACCTCACCCGCCTTGGTGAGCTTGCCGGAGCTCCGGTCAGCTAC
>Ga0209193_1000418_pt1 | contig 28905 bp, 26 predicted proteins | sample COGITO_mtgs_1003_FD_185515 | JGI IMG/M metagenome (GOLD analysis project Ga0209193, IMG submission 185515) | Pelagic marine microbial communities from North Sea - COGITO_mtgs_100330 (SPAdes) (version 2) | ecosystem: Environmental > Aquatic > Marine > Epipelagic ...
AAAAATCAAATGAAAAACCCTATTATTTTTGATGGGCGTAATCAGTACATAGCTTACGATCTGGAGAATAAAGGTTTTGAATATTACAGAATTGGAAAATAATGAAATTGACTACCGGTGGTAGTCGTGAAAAATAAAAAAGTTAAGAGTGAATAATATTCAGATGGTAGACCTCAAAGGTCAATATAACAAGATAAAAGATCAAATTGATACTGCTGTAATTCAAACCATTGAATCAACGGGTTTTATTAATGGCCCGATTGTTAAAGAGTTTTCTAAATCAATGGAACAATATCTCGGAGTTAAACATGTAATTCCGTGCGCTAATGGCACAGATGCACTCCAAATCGCACTAATGGCATTGTCTTTAAAGCCAGGTGATGAAGTAATTTGCCCTTCTTTTACCTATGTAGCAACTGCGGAAGTTATTACCCTCTTGGGATTAACTCCTGTTATGACAGACGTAGATCCAAATACATTTAACATTACTGCTGATATAATTAGACCCCACATAACAAGTAAAACAAAAGCAATTGTACCAGTTCATCTTTACGGACAGTCTTGCGATATGGAGGGCATCATGAATTTAGCTAACGAGTATGGTTTGTTTGTAGTTGAAGATAACGCTCAAGCAATTGGAGCTAAATATACTTTTAATGACGGGACTGAGAAAAGCACAGGGACTATTGGTCATATAGGAACTACTTCTTTTTTTCCATCGAAAAATCTTGGCTGTTATGGTGATGGAGGTGCAATGTTTACAAATGATGATAAAATTGCCAAAAATCTTAAAATGATAGCAAATCATGGCCAAGAGGTGAAATATTATCATAAAGTTACAGGTTGTAATTCAAGATTAGATTCAATTCAAGCCGCAATCTTAAATATTAAATTAAACCATTTAGATAGCTATGCTGACTCAAGAAATATAATGGCTAAAAGTTATGATGCAGGTTTTTCAGAAATATCAGAATTATCAATCCCCAAAAGACAATACAATTCAACACATGTCTTTCATCAATATACATTAAAAATTAAGCCTGAATTAAGAAGTTCATTAATTGATTTTTTGAATGAGAATAAGATTCCTGTAATGATATATTATCCAGTCCCACTCTATAAACAAGAGGCATTTCGCAAGTATGTTAAAAGTCAATTTACAATAGAAAATGTAGAACAATTATGCAATAGTGTATTTTCATTACCTATTCATACTGAACATGAGAATTCATCACAAGAATTTATAATTAATAAAGTAAAAGAGTTTTTTAATAAATAAACTATAAATCTTAATATTCTATATTTAAATGAAAATAAATTTTAGTAATAAAACAATTCTAGTTACCGGAGGAGCAGGATTTATTGGGTCTAACTTATGTGAAGCACTTCTTGAAAAAGGAAACAAAGTAGTTTGCCTTGATAATTTTGCTACAGGTAAAAGAGAAAATATAGCAGAATTTTTTGAAGATGCTAATTTTATATTAATTGAGGGAGACATTAGAAAGCTTGAGGATTGTCTAAAAGCAACCAAAGATGTAGATTATGTTTTGCATCAAGCGGCATTAGGGTCGGTTCCAAGATCTATTAAAGATCCAATTACATCCAATGATGTGAATGTGAGTGGTTTTTTAAATATGCTAGTAGCGTCTCGAGACAATGGAGTGAAACGTTTTGTGTTTGCAGCAAGCTCATCTACTTATGGAGATTCTGAATCAATGCCAAAAATAGAAGATAAAATAGGCAAACCATTATCACCCTATGCCATCACAAAATATGTAAACGAACTGTATGCAGATATTTTCTCAAAAACCTACGGTTTAGAAACAATTGGCTTACGCTATTTCAATGTATTTGGTAGAAAGCAGGATCCAAATGGAGCCTACGCAGCAGTAATACCAAAATTTGTAAGTCAATTAATGAATGGAGAATCTCCAATTATTAATGGCGATGGAAATTACTCAAGAGACTTTACTTACATTGATAATGTGATACAGGCAAATTTATTAAGCCTTGTTACAACCAATGAAAAAGCCATTAATACTATCTATAATGTAGCCTACGGAGATCGAAATACCTTAAACGATTTAATGGGGTTCTTAAAAGAGTATTTATCTGAGTTTGATTCTAAAATTTCAACTATTGAAGTTGTATATGGCCCAAATAGAGCGGGTGACATTCCTCATTCACACGCAAGTGTAGCTAAAGCAAAAGAGAATTTAAATTACAACCCAGAGTTTTCACTACAAAAAGGTTTGAAAGAAGCTGTGAAATGGTACTGGGAAAATCTAAAATAAAAAATATGAGAAAAGATAAAATAGCAATAATCGGACTAGGATATGTCGGTTTGCCACTGGCAAGACTTTTTGCAACCAAATATTCAGTAGTTGGATTTGATATTAATAGAAGTAGAATATCTGAGTTAATGTCTGGGGTTGATTCTACCCTAGAAGTGGATAACGAAACTTTACAATCGGTATTAGTTAGTGATTCTTCTAATTCTAATGGACTATATTGTACCAATCAGTTAGATAAAATTAAGGATTCTAATTACTACATCATCACAGTACCAACTCCTGTAGATAAAAACAACAGACCTATTTTAACTCCACTTGTAAAAGCAAGTGAAACTGTTGGTGCAGTATTAAAAAAAGGAGATATCGTCATTTATGAATCTACAGTGTATCCTGGTGCTACTGAAGAAGATTGCGTACCAGTTCTGGAAAAGGTTTCTGGCTTACATTTTAATAAAGATTTCTATGCAGGTTATTCACCTGAGAGAATTAATCCAGGCGATAAAGAGCACACCGTTGAAAAGATATTAAAAGTAACTTCAGGATCAACGCTAGAAGTTGGAGAAAAAGTGAATAATTTGTATAAATCAGTAATAACAGCTGGAACTCATTTGGCACCCACTATAAAAGTTGCTGAGGCATCTAAAGTAATAGAAAACTCGCAACGAGATATTAATATCGCTTTTGTAAATGAATTGGCCAAAATATTTAATTTAATGGATATTAATACACATGATGTTTTGGAAGCAGCTGGTACTAAGTGGAATTTTCTTCCCTTCAAACCAGGTTTGGTAGGTGGTCACTGTATTGGAGTAGACCCCTATTATTTAGCTCAAAAGGCGCAAGAGCATGGTTATCATCCTGAAATTATTTTAGCTGGCCGACGTTTAAATGATGGAATGGGAGATTATGTTGCCTCTGAAGTAGTTAAGTGTATGATTAAAAAAGATATCAATATTAATGGTTCTAGCACTCTAATTTTAGGAATAACATTCAAAGAAAACTGTCCTGATGTAAGAAACACTAAAGCAGTAGATGTTGTTAATGCTCTAAAATCTTATGGGACTAACATTTCTATTTATGATCCTTGGGCAAATGAAGAAGAAGTAATGCATGAATATGGAATGATATCATCAAAAAAAATACCTACTACTAAATTTGACGCAGTAGTTTTAACAGTAGCACATAATAAATTCATGAATTTAGATTTTTCACTTTTAATTAAAGACAATGCTGTCATTTATGATGTGAAAAATATATTGCCAAAATCTTTCGCTGATAACACTTTGTAGTTTTTATAAAAGGAAAAGAAAATATTACAAAATACTTGATTTAAAGTTTCTTTAGTTCCAATGAATTAAAAATTTATAATAATTATTAAAATTTAACCATGAGCATTAACCTAAAAATGTTTTATGAAGCATGCAAAAAAGGTGATCTAGATTCAGTTAAATCTTTTATAAGTACCAATCCCGAAGATATTGATGTTCCAAGCAAAGATGGATGGTCTGGTCTAATTATTGCTTGCTATCATGAACAAAAAAAAGTAGTAAATTTATTAATTGAAATGGGAGCTAATGTAAATGCTGTAAATGAAAAAGGAACTACTGTTTTTATGTATGCTAAGACGCCCATACAAAACATACATAAAGACACATCATTATTAAATTATTTGTTGAAATGCGGCGCAAAAATTAATAAAAAGGATGTGTTTGGAAAAACAGTTTTAGACTATGTTATAGAAAATGATGATTTAGACTTAGCAAATTGGTTAAAATCTAAAGGTGCAAAAGAAAAAATATAAAAATAATATGATAGCGATAATAACTTACGACACACCTCACAGAAAAACACAAGACATTGTCACAAAATTAATGTTAAATGGATATTCAAACTTGAAATTAGTTGTAATACCATGGGTTAAAAGAAAAAACTTTCAACCTCTTTATGTGCACAGACCAACTAATTCAGTTTCAATAAGTGTAGAAGAATTAGTTAAAAATACAAATATTGACTTTGATAGAGTAGAAATTAATTTATTAGATCCTTATTTTTCTTCTCATTCCTTTAAACATATTATCATTGCTGGTGCAGGAATTTTACCTAAAAATCTAGCAAAAAATCATAATGTGATTAATGCTCATCCAGGTTTTTTGCCAAATATGAAAGGTTTAGATGCCTTTAAATGGGCTGTCTTAAATAATGAAAAAATTGGAGTTACAACACACTATATTTCTGAAAAGGCAGACGAAGGTCAACTTATAGAAAAGCGTGAAATTCCATGTTTTTTTGAAGATAGTTTTTTTAGTTTAGCGATGAAGGTTTATGAAACAGAAATTGAAATGTTAGTTCATGCAATTCATCTAATTGATAATAATCAAGCTAGTTTTACTTCATTAAGCGATGATAGTTTTACTGCAAAAATGCGAATGCCTCATCATCTTGAGTTAATTATGATGGATAAATTTGAAGAATTAAGGAAAAACTCTAAATCTCGTCGAGATTTTCAATGAATTATAAAACTAATAAAACTAATAAAATTAATATGAAAAACTTTGCGTTAATAGGAGCTTCAGGTTACATAGCCCCAAGACATATGCAAGCAATAAAAGAGACTGGTAATAATCTTATAGCAGCTCTTGATAAATTTGATAGCGTAGGTATTATTGATAGTTATTTTCCGAAAGCATCTTTTTTTACTGAATTTGAACGTTTTGATCGAGAAATCTCAAAATTGAAATATAATAAACAAATATATTTAGATTATGTAAGTATTTGTACACCTAACTATTTGCATGATTCACATATACGTTTCTCATTACGTCATGGTGCTGATGCTATATGTGAAAAACCATTGGTTTTAAATCCTTGGAGCGTAGACGATTTATTAAATATTGAACGTGAAACTGGTAAAAAAATATATAATATATTGCAATTAAGAGTACATCCAAGTATTATAGAGCTAAAGAGGAAAATAGAAGCAGGACCTAAAGACAAGATTTATGATATAGATCTTACTTACTTAACTTCTAGAGGAAGTTGGTACTTTAGCTCATGGAAGGGTGATGAGTCAAAATCTGGTGGAATTGCAACAAATATTGGGGTTCATTTTTACGATATGCTTTCTTGGATTTTTGGTGGAGTTAAACAAAATATCACGCATATTAATCAACACGATAGAGCCTCTGGATATTTAGAATTTGAACAAGCAAGAGTACGATGGTTTTTATCAATTAATGATGAGGTATTACCTAAAAAAATTATCGAAAAAGGACAACGCACTTATAGAAGTATCACAATAGAAGGTGAAGAACTTGAGTTTAGTGGTGGGTTTACTGATTTACATACTACTAGCTACAAAAAAATTTTTGAAGGTAATGGATATGGAATCGAAGATGCAAGACAAGCAATAGATATTGTTTATAAAATAAGAAACTCTAAACCTATTGGTTTAAAAGGAGATTATCATCCATTTGCAAAAAAACCATTATCAACTCATCCCTTTAATAAAAAAAGAAAATGAAAATAGTAGCAATTATTGGTGCTAGACCACAATTTATAAAACATTTTTCTTTTGAAAAAGCTTGTAAAGAAAAAATTAATTTAATAACAATACATACAGGGCAGCATTATGATGCAAATATGACTGACATCTTTTTTAATGAACTGGGGATGAATAGGCCAAATTACATGCTAAATGTTGGAAGTGGAAATCATGGTTCTCAAACTGGGAGTATGATGGTAGAAATTGAAAAAATCATTGAAAAAGAAAAACCAAATGGTGTAGTTGTTTATGGGGACACGAACTCTACTTTGGCTGGTGCTTTAGTTGCGGCTAAACTACACATACCTGTTTTTCATATTGAGGCTGGCATAAGAAGCTACAATAAGGAAATGCCTGAGGAGATTAACAGAGTTTTAACCGATCATGTTTCAACTTGTTTATTTGTACCTTCTAAAATAGCAACTCAAAATTTAAAAAAAGAAGGTATTGTTGAAGGTGTTTATAATGTTGGTGATATAATGAAAGATCTTATTGATTATGTTATAAACAATAAGCTAATAGCAAAAACAACAACAAAAGAAAATTATTATTACGTTACACTACATCGCCCTTATAATACAGATAGTAAAGATAGACTTGCTTATGTATTGAATTCTTTAAACACTTTATCTTTAAAGGTAATCATGGCAATTCACCCTAGGACAACTAATCTAATGAAGGTTTTTGGGATAGAAAGAAATAAGTATCAAAATATAAGTTTCATTGATCCGCAATCTTATCTCAAAAATTTATCCTTTTTAAATCATAGTGCAGGATTGATTACTGATAGTGGAGGGATGCAAAAAGAAGCCTACTGGTTAGAAAAAAAATGTGTTACTATTCGTAAGGAAACGGAATGGACAGAAACTTTGATTAATAAAAGCAATACACTTCTATTTGAGGATTTATCTGGGCTTCAACATATTTTAAATGATATTACCACAATTTGGAATCCTAACTTATATGGCGATGGTAAATGTTCTCAGAAAATAGTAAATCAAATACTAATGGATTTAAAATAGAATGAAAAAAATATTGATTATTTCATATTGTTATCCACCTTATAATGCTCCGGGGGGAATGAGACCTTATTCTTTAGCAAAATATTTAAATAAAAATCTTTATGAAGTTACTGTACTAACATATAACTACTATGAATCTACATATGGGCTTGATCCATTATTCAATGAAAAAATTAATGGTGTTAAATTAATACGTTTAGGAAACATTAATGACTTTGAAAAAACTAAAATGGATTTTAGTAAAGACAAATCAATTTTAAAAAATAGGCAATGGTTTGTGATTAAAGTTCTAAAATTTTTTTTTAAATACGTTTTTTTATTTGTTGATTATTTTAAAAGTTACCCTGACTTTACCAAAAAATGGACTCATGAGGCTCTGAATTATTTAAATAATAATAATAATAATAATGATTATGATATTGTATTTAGTACGTCTCCTATGATATCAAATCATTTAATAGCTTTAGAGTTAAAAAAAAATAAACCAAACATTAAATGGACTTCTGATTTTAGAGACTTTCATTATAGTTATTTTTTGGAAAAAAAATGGTATAATTTCAAACACTCCAAAATAGAAAGGTTAATTATTAATAAATCTGACAGCGTGACATTTATTTCAGATTCAATGAAAGACTTGTATAGTAAGATATATCCCCAGCAAAAAAATAAATTTTTTTCTGTTTATAATGGTTTTGACATGTCATTGATTAATAAAGAATCTCTATTAAAAATAAATAAAAAGAAACTTTCTATTTTTTACGCTGGTACATTTTATGGGGGCAAAAGATCTCCTTTTCATTTATTAATGAATTTAGAAAAAATGGTTAATGAACAATTAGTTGATCCAAATTTGATTCAAATAGAAATAGCAGGAAAAATAGATAATAATATTTACGAAACAGTAAAGGATTATAAAATTTTTCCTATAATTAATTTTCTAGGAATAATCCCAAAATCAGAAGTTTTAAATAAAATGAAAAAAACTCATATTTTATGGCTTATTGTGGCTAATGAAATACATCATTATACAGGAGTACCATTAAAATTTTATGAATATTTAGCTTGCCGTAGATACATTTTAAATTTTGCCCCAATTAAGTCTGAAGTTAGCTCAATAATTCAAAACAATAAACTTGGATGGAACTTTTTTATAGATAAGCATAATTATGATGACTTTAAAAATATATTTTTAGATATTATGAGGCGTTTTCAAAATAATAAGTTAAATGATCCCTTGGAAAATGATATTGCTATAGATCAATTTGATCGAAAAAATCAAGTCTTTCAATTTGATGAGATTATCAATTTAAAATTTAAAAATGAGTGAGGTTAAAATTAGAATTACTGGAGATATTTGTTTGACTGAAGAGTATAATTTAAATAATATTTCAGACGAAATAAAAAATATTTTTAATGACAATTCATATAATGTTATTAATTTAGAATGCCCAATAACTTCTGATGATAATAAAAATAGAATTTCAAAAACTGGACCTCATCTTTTGGGAAATTTTGAGAGTACAAAAAATGTGCTAGGTTTATTAAAAATAGATTTATGTACTTTATCCAATAACCATATAAAAGATTATGGAAAAGTAGGAATAGTAGATACTATTAAATTTTGTCACACAAATTTTATTGAAACAGTAGGAGCTGGGATTAATATTAATGAGGCCTCAAAACCAAGGCGGATAAATTTTGATTCAAAAGTAGTTTCAATAATTAATGTTGCAGAGAATGAATGGTCATCCGCAAATATAAATTCATCTGGATCATCACCATTTGACGTAATAAATACGTATAATCTGATTAAGTCAGAAAAGAAGGAAGTTGATATTATTATTCTAATTTATCATGGTGGTAATGAGTATTATAATTTGCCTAATCCAAAGATGAGGAAAGAATTAAGATTTCTAATTGATAGTGGGGCTGATTTCATTGCTTGTCATCATACGCACTGTATTAGTGGATATGAAATATACAATAATAAAAAAATATATTATGGGCTTGGCAATTTTTTGTTTTCATTACCATCCCATAAAGAAGATTGGTATAATGGTATTGTGTTAGATTTAAAAATAAATAGTCTTGGAGACATTATTGTAGACGAGAGATTTACTGTTTTTGAAAAAAAGACATATGCACTTAGGTTAGCAACTAAAAGTGAAGAAATTTCATTAAAGAATCGATTTAAAAAATATTCAAATATTATCTCTGATGATAATAAATTTTATAAAAGCTGGATGAGTTTTGTTGACTTTAGAACTTCATCAAATTTAATGAACTGGGCTCCATACAATCATTTGAAATTTAATATAATCAAAAAAATACTTTTTAAGTTAGGATTCTTTTTTTTGAACAAAGAGACTGTAAAAATATATTTGAATTTAATAAGATGCGAATCTCATTTTTATTTAACAAAATCAATTTTCAAACGCTTTATAAAATAGGTTATCAAAAACAAAACTTCAAAAATATCTTTCCTAATTCTTAGTCAAGGAATTAATGTTGGTTTAAACTTTTTATTTCTTCCTTACCTTTCAAGATCACTAAGTGTAGTTGAGTACGGAACATACGGTCAAGTTATATTAATCCAAAGCATTTTATTATTAATGTTTGCTTGTGGGTTAGCTAAAATTATTTACACTTTCTATTCAGATGAAAATCATAATAAGTTAAAAGTTTTTAATTCAAATATATTTACTAGTATTTTACTTGGTTCACTAGGATGTTTAGTGTTTTATCCATTTATTGATTTTATATCAACTTTTTTTGGAAATCCTTATTTGTCAAATTTTCTTTATATCTATTTATTATCAATTCCATTTTCAATATTTTATTTATCTCTTGACTCTACATTGATTTTTTTTGATAAGGTTAAAGTTTCAGCAAAAATTTTAGTTTATAGTAATATCTTAAAAATAGGTTTGGTGTTTTTTTCATTACAGTTTTTTAACTCTCTTACCCTAGTCTTCTTTTCATTACTATTTATACCTATTTTTCAGTGTTTTATTGCATTAATAAATATTAATCCAATTCTTAAAATTAGTTATAAATATTGTGATTTTAATCTGATAAAAAATCAATTAACATTTGGCTTTCCACTAGGAGTTACAGCAATAATCGGAGTTGTTTATAAATCAACAGATAGCATCATGATTAGTAATTTGCTTTCTGTATCAGATTATGCAATTTATAGAAATGGAGCATTTGAAATACCATTTTTAGCAACACTATATTCATCTATTGGTGCTATAGTTTTACCAAGTATTTCAAAATTATTTCATAAAAAAAAATTTCATGACATTTTAGTTTTAAAGCGAAGAATTATTTCTAACACTTTTGCTATAATCTTTCCAATGGTATTGTTTATTTCATACTATAGCAACGATTTAATAACAACTTATTTATCTGCTAAATATGTAGATAGCGCAGCTATTTTTTCTATATTTTCTTTGCTTTTATTGGTTAGAATAAATGATTATGAAGACATTTTAATAGTTGCTAAAAAGGGAAGAATTATACTATACATTTATTTAGTTGCTTTTTTTATCAATCTACTAATGAATTATATTTTAATTATTAAAATTGGGGTACTTGGAGCTGCAATTTCAACTGTATTAACAATGTTTTTAATTTCTATTATTTCAATTAATATTTCATCAAAAATAATTGGTTATTCATTTAGTGATTTTTTCAATTTTTCAAAGATATTTAAGACGGCTAGAATATTTATTATTTCTTTTGTATGTTTTTTATTTATGAATAATTTCTTAATAGAAGATATAAATATTTTTATTAAATTTTTTGTTTACTTATTTTTAACACTTTTTTTAACAATTAGATTTAGACTTATTGAAATCAGCATAATAAAAAATGTGATAACTTCAATACCTTTTTTTGGAATTTATCTCTTGAAAATATTATATAAAATAATAAAATAATAAAAAAATAAAAAAATTTTTATGTGTGGAATAGTTGGGGTATTAAATTGGTCAGGTAAAGCTGTATTAAAACAGGATATAAAAAAAATGACTGATAAAATCAGTCATAGAGGCCCAGACGGTGAAGGCTTTTATATCGATAAAAATATTGGTTTAGGACATAGAAGATTATCGATTATTGATTTGTCAACAAATGCAAGTCAACCAATGACTATTCAAGAAAGATATACAATCACTTTTAACGGTGAAATATACAATTACATTGAATTAAAACTTGATTTATTAAATAGAGGATATAAATTTTACAGTGATAGTGATACAGAAGTATTGCTTAATTCTTTCATAGAATATGGTCATAACTGTTTAGATCAACTTGATGGTATGTTTGCTTTTGCTATTTGGGATAATGAAAAGAATGAATTGTTTTGTGCTAGAGATAGATTTGGTGAAAAACCCTTTTTTTACAGACATTCTAAGTCGGATTTTATATTTGCGTCTGAAATCAAATCTATTTTTAGTTACGGAATTTCAAGAGAGGTAAATTATGGAAAATTACATAATTATATGCTTTTTAATACAGTACATTCTTTAGATCAAGTTAATGAAACATATTATAAAGATATTTATGAATTAGAAGCTGCTCATTATATTGTAATCAATAAGAATGGAGTAGTTAAAATAAAGGAAAAATATTGGGATATAGATTTAAATAAGTCTGTTAATTATTCGATTGATGAAGCTGTGTCTATTTTTCAAGAAAAATTTAATTTATCTATTTCAAGAAGATTAAGGTCTGATGTTGATGTTGGCTCGAGCCTCTCTGGTGGATTAGACTCCTCTGCTATAGTTTACGCAATTAATCAAATGAAATCTGATAATCAAAATCAAAATACTTTTTCTGCAAGGTTTAAAAATTTCGAATTAGATGAGGGAAAACATATGAATACTGTGATAAATTCAATTGGCTCAATAAACCCTCATTTTATCTTTACAGAAGCTGATTTAATAGTTGATGAGATTGACAATATTTTTAAATCTCAAGAATCTCCCATTATATCACCTGGGATTATTGTTCAAAATCAGGTAATGAAATTAGCTAAAAAAAATAATATAAAGGTTTTGCTTGATGGTCAAGGTGCTGATGAAATAGCTGCTGGTTATCCTTTTTATTACAAATATTATTTAATGGAAAAAATTAGATCGAATTTTTTTCAATCCTTTAAATCAATAAATGAAATCAATCTTTTTAATAAATCGTTAAATATTTCTATGGATAGCAAATTATTGTCCGAAACATATTTTCCAAATCTATCGAGTTTTCTTAGAAAAGAGAAACACAAACGAAAACCTATTTATAATTCACTTAACAGTGATTTTTTACACAATAATGTAATTAAAAACCCTTTTAATACTAGAAAAAATTTAAATGAAGCATTGTATTCTTCTACTCGAGTTATTGGCCTTAAAGATTTACTTAAATATGCGGATAGAAATTCCATGGCTAATTCAGTAGAAGTGCGATTGCCGTTTCTGTCTCATGATTTAGTAGAATTTATTTTTAGCTTACCTTCAGATATGAAAATTCATAAAGGTTGGACTAAGTATATAATTCGAAAAGCATTTGATAATAAACTGCCAAATGAAATAACATGGAGAAAAGATAAAATCGGATACATGCCTCCGATACAGAGATGGATGGAAGACAAACGAGTTAAGGAAATGATTAATGAAAGTATATCGTTTTTGAAAAAAGAAAAGATTATAGATAAACCAATTAAATCTCAGGGATGGACTTATTTAATGGCCGGGAAATTAATTAAAAATGATCTCTAATAAATGAAATCAATATCTAAATATCTAAATGTATCAACATTTGCTTTGATAATTTCACCATTATTATCATTGCCAATTGTATTATCAGCTATTTATAATAAAAAAAGGAATTTCATTTTTTATATTTCTTTTTTTTATGGCATACTAGTTTATCTTTTTATTCCTAGGGAAGATATGGATTCAGCAGGAAGATATTTTTTATATGAATTTTTTCTTGATCAAAGCTTTTCTGATTTTTTAACTTACATAGGCTTTCGAGTTGATTATATTTTCTACTATTTAATTTATTTATTTGCATATTATAAAATAAAATTTCAGTTGTTATTATTTTTTTTCGGATTTATTAGTGTGTATATACCGTTAAAAATTTTCGAGAAACTATTTAATAAAGATAGCTTTGGAAATAAAAGTTTCTTATTAGTTATTCTCTTTATACTTTCGGCTATATCATTGCAATATGTCCTTTCAGGAATAAGGCAGTTGCTTGGGTTTAATTTAATTTTGATTTCATTATATCAATTTTATTTTAAAAAGAAATATATGTCTTCTTTTTTATTTTATGTTTTTGGACTTTTTACTCACTTTAGTTGTGCTTTGTTTTTACCAATTGTAATTATTTTAAAATTTTTCAATCAAAAGTTTATTATTTTAACTGTAATAGCTGTTTTCCTTATTACAATATTTGGTGGAAATTTTTTACAAACCACATTATTTGATTTTTTTTCAGTTAATGATAATCTTCTAGAAAAGGTTAATAGTTACGCAATAACAGATAAAGACACTTCAAGCTCTAGCTCTTTAACATTATTAGCATTATTTCTTAAAAACGTTTGGGTTCCGTTTTCTGTAATTTTTTACTTTAGAAATAAAGCAGATAATAGATTCTCATCATTTTTTCTTACGGCTTTAATACCACTAGTTTTTTTCTTTGCTTATCCTAGTATATGGATAAGATATGCAGATTTCTTAAAACTTGTTTTTAGCTATTATTTCATATATTTTTTAGTGTACAAGAACATAGATAAAAATTGGTTTAGCCTTTTCTTTTTATTGTATATATTTGAACCTCTTTATACAATTTTTAGAGTTCTTACAAATTCAATTATAGTTTCATATTTTGATTTTTCTAACCTTACGATTTATGGAATTTTAAATAAAACAACTTTATTTAAAGATGTATTGCCCATTTAATGAATATTTGTTGTTTAAATTATTTTAATGAATTAAAATTTTAATTTTATGTGTGGAATAAACGGTTATTTTTCTAAGAATAACGATTTTAAAATTGACCTAGAGGATTTAAATAAATGTCTAATTCATCGAGGACCAGATAATCAGGGTGTTTATTATGACGAGGATTTAAATGTAGGCTTCGGACATACAAGATTATCAATTATTGATCTTGACAACAGATCAAATCAACCTTTAATAATTGATAATATAATAATTTCATTTAATGGTGAAATTTACAATTATAAATATTTAAAAAAGCAATATTTATCAGATGTTTTATTTCAAACTGATTCAGATACTGAAGTGGTAATTCATTTATATAAAAAGTTGGGGATTGAAAAAACTCTTGATGTTATGAATGGTATGTTCGCATTTAGTTTATTGGATAAAGATCAAGCCCTTTTATATCTATGTAAAGATAAAGTTGGGAAAAAACCATTGTATTATTTACTTGATGATGATAAAATAATTTTTGCTTCTGAGGCTAAGTGCTTTAAAGGTATATTTAACTTAAATATTAATGATGATGTATTTAATGATACAATGTCAAATAGGTTTTCTGATGTATTATCACCATTCAGTAATATTAATTTTCTTAATAATGGAACTTATTTAAGTTGTGATTTAAATAGTTTCAGTATTGAACATAAAGTTTATTTTAAGTTTGAGGATCTTATTGATAGCTCCATGTATGATAGACTTAATAATTTAGCTTATAATGATATAATTGATGAACTTGAGGGTTTGCTTAGAGAAAGCATAGATATTCGTCTTTTATCTGATGTAGAAGTTGGAACCGTTAATTCTGGAGGTTTGGATTCTTCTTTAGTTTCTGCAATGGTATTTGAAAAAGCTAAATTAAAAATATTTCATGTTGATGTTATTGGAATGAGTGAAACTAAATATGCAAAAGTTTTATCAGATTCGCTAAATATTAACATGGAGATTGTTCAATTGAATCACGAAAATTTTTCATATGAAATTGATAAAATTATCAACCATTACGAATACCCACTAGTTCATCCAAACTCCTATGGAATATATTTACTTTCAAAACTTTCTAAATCTAAAAATGTTAAAGTATTATTGTCAGGAGATGGGGCTGATGAAATCTTTGGAGGTTATGATTTTTATCTTAGTTCTTTTAAGGAACAAAAGCTACCATACATATTTAAAAAATTATATCATTTTTCAAAATTAATAACTAATAATAATTATCGAAAAAAAATAAAAACTACTGCTTTTAAAAACTCTATTATTAGAAGAGAAAAAATAAAAAACAAATTATCTCATATAAACTTAGGGCAAGAACGTGAAATGCAATCATTTCTTATAAGTTCGTTATACGAGTATTTACAACCACTAAATCTTAGAGCTGATAAATTAGGAATGGCAAATTCGGTTGAATTTCGAGCACCCTTTTTAGATATTAATGTTATGAAGTTCGCAATCAATCTTCCTTTGAAATTTAAGATGAATGCTAAAGAAGGAAAAATTATTTTAAAAAAGTTAGCAGAAAGAAAATTACCTAAAAGCCTAATTTATAGAAAAAAAGTTGGTTTCCCTGTACCACTAATTAATCAAGCAACTATTGATATCAATAACAGTGTTCAGGAGAACTATGTTACTTACAGTAAACAAATATTATCTAAAAAATAAATATGAAAATTGCAATACATTTTACAAAAGATAAAGCTTCCTTTTGTCACAGATGGATAAATTATTGTAAACTAAAAAACATACAATATATTATTGTAGATGTTTATAACAATGATATAATTAAGAATCTTTCTGATTGTACTCATTTCATGTGGCACTTTTTACACTATAGCCAAAAGGATATTCTTTTTGCGAAAGAGTTATTATACTCAATTAGATATTTAAATATTAAAATGTTTCCTGATTTTAATACTATGTGGCATTTTGATGATAAGCTAGCACAGAGTTATTTGTTTAAATCTATAAATGCTCCAATGATTAAAACTCATATTTTTTATGACCAAAAAGAAGCTCTGTTGTGGATAAATCAAACTTCATTTCCAAAAGTTTTCAAAACTAGAAATGGAGCAGGGTCTTCTAATGTTATTTTAGTAAAGAATAAACATAAGGCTAGAAATTTAATAAAAACTTCTTTTAGTAAGGGGATCTCTAGTTATAATAAGAAATCAGTATTAAAAGAAAGGCTTTGGATATTTAAAAATGAAAAAAACTTTTTCTCATTTATTAGACTTATCAAGAGTTTATACTATTTTATACTTCCTTTAAGTATGAAAAAATCAATTAGTTTTCAAAAGAATTATGTCTATTTTCAGCATTTTCAACCAAATAATGCCTGTGATTATCGAGTAATTGTTATTGGCGATCGAGCATTTGTTGTAAAAAGATTTGTCAGAGATAATGATTTTAGAGCATCAGGAAGTAATAAAAAATATTATCCAAAAAATAATGAAATAGATTTAAATATTTTAAAACTTGCATTTGATTTACAAAATAAACTAATGAGTCAATGTACAGCATATGATTTTATTTATGATGACAAGAGAAATCCGTTATTGGTTGAAATAAGTTATGGTTTTTCAATTGAATTTTATGATCCATGTCCTGGGTACTGGGATTCAGATTTAAATTATCATCACCAAAAATTTATTCCACAACATTGGATGGTTGAAGATTTAATTAATTCTTAAAATGAAAAAAATTCTTGTATTTACAGACGCATTTTCTGGAGGAGGAGCAGAAGAAGTTATGTCAATTTTTTCTAATGAATTAGTTAGAAATTTCGATGTAATACATGTATCCAAGTGGTTAGGTCCTAAAGAAAAAGTATTAAAGTCTAACATGATTAATCTCAAGAAAACATCATCTAAATTATGTCTTCCAGATTTGTATAAAATATCTAAAAAGTTTAGACCAGATTTTATCTTTACAAGTACATCCCATAATAATATATTAATTTTAATTTTAAAATATTTACTTCCTTTTAATGTAAAAGTTGTTGTCAGAGTTTCTAGTGTTGCTTCAGTAATCAAAGATTATTCTTGGAAAAATAGATTAATAAATTTCTATTTATTAAAGAATCTTTACAAATATGCTCATAAAATTATTGCACAATCTGCTGATATTTCAAGTGATTTAATCGATTACTATAAAATACCAAAAGAAAAAATAAAGATCATTAATAACCCTATATATAAGGGCGAAATTATTCAAAATGAATTGCGAGATAATACTATTTGGTTATTAACAATTGGAAGATTTTCTAAGGAAAAAGGACATGAACGATTGATAGAAGTTATGACAAAACTCCCAAATAATTATAAACTCAGAATTATGGGTGACGGTATTTTAAAAAATAAAATAGAAACACTTGTAAAAGATAAAAAGATATATGACAAAGTTGAGTTTCTTGGTTTTTTGGATGAATCAGAAAAGTTAAAAATAATTAATAAATCAAATTTATATATTCAAACTTCATTTGTTGAAGGTTTTCCTAATTCATTATTGCAAGCTGTTTCATTGGGTTTGCCTGCAATAGCTTTTGATGTCCCAGGAGGAACAAAAGAAATTATAAATGAAGGTAATGGGTGCCTAATAGAGGATGGTAATTTAGAAGCTATGGCAAAGAAGATTCAAGAAACACCTTTTGAGCAATTTAATGCTGAAAAGATGCAGTCAGATATTATTGGACGATTCGGGGTACAAAAAGTGATGTCAAATTTAAAAACAGTTTTTAATGATTCATAGCGAACTCAAAAAGACAGGAATTCCTATACTTTATTATCATAGTGTAGCGGACCATGATTTAAATAATGAATGGAGTTTTTTATCCATCGGAGTAGAATTGTTTAAAAAACAGATAAATTATTTACATAGAAAAGGGTACACTTCATGCGACTGGAAGGAGTTAGATGATCATTTACAAGGAATTAAAAAATTACCAGAAAAAACAGTAATGTTCCATTTTGATGATGGTTTTTTAGATAATTGGTCAGTAGTTTTTCCAATTATGAAAAAATATAATTTTAAATATTCTGTATTAATTACACCAGAGTTTGTTCAAGAAGGAGAGGTCAGGCCTTTTGTAGAACAAACTTCAGAACATAATAAAGAAAATTGGTGGGGGTACTTAAATAAAAAAGAGATTAAAAAGATGACTGATTCTAATTTAGTTGATTTTCAAGCTCACGGATATACACATACTTGGTACGAATCTTCACAAGAGTTGATAGATATTTATGATGAGAATAATTTTTTTCCTCACATTCCTTGGAATATTCAACCAGAAAAAAAAGCTTATTGGTTATTAGACCCTTTCAAGGCACCTGTAGGATACCCTGTTTTTGAATATAAAAAATCATTAGAATTAGAAAAAAGATTCTTTTTAAACAAAGACTGTATTCAAGAGCTAATTTCATCGTACGATACAAGTCAAACAAAAGAAGAAAACCTGAAGCTTTACAATAAAGTAATAAATACCTATAAAGAAAATGATAATCTAGGAAGGTATGAAACCAAAAAGGAATCCAATGATAGATTAATGAAGGAGTTAAAATCAACTAGGGATTATATTCAAGTCATTACTAAAAAACCAGTTGACTATTTAGTTTTTCCAGGAGGAGGGTCTTCTAAAAAAGTAATAAGTTTAGCGAAAGAGGCAGGTTATAAGATAGTCTCAAAAGGAAACGATTTAAACTTGTTTAATTCAAAAGTATATCAAATAGAAAGATATAGTGCCGTTTATAATTTTCCTAAATCATTAAGTAACTCACTTAACATAGTGTTTCTTAAACTTCAATTAAAGAGAGCAAAAAACAATTATCTAGTTTCAAAACTATTTAACTTTTTAAGATCATGAAAAAACTCTACAAATTTTTTCCAGTTTTCTTACAGAATATTTTAGTAACACTAGCGAATAACCATAAATATTATCAAAAATATGGTGCAATACCTTTAATAAAACCTTTACGAAAGGTAATTTTAAATTTAGATATATCTTCATTAAATGATCAAAACACATTAGACAGAATTAACTACTTGCTTAAAGAAGCGGTAAATAATGTTCCTTATTATCAGGAGAATAAAGATAAGTATCAGCCAATTTCGACAATGGAAGATTTAAAAAATATTCCTGTATTGAAAAAAAGCACTTTAAAAAAGTACAATGATAAATTTATATCTAAGAAAAGCAATAGATTTAATTCATATAAATTTAGAACGAGTGGATCTACAGGAACTCCTTTAAAAGGTAGTATATTAATAAAAGAGTTAAGAGCTAGGCATATATTAATATTGACATCTTTTAAACATCAAGGTATTAATTATTCACTTCCTTTAGCAAGATTTTTAGGAGCAAATATTGCAGATGAAAACAAAGTTTATCGCAAAGATTTTATTAATAATCATTACTTATTTTCTATCTATAATCTCTCTAAAAAGAATGCTGAAAAATATTACCAGTCTTTAAAAGAGAATAAGATCGAAATATTGGAAGGCTATCCTTCCACACTATTCTCTTTGGTGAAATTGCTGAAATCTAATAACTATCGATTGCCAGATGTTAAATACGTTTTAACAACAGCTGAAAAACTTTTAGACTATCAAAAAGAGGAAATTGAAAGTTTCTTTAAAGTAAAAATTTTTGATTATTATGGGTCAAGTGAGGGGTCTGCATATATGTTTTTAACAAAAGACAATTACTATCTTAACTCAAATAAGGTTGCGTATTTCGAAATTGTTGATGATAATTTAGATAGTGTCACAGGTAAATCAGGTAAGATGTTAGTAACTAGTTTTACTAGTTCATATAGTCCTTTAATTCGATATGATATTGGTGATATTTGTACTTTGAAAGAAGATATTAATGAGGTTATTAAAGTAAAAGAGATTATAGGAAGACAAGATGATGTATTTATTAATCCAGATGGGGTTGAATTTAGTAGGTTTTCTCTTATTTTGAAATACTTACCAAATGAAGTTCAAGAATCTATGTTAAAACTCCATCAAAATAGTGAAAATGCCGAATTAATTTATGTTGCTGATTGTAGTTTGCCTTTGTATGAGTTCAAAGAATTTGAAGATAAAATTAACAAAGCCTTAAACATGAACTTTAAAATAAAGTATAAGCATATTAATAATTTTGATAAAATTAATAACGGAAAGTTATCAGCCATAAAAATTTTAAAGAATGAAGATTAAGATAGCTTACCTGATATCAACTCTTAGTGCAGCTGGAGCAGAAAAGCAACTTGTTAGAACAATCAATTCTATAAATAAAGAAAAGTTTGAAATAAAGTTATTTGTTTTGACAAATATAAATACGATTGAATCTGAATTGGATGAAGGTGTCTCAGTCAAATATTTTGGAGTTAATTCATATTTCAATCTATTTAATCATTATAAAGTATTTAAAGGGATAAAAAAATTTGATCCAGATATATTACACTCAGTAATGTTTGCATCTAATTTATTTGCTAGGTTTTATAAGATATTTATAGGAAAGGTAAAAATTGTTAATCATATTCATGGTTTAGGTTCTTGGATTAGAAAACATCATTTAATATTAGATAGGTTTTTTTTGAAATTCGTTGATAAAATTATAGTTGTATCTAAAAAAAGCAAAATTATTAGAATAAACAGGGAAAAGTACCCTATTTCTAAATTAGCACTAATTCACAACAGTGTAAATACTAATATTTATAAGCCATGTTTTAAAAAAACAGTAAAAAAAAGAACTATTGTAATTGGAGTTGCTGCTAGATTAATTCCATTAAAAAATATTTCATATGCTATTAGACTATGTAAAATTTTAAAAGATAGAGGTGTAGATTTTATTCTTAAAATAGCAGGTGAAGGGAACGATAAAGAAAATTTAAAAATCTTAGTTAATGATTTAAATATTACTGATAATGTAAAGTTTCTTGGATTAATTAATGATATGCCACAATTTTATCAGGACTTAGATTATTTTCTTCTAACTTCAAAAACAGAAGATTTACCACTCTCAATTGTAGAAGCTTTATCATGTGGTAAAAAGTTTATTTCAACCGATGTAGGGGGAATAACTGAATTATCTGTAGATACAAATAGTTTTATTATTGATATTGAATCAAAAAATCAAAATTTAATCAATAATGAGTTTTGTGAATATATACTGAATAATAGGGCAGATTTTTTTGTTGAAGATAATCGAAATTATGCAATTAAATTTTTTAGCAATGAAAGACACAAGAAATCTATTGAAAATTTATATTCTGAATTATTAAAATTAAGTTAATGAAAATAATATTATTAGCTGGTGGTGGTAAAAGTTCAAAATACATCTACAATGGTTTAAGCTCTAGTTTTAAAATTGATAAAGTTTTAATACCTGAAAATGTTTCAAAAATAAATCTTGTTAAAAGAAGAATTAAAAGATTAGGTATTTTTAAAGTTTTAGATCAACTAGTTTTTCAGATTTTTATTGTTAAAATCATTTCATTTTTTGGTAAGAAAAGATTTAAACAAAAAGAAAAAGAGCTGGGTTTAATTTCTTTTGATATACCTGAAGAAAAAATTTTGCTATTAGGAAAGTTAAACTCAAAAGATACAATTAATACAATAAAACATATAAATCCAGATTTAATAATTGTAAACGGAACATCCATTATATCTTCAAAAATACTTGAATGTACAAATGCAAAATTTATTAACACGCATGTAGGTATTACACCCGAATATAGAGGTGTTCATGGTGGCTATTGGGCTTTGCGTAATGGAGATAAAGATAATTTTGGGGTAACTGTTCATGTCGTTGATAGAGGTATTGACACTGGATCTATAATTTATCAAGAGCATACAAATGTTGAGTCTGGAGATAATTTTATAATTTATCCTTTGTATCAATATTCTCTTGCAATCCCTTTACTTAAAAAAACTATAATTGACATTAAGTTTAATAAATTGAGGACTTTCAAAAAAGAAAATGTAAAAAGTAACTTGTATTATCATCCAACTTTTACTGAGTATATTTCAGGATTATTAATTAAAGGTATAAGATAATGAAAACGGGGAAATTTATTATCTCTTTAGATTTTGAAATTCACTGGGGTGGTTTTGAAAAATGGGATATTAATAGAAAAAAAAAATATTTTCTTAATTCAAGAAATTCTATTCCTAGCGTTTTGAAATTATTTGAAGAAAATGATATTGAGGCGACTTGGGCTACTGTTGGATTCCTTTTTGCTAAGAATAAAAAACAATTAGAAAGTTTAAGCCCCAAACTAAAGCCAACCTACTTAAATAAAAAACTATCTTACTATAATTATTTTTCTCAAATAGGTTTAAATGAAATTGATGATCCTTTTCATTATGCCGGAGATATTATAAGTTTAATAAATAAAACAAAAGGGCAAGAATTAGCTTGTCATACCTATTCACATTATTATTGTAATGAAGAGGGGCAAACAATTCAGCAATTTGATGAAGATTTAAAGTCTGCTCAAATAATTTCTAAGAAGAATTTTAATGTCGAACTAAAATCACTAGTATTTCCAAGAAATCAAATAAATAAAGATTATTTAGATATTGTTATTAATAATGGTTTTAAAGTAGTTAGATCTAATCCTAATGTTTGGTTTTGGCAAAAAACAAATGGTGTATTTAGTCGAATATTTAGAGCAATCGATACTTTGATTACTATCAGTTCTTCATTATGTTTTGGGAAAATACTTAAATACAAGACTTTAGATATTCTGCCTGCTAGTAGGTTTTTCAGGCCATATAAGAAAACTGAAAAATTTATACAAAATTTAAAAATTAAAAGAATAAAAAAGGAAATGTACTTTGCTGCTAAAAATAATCTAAATTATCATTTATGGTGGCATCCTCATAATTTTGGAGAAGACATTGATAAAAACATGGAACAACTAGAAAATATTATTAAATATTATCAATATTTAAATAGTAAATTTAATTTCATTTCGAAAAATATGATAAATATTCAAAATGAATAATAAAACTAAATTAATTAGAATAACAACTGTTCCAATGTCATTAAAACATTTGATAAAAGGACAAATGCTTTTTATGAGTAAAAATGGATTTGATGTTACAATGATAAGTGCAGATGGACAAGAAATACAAGATGTAATTAATAATGAGGAATGTAAACATATTGCTATTCCTCTAACAAGAAAAATTACCCCAATTCAAGATTTAAAAGCAGTGTTAAAATTGTATCAGTTTCTTAAAAAAGAAAAACCTTTTATTGTACATACTCATACACCTAAAGCGGGTATTGTTGGTATGTTGGCTTCCTATTTTGCAAAAGTACCTAATCGATTGCATACGGTGGCTGGTTTGCCTTTACTAGAAGCAACAGGGTTAAAAAGAAAAGTATTAAATGCTGTGGAGAAAATTACATACAATTGTGCAACCAATGTATACCCTAATTCTTATGGTTTAAAAAATATTATATTAGATAATAGATTTACCAATAAAGAGAAGCTAAAAGTAATTGGGAATGGAAGTTCAAATGGTATCGATACGTCCTATTTTGACCCTGAATTATTTTCAATTAAAGACAAAGAAGATTTAAAAACTAATTTAGGAATAACGAATACTGATTTCGTTTTTATTTTTGTTGGTCGTATTGTTTCTGACAAAGGAATGAATGAATTGGTTTCCGCTTTTGAGAAATTATCAACAGAAAACAAAAAGGTAAAACTTTTGTTAGTGGGGCCTTTTGAAGAAGAATTAGATCCTTTGCAAGAGAAAACAAAAACCACTATAAAAAATAATAAACAAATAATATCTGTTGGGTATCAAAATGATGTAAGGCCTTATTTTGCCATTGCAAATGCATTGGCTTTTCCTAGTTATAGAGAGGGTTTTCCTAACGTAGTGATTCAAGCAGGTTCAATGTCTTTGCCAAGTATAGTTTCTGACATTAATGGATGTAATGAAATTATTGTAAATGGTGAGAATGGAATCATAGTCCCAGTCAAAAACATTAGTGCTTTAAAAAAGGGAATGCAAAGATTATTTGAAGACATAAGTTTATTTCTAAAATTAAAATCTAATTCAAGATCTTTAATAGCTGCCAGGTATGAGCAAGATTTGGTTTGGAGAGCTATTTTAGATGAGTACAAAAAATTATTGAATGAAAAATAAAAATTTATTAATAATTGGTTATTCAGGTCATTCCTATGGTTGTATTGAAGTTGCAATTAAGCAAGAGTATTCAATTGTTGGTTATCATGATATTTCAGAAAAGTTCAATAATCCATATAACTTAGATTATTTAGGTCATGAGGATAATATTGACCCAAATAACAAAGTATTTATAGCTACAGGAGATAATACAATAAGAAGAAAAATTTATGAAAAATTGAGAACAAATAATATTTTACTTGATACGAGTCTAATTCACTCAAATACTACAATGTCAAAATCTTCTTTGATTGAAGAACAAACTTTCATAAGTGCAGGTGTTATTATAAATCCACAAGTCAAAATAGGTGTTGGTTGTATCATAAATACCGGGGCAATTATTGAGCATGATTGCTCTATTGGTAAATTTACTCATATCGCTCCTGGAGCTGTTTTGTCTGGAAATGTATCAATTGGAAGTGGATGTATGATAGGCGCAAATTCTGTAATTAAACAGGGTGTGAAAATTGGTGATAATGTAATTATTGGAGCAGGGGCTGTGGTTTTGAGAGATATAAATTCTAATACTACATTCGTTGGTAATCCTGCTAGAGAAATAAAAAAAATATGATACCACTATCAGTACCAAATATAAACGGAAATGAATGGCAATATGTAAAAAATTGTCTCGATACAGGATGGATTTCTTCTGCTGGAGCATATGTTACTAAATTTGAAGAGGCTATTCAAAATTACACTGGGGTTAAATATGCAATAGCTTGTATGAATGGAACAGCTGGTTTACAAGTTTCTTTAAACCTTGCAGGAGTTTCTTCTGATGATATTGTTATAGCACCAAATTTAACTTTTGTAGCTACATTAAATGCTATTTCATATTCAGGAGCAGAAATTGCCTTGATAGATATTTGTGAAGATTCTTGGCAAATGGATGTTGATTTACTTCAAAATTGGTTAGCAAATAATACTACAACCAAAATTGTAAATAGTAAACCGGTAACCACAGAAATAGCTTCAGGAAAAAGAATTGGTGCGATCATGCCAGTTTATGTTTTAGGGGGATTTATCGATATTGATAAATTAGTAGAAATCAGTGCTACTTATGGTATCCAATTAATAGAAGACAGTACAGAAGCATTAGGAAGTTTTAAAAATGGAAAGCATTCAGGATCGTTTGGTTTAACTGGCGTTTTAAGTTTTAATGGAAATAAAATAATATCTACAGGTGGTGGTGGAATGATCCTAACTAACGATAAAGAAATTGCCAACAGGGCAAAGCACATTACAACAACTGCTAAAACAGATCCTTTAGATTATTTTCATGATGAAGTGGGGTATAACTACCGCTTAGTAAATGTGTTGGCTGCTATAGGCGTAGCACAAATGGAAAATTTTGAAAGCATTTTAAAAAGAAAAAAAGAAATTGATGCGCTTTACAGAAGTGAATTAAACGGAATAGGCGATATCAAATTTCAGGAAAATGATCCCCAATCAGATCCAAATTGTTGGTTATTTACTTTTCGAACAAAAAAAATGAGAGCCTTGTTAGATCACTTGAATAGCCGTAAAATTCAAAGTAGACCTTTTTGGACACCAATGAATAATCTTCCAATGTATAAAGATATAAGATATATTAGTCAAAATGATATATCAAATAAAATTTTTAAAGAGTGCATAAGTATTCCATCTTCATCGAATTTAACAATAGAAGATCAACATAAAGTGATTTCAGAAATTAAAAAATTTTATAAGTAATGATGTTACCAAATATTTCCGATTTTATTAAAAATTATGTAACGAAAAGAGAAAAAAGCTTTTTCGAAAATGATTTAATAAATAATAAAGAAAAATTAACTGCAGAAATTGAAGGGAAATCAATCTTAGTAATTGGAGGAGCAGGGACTATAGGGTCATCTTATATTAAGGCAGCACTCAGATATTACCCTTCTGAATTAATTGTTGTAGATACTAATGAAAATGGTTTAACAGAGCTAACAAGAACCTTACGAAGTGATCTGAATATTACGGTTCCAGAGTGTTATTTGACGTATCCAATGTCTTTTAATTCTGATGTTTTTTACAAAATGCTAAAAAAACATGGTTCATTTGATATTATAGCAAACTTTGCAGCGCATAAACATGTTAGAAGTGAAAAGGATTCATTTTCTATTGAGGCTATGATTAAAAATAATGTTTTAGATGCTAAAAGATTATTAGATTATTTAAAGCGAAACAAGCCTTCTCATTTTTTCTGCGTCTCAACTGATAAGGCTGCCAATCCAGTCAATGTCATGGGTGGGTCAAAAAAAATGATGGAGAATGTAATTATGTCATATTCTAAAGATCTGAAAATTACAACAGCCAGATTTGCGAATGTTGCTTTTTCAAACGGTTCGTTATTATACGGTTATATTGAAAGACTACTTCAAAGGCAACCAATTTCTTGTCCTTCCGATGTTAAACGTTTTTTTGTATCACCAGAAGAAAGTGGAGAGATTTGTTTATTAACTTGTGTATTAGGTAATAGTGGCGATATTTATTTTCCAAAATTAAATGAAAAACAGTTAGTTAACTTTAAAACCATCACCGAGGACTTCTTTAGCTATTTAAAGAAGGATATGAAGGTTTGTGAAAGTGAAACTGAAGCCAAAGAGCTTGCATCAAAAATTAATGATGATTCTTCCTATCCAGTTTATTTCTTCAAAACAGACACCAGTGGAGAAAAATTATATGAAGAGTTTTATACTTCTAATGATGAAGTGAATTTTAATTTATACGAATCTATAGGAGTTGTTACTAATTCATTAAAACCCTCTTTTTCTGAAATGGAACTAACGATTACAGAAATTGAAATCCTTTTCAAAAGAAAATCATACAACAAAGAGGATATTATAAAAATAATGAATAAAATTTTACCAAATTTCAATCATATTGAAACAGGCAAAACGTTAGATCAAAAAATGTAACCTATGTATTATTTATTAAAAAGAACTTTTGATATTTTATCTTCTGGAATTGCTATTTTAATTTTAAGCCCTATACTAATCCCAGTCATTATCGGTTTGAAATTGACAGGTGAAGGTTATGTTTTTTATAAGCAGGAACGAGTCGGGTTTAAAAATAAGAAATTTTTAATTTGGAAATTTGCAACCATGCTTAAGGATAGTGCAAATATGCCTGGAGGAATAATGACAACGAAAAAAGATCCCAGAATTACCCCCATGGGAGGATTTTTGAGGAAGTCTAAAGTTAATGAATTACCTCAATTATTTAATATTTTTTTTGGTCAAATGAGTGTTGTTGGGCCAAGACCAGTAATGAAGGTTAGTTTCGAAGCTTATCCAAAAGAAGTTCAAAAAGTGATTTATAATGTAAAACCAGGTTTGACAGGAATTGGATCTATAATATTTAGAGATGAAGAAGAATTAATCACGGAAGTAAAAAATAATAGTGGAGATCTTTGGGAGTTTTATAAAGGAAAAATTTATCCTTTTAAAGGAGAATTAGAGCTATGGTATCAAAAGCATAAATCATTTATTTTAGACATGAAGCTCATATTTTTAACCGCTTGGGTGATTTTTACGCCTACTTCCAAATTGTATGAAAAATGGTTTAAAGATTTACCAAAACGAAATTTTTGATGGCGATGTTAGAAAGAAAAGTAAAAAGACTCTGGACTGTAGTCTCAATTATTTTATAACTAACTAATATTCAGTAATTAAATTTTTAAAAATCCTTAAATTGCCATGAAACGGCCATGAGATTTTTAAAATTCCAGAATTTTTAAATTGGTTTAAACACCTTCAACCCTCATTCCCCAATCTCCTCAATCGTTCCATAAACACATCTGCGACAGCGTCTTTATTTGGGTTCTCCCCAATATAACTTAAAAAAGTACTTTCTCTTGAGTGTCCTGTGATCTCCATTAAAATAGGGGTTTCAATCTTTCCAAAATAATTTGTTGCAAAAGACCTTCTCATCGTGTGTGATGTGATCAATTCATATTTTGGATACATCCCAAATGCTACCCTTTTCGTTACTGAACTCATTTTATTTCCTTTGATGACTTGATCAATGCCAGCCAATAGACATAACTCCTTAATTTTTTTATTAAAAACGGATGCATTGGTTTTTTGAGGAAAATCTCTTCTCAGAAATTCCAGAACTGTAGGATCAATAATACCCACAGTGATTGACTTTTTTGTTTTGATTTGAATAAGATCCAAATACATTCCTCCATTAGGTGCTTGTCTTAAATTTTGAGGGGTTATTTTTAATACATCTGAGATTCTTTGTCCAATATTCAAGCCCAATAAAAACCATTTCCTAATATTTTCCAATTCAAATGGAAGGTCTACTAATTCTTTTAGTTTATTTATTTCATTTTGATTGAGCGTCACAATAATCCTGTCAATTTTTCTTTGACGATAACTTTCTATATGGTTACAATAATTATGAATTTGTTCGCCACCCCTTTCTGCCTCTTTACAAATTGATTTTAGTAGTTTCAATAATTGACCTTGATAATTCACAGAGTATTTTTGAAGCTTTATCATCCAATGGATAAACTGTTGCAGAATGTCTTTGTTCAATTCAGTTAAATGAACCGTTCTCCCTATATGATTTTCGAACTCATCCCAAATTCTCCTTAGTGATTTATAACTTCTAACAGAATTATCGGAGAGACCAATATTCCCAGATCCTTTCACTTTTTTATAGGGTGAATGTCGAATAAAATAATCGATTTGAAATAAGACACTATTTGAATTCATTACAATTCTATTTGTATAAAATTTGCTACCACCGGTAGTAAACATCAATACTAAATGTTGGTTTTATTGATTATTGTTGTTGGAAAGCACCACCTTTAATTCCTCATTGTTTAAAAATGG
>Ga0209193_1000433_pt1 | contig 28474 bp, 53 predicted proteins | sample COGITO_mtgs_1003_FD_185515 | JGI IMG/M metagenome (GOLD analysis project Ga0209193, IMG submission 185515) | Pelagic marine microbial communities from North Sea - COGITO_mtgs_100330 (SPAdes) (version 2) | ecosystem: Environmental > Aquatic > Marine > Epipelagic ...
GTACTTATAAAAACGCATTGTTAACCTATGAAAAAAATAGAAGAAAGTGGTCTACGGCATTTGCATGGTGTAATAAACGAGATATGAAATTCGTTATACTTACCGAAGACCACTTAAAGACTTTTTAATAGTTTTGTGCCTGTTTTCTTACATTAACCTGACCATCTTCTAATGTAAAATTTGTAATATCATTTGTGCCAGATTTTCTCAAGGATTTATTATGACCTTTTTGAAATTTACTTTTATCTAAAAGTTCATCTTTAGAAATTGGTCTATCAAACATATCACTTATACCACCTGTTTTATTAGTTTGGTCATAAACTGCAAGATAGTCAATAAATTCTCTATCTGTACAAACTGATATTATTTTTTTATCATAAAGTTCTTTTAACATTTTTGGTAATCTTTTTAAAATATTATTTTTTCTTTTAATTAAAAAGTCACCTTTATTTTTAGAACCATAATAATGGTAACAATCATAGTTTTTCTTATTATTACCAAGTTCATCAGTTATAAGTTTACCTTCACTATCAGTTAGGTAAATATCTTTAGAATATTCATCTACCTCACTTGTTGCCAGTTTTTTAATAAATTCAACTGGGTTTTCAACTCTAATAAAAGTTTTATCATTATAGGTAGTAAATGTTTCTTTCAACATTTTCTGACCCTCAACTGAATTTTTATTAAGTATCAACATTGTCGTTATAACTAAATTTGTTAAGTTTGCAAATTTAGGTAATTTAACATTTGTTTCTTGTATATCAGATACCTGTTTTAATATTAATTTTAACATTTTATATTCTGACTTATCAAGTTCTACCTTCTTTGCATACAAGGAAGGTTTATCAAACCAACTTAACATTTCTGTTGAACTTGGAAAGTTTAACTTACTGGATGAATTATTAAGGTTTCTTAATAAATGTATAGTTTCTAATATAAATGAAACATAACCTGCCCTATTGTACTCATACTTTTCACTTGTACCTGTTACAACATTTTTAAATAGATTTTTCCAGTTCAATATTTCAATAATATCTTTTTTAATATCAAACTTTAATCCTGCAAACCATTTTGTCCACATCATTTCAGAATCAGCCCATTGTAAACCTTGGTTGATACCTACAACTAATGTAGCATAATCTTGCAACGTGCCTTTTGTGTATTTTAAAACAGTTATTTCTTGTGAGAGAAAAGCAGTTCTTTCATTTTCTGTTAAATCTTCAAATAAAAAATCACTTTTTGTATATTCTTCTCCTGTTTCTTCGTTAACAAAAGTGATATCCATTGTCCACTTAAATTCACTATTAAAGAAAGGTAAATGTGCTAAATAACCTCTACTTTGTCCATCAATAATAAAATATTCAGAGTCTTCATAATAGTTTATAATGTCAATACACTCTTGTAAAAAATTCTTTTCATCATCATCTAAGCACAATGTATGTGCTTCTTCAAATGAGTCTAAAAGTGATTTTTTAGATACTATATGAAAAGTTTGTGCTTTTGAAGCACCAGTGAATACAAAGTTTGACTCAAAATAATCTTTTATAACTTTATTATTCCATCTATGTTTCATCAATGCCCTTTGTATTAATTCTGGACATGATACAATTGTTTTGTCTGAAAGATTGGTATATAACCATTGATATGTAGCATTTGGTACTTGTTCTACTTCAAGTATTTTTTTTATAGTTATCATTACGATACTCCTTATAGTTTAAAGGTCTTATGACCATTGATACTTTAAGTATATCAGAAAATACGGCTTTTGTCAAGCATAAAAATGGTATGTAAAATGAGAACAAAACGTGAACATTTAGTAGGGTAGCCCGAAGGCTACCCAATTGAGAAAGTGAGAGAGATAGATTATGAATCGTCCTCAGCAAGTTTACTAAAATACGATAGGTCATCGCTATCGTTGGACGATTCAACTTTCTCTACTGAATTGTTAGAAGACGTTGGTACGTCATTACTGACAGGTGGGAGGTCAATATCTTCTACAGACTCAGTACTTCTTTGTCCAGTAAGTGTCTTATTCAGTTTCTCTTTGAGTTCATCATAAGATTTAAAATTACTTGGATCAACGAAGGGTTTTAGAGCATGTTGAGATTTCCATATTTTGTCAATCTCCTCATCAGTAGGTTTTACTCTACTTGGTTGCTCAAATTCAGATTTATCATAATTCCAATAACCATCAACTTTTCTGATTTTTAGTTTAAAGTTTGCACCTTCCCAAAAATCAAATGGGTTAACAGCCTTTTCATCTTCAAACGCTGGGTTCATCGCTTCTGTAATTTTATCAAAAATCTTTTTACCAAATTTGAATAAAAATACTTTGCCTTCGTTTTCAGGATGTTTTGGGTCTGATACTACTAGAATATTTGAATAGTAAGATAACTTTCTTTTTCTTTTTCTAGCAATTTCTTTATCGGCTTCTATGCCTGTATTCCACAATCTAGTGTTTTCTTCACTAACAGGATCTTTTTTGTTTAAAGTTGTTAATGAGTTTTCAATATACCATTGACCACCTGGTCCTTGAAACGCATGATTCCAGACTCTTTGCCATGGCATATCTTCACCTTCAATTGCTGGTAAAAATCTTAGCACGGCATAACCATTACCTGATTTATCAAGTTCGGGTTTCCATAACCTATCGTCTTGGTATTTGTTTTTCTTTTCTGGTTGTTCGATTGTGTTTTCTAACTGTTTAGTTAGTGTATCAAAGTTTGACTTTGACTTCTTTAGGGCTTCTAATGCACTTGACATTGTATGTATCTCCTTGTATATATTGTTGTACGTATTTGTATTAATGTAAGTATAGTATTATTTATATCTCTTTTTCTTATCATTAATAACTTTTTTTACCTTTTCCATAAAGGTAGAAAAACTGTTTAAAATTTTATATAATATTTCATCAAACATAATCTTATTATAACAGATTTAACTCAATCTGTCAAGCAGCTGTGCCTGACTAATATATTCTAAATTGATGTCCTCTTGTGCTGTAAATACGTCTATTTTACGATTTGTAGGACTATCGTTTAATTCTTTGTTTACTTTGTAAAACTTAATTTTAGGGTTTAACTCCATTAGTCTTTTCCATTGTAACTCCCAATTACCTGATGGAGTTGGTTCAAATTCTGAAGCAACATAGTTGTCTGTGCTTTTGTACACATTGTTAACTGTATTTGTATCAGATACTAGATCATGGCCTATCATATAAATCTCATCTGGTTTTTCTAATTTAGAAGCAATGTAACCTGTTGTAGGTCCACATGCCCAACCATCATCAACACCATCTGGTTCACATTCTCTTATGTCATAAGATTTGTCAGGTTGTTTTATCCATGAAACATAAACATGAGCATTATGTACTTTCTTTTTTATACGTTCTCTATCACCACCTTGTTCTTTGGCCTTTTTAAGAATTGTAACAATACCGTCTATTGTAGAACCATGTGTAACAAATTCTTGTGACTCACCTTGTTCATTTGATTTAATTAAATCAAAATCTTTTATATCTTCAAGGTCTTGTATTGACGCCATACCTTCTACAATACTTTGATATAACATTGTAGGTACTTTTGTCCATGCTCTAAAATAACATGGTATCTTTTGTGCAACACCTGAATGATATACTTCATGTATCATACCACCATCAACTGCTGTTAGTACATCTATTAAGTCAGCATGATCTCTATATATGGCATTACAACCATATAATTTACCATGTGACTTTAAGAGATTTAAATCTAAATCTTTTCTACTTTCACCATTACCTATTAAAAATACACGTTTCATCTTGTTATTAAATTATCAGGTTTATCTATAGGCATACCAGTTCTATCAAACCATTTGTTTTTTACATTGTAAACATAGCCCAAAGAACCGTCTGATAGTTTGATTGATTTCTTATCAATCTTACCATCGTAGGTAGAACCATCTTTTAAAACTAATTCTAATGTGCCGTGTAGGTTTTGATAGATTCTATCAATTGTTTTATCACCATATTTGTTTGACTCTGGTATCATACAAACACCTCCTTCATAATAAATTTACATTTTGTTATATTGAAATTAACAAATGGTTTTAACTTGGTAATCTTAAATGACTTTTCAGGCCAGATAATAGTTTCAGCAATTTCTTTATCCCAATTTTTACAAAACGATAAAATTTTATCCAGTATGATGAATGTTTGTACTCCGATTTGTTCAGAAAGAAGTAACCGTAGCAATCTTGGATGTTGGCCATTAGATACACGAAACACATCATCAAAAGAAATCCTATCACCATCAATGATATTACGGACCAATAAGCAATCATTTCTAAAATTATACGTAAATGCTTGATTAAACTTCTTCCACTTTGTATAATTTGTTTCTCCATCTGCTCTAACTAAATTCCCTATCCAAGTTTTTGAATTGTGAAAGAAATTACATACAAAATAATCTAACATTTCTTCCTTACTATATTTAGTTGTGAGTTTATGAAAAAAAAATCTATCATTACGTTTTAAAAATGTATTAAATGTTGAGTTAACTTTAGCATTGTGTTTATAAAAATCATAACTATCGGAAGTAAAGTGTAGTTTAATTGCCAAGTATAATGTATAAGCTTCATAACTGTTCATATATAAATTTTGCTAATGCTTCTTGTCCTTTTGCGTTAGGGTGTGTATCTAATTCTGATATTCTATGTTCGTCAAATAACACTTTGTTTGACATATTATAGCCATTCAATCGTTGAGCTGTGGGCCAACCTATAAAGTTATGATTTATCATATTGTAGTATGGACTTTTCATTATATGATTGGTACATTTTATTTCACGTTCACTTAACCATGTTTTTTCATCATTTGTTAAATGTTGTCTTTTATTCATTATAGGTATTTGTTTATCAGGATCATCAGGATAGTCCTCTATTCTTCTCCTCATAAGTTCTTGCCAATAATAAGCATGAAATAAAGGTAACATACTAAATTGTTTATAAGGTATTTTTAAATATTCACATATATTTTGAAAAGTATAAAAATATCTTATCGATCTATCAATTAAATCTGTTATATATTCTTTAAAAAATAAAGCTGGTCTTTCATTTTCACCATATATATGAGTTCTCCATATTCTATTACTTACATAATCACGTCTGTTAGCAGTTGACCAAGCTGCTATACATAATCCTATATCTGAAGATTCAATTGTCTGAAGTTTATCAATTATTGTACTATAAATGTATTCTTGTCCTGCACCGCTCATAGCTAAATTGACACAATCCATATCTAATTTTTTAGCAAGTATTTCAGGCCACTTGGGCCAATCGCAATCTAATTTAGGATTTTGTAAAGATATATAGTCTTTTTCTGTATAACTATCGCCACTAACTAATAATATCTTTTTCTTCATATAGGTAAAACTGCGGTACTTGATTTTTCAACCATGTTCAGTTTTTGTGCCTCTTCTTTTATTTTTTCTTTAAGTGATTTGTTTATAAGTGGACCTACAGATGATAAGTCAATATCATTATCTTCACAGTATTTGATAACTGCATCCATATAAGGTATTCTTTGTTTCTTAACCATATCTTCTATGATTAAACCAAACTTTTTACTATTCATTAAATTCATACATTTATTATATCATTTGTGAATGATTTTGTCAAGCCTGTTTCTGTTACTCGGTACAGGCAAACCGTTTAGCAGTATTAAGCTGCCATCGCTAAATTGTTAGCATTTATAAGATGACTTTACGTTGTCAACGATTAAACTCCAGTAAGTTTTAACTGTGAATCGATCCTAGTTCCACCCCTTAAATTTCATTGTTTAAATGGTGGAGTGGGTGGCATTGCAGCCACGTCTTCTCCAGGCATTCTCTTACCTTCAACGTTTAATTCATTTGTGGCACTACTAAATCAAATGTATGAAATAAAATACATCTTTCAAGTCCACTTGGTATATCTAATACAGCAATTGATTGTGTATTATCTTCATTTACCATATAAGTTATCATATAAACTGGTTCACCATCTTCTACCATACCTGTTCTACCTAGTGTTAAGTGATATGGTTTAAATTTATAGTGATCGACATAAGTTTGTATAGCATTTACTGTACCACATAAAGCAGGTACCTGTTGCATATAAACTTCATTACTAAATTCTTCATGCTCGGCATAAACTACAGTTGCAAATAATATACTTAAAACTATTAAAATCTTTTTCATATTTCCCTTTAGCTGTTATGGTCGCAAGTAGGATATACTAAATCACCTTTTTAATTAATTCGACTATTGACTCTTTATTAACTATTTATATTATTTCTGTCAAAAAAGTCTTTAGTGTGTTTATAAAATAACTCTTGGTGTTGTTTTATCTTGTCTTCACCGTGTATCCATTCTTGTACAAAACCATCTTCACATGCAGCTAAAATTACTGTTTGTTCTATTTTTTTGTCAGGATAAATTTCTTCAAACATTTTTGCATATGCTGAACATTGTAAAAAATTAGCATAATTATAATCTTCGTCACGTCTTTTTGTTGAGGTTTTAAAATCAACTACAGATAGTTTACCTTTATATTCAGCAATACAATCAACTTGACCTGCAACACTTATCTCTTTTGAATACAAATATTCTTCTATACAATGTATGTTATCGAGCCTAGCAAGATAAGGTTTCATAATTCTAAACAAACCTAAAGGTGTAACAGCAGTTATACCTGCCGACTTGTCATCTTCATTTTTTAAATGATTTTCTATTAATGTATGGGTTGCTTTACCTCTATTGATAGCAGATGTAGAAATATAGTTAGCCATTTTTTCACCAACTGCATTTCTCCATGCCTGTATACCTACTTGTTTTTCAGGTATCTGTCCTAGTATTGAGGTAACGGAAGGCATATTAACGCCATCAATAGTATAATATCTTATACCATCTTGGCTCTTGCCTTTCACACCTAAACTTCTAGGTAGTTTTTCTTCATTCAGTTTTACATAATTAAACGCCATAATATACCTTCCTATTACTTAATATTATATACTCATTATATCACAATTTACAAGATTGTCAAGCTACAATGCTGTTATTTTAGTGTCGGTCCAAGGTAATTTTCTACCTAGTTCATCAAAAGTTGAGGTGAGTGATAAATTTTTAATTATTGTATTTCTCATTTCAGAATTTTTTATAGTTTGAAATATTATACTAAGTCCTGCCTTTTGTTTATCTAGCCAAGTAAGACCATATGATGAAAAATCACAACACAATGGTAAATATATTGATGTATCATAACCTCTTAAAGCCCAATGAAAGGCTCCTACGTTTTTATTATCAAATACACATCCTGATGTTTCTGTTCCACCAACTATGATATTTGTTATATGAGGTGCTATTTCAAATGTAGTATATTTTTTGATTATTTTACAAAATTCATCAATTGTTATATTATCATAAGCGTCGTTGGTTTCAATTGTAATATCGAATGATTGCCATTTTTCTAGCCTAGAAAACTCAATCATTGACATCAATTGTTTATCTTCTAGTTTTGTACCGAAATAAACAATTATACACTTTTCTCTATCAATGTTTCTTCTATTTAAAATGTCCAATAAAGCAATATATCTGCTGTTCATATAATTTTGATCTTGCAAACCAGGTTGGCCTTGAAAGTCAATCATTAATAATAAAGTATTTCTCACTATATACCTTTTTGCATATACAAGTCAATAATCTTGTTTTGCTCTATTTTTTTGTCATTATTAAGACGTTCAAACGCTCAGCTGGGATCGTACGGTTCATATACCGTCTTACCATCATCATTTCTGTATGCTCTTAATACTTGTTTTCTGTTGTCTTCAGCATTCTTATACGAACAATGAATCCAACCACTATTAGGTTCCTCTGGATTATGAAACTCTAATATTAGCTGATCAAAATCTAGGTTATCAATAATATATTTTGCTAGTTCAGCATTGGCCACACCAAAGATTTCAAAATCAGCGGCTTGGCCTTTTGCGTGCTGTGATTTCGCACTTGAACCTATTTTTAAACATAGTTCAGGACTTCTATATCCTGATGATACAGATACTACTTTGCCATAATGGTCCCTTACTTTTTGTAGGACATTATCACATAGTTTTTTTAAATTATCCATATGGTCTTCGCTTGGATTATTACTAATACCATGTCTATCTGCTGTTTGTGAAGCAGTAAGTTCTTTAAGCGAAAAGTTTTTGCTTAGTTGCATTTAGTTTTTCCTTTGCTTTTAGTTTAACTTTTTTAAGGGTTCTAATTTCGAACCAACTTTGACTTGTTCGGTCGGTTTTTCTTTTTTCTTCAACTTCATTTACTGCTCTTTTTAGTTCTTTATGATGAGCCTTAACTTCTAACATATTTACCCCCTAGTTAGTTTTAACAATTTGTCCATCTGTGCCTTGATAATTGGTCCTCTATTTGGCCAATGTATATAAGGTTCATTGGACTTGGAAAGATTATATAAAAAAGGCAATACAATCTTTTCAATCTCTTTAAATCTTGCTTCTATATCAGCATTCTGTATATCTTTGTTTACTGTATCCTTTTCAGCAACAATCTGCATAATTTCACTCATAGCAGATTTAATATCAGAAACATCTGATTTAATTTTTGCTAATTCTAAATTTGAATTTTCTATTACACTTGGATCAATGGCTGGTTGTGTTTCTTCAGCTGGTTTTTGAGATACAGGAGTGAAACCGTAATCAACGTCTGTGTCAAACTCTCTCATAAAATCTGGTATATCTGCCATAGTTATTCTCCTTTATTGTTTATGTATTGAGTTTTAATTACTTTATTTAATACTGTTGTATAAGGATTAAAACTAAGGTCCTTATTAGCACAAGCTGTAAGTAATAATCCTACACATAAAATAGGCAGGACTTTCAAGCAGAAATGTCCTGCCATATTGAAAATGTACAATAAGCGGATTGACCTATTCGACTCAGGTATACGACCGTTGTGTTTCAGTTGCTCGCTCTGTACTATATTATTTATTTTTTGCACTTCGTCTAGCCTTGTATTTTTTAACTGCTTGTTCGGTTTTAACTTCTTTTACTGATCTTTTTCTATGTTGTTGTGCTAAAGGACTGTTAGGATGTGCTTCAGCAATTCTGCTTAAATTATCTTTCCAACCACCATCAGTTCTATAACTCATACCACTTACACCACCAACAATATTTACTGCATTTATAATTTGTCTGATGTGTTTATTTTTTAAAAGATAGTTTTCCATTTCAGAAATGGTCATCATCTCGGTAAACTCTTTACCAGTTTTTTTATTTTCAAATGTATAAAGTGGCATTAATTTAATGATAGGTGATATAGTAACTGATTAGTTGCTAAAAGCATATCTTCTAATATACTTTGCAAGTCTATTTGACCAGCAACTTCTTTATTGTTTGATAGTTCTTTAATTCTATCTGCTTGTTTTTTTACTTCAGCTTTTACTATTTGAACATCAGCATAATTTAAAATGCCTGGTCTTAATTCAGCACTAAATTTAATTCTTCTACCAGTTTTACCTTGATGTGTTTCAACAAACTCGTCAAGCATTTTATTAAATTTAATATAGTACTCACCTAAGCTTTCATGTTCAGAATATGACTTTGTTTGCCAATGATAAGATTGAATATCATTCAAAAAGTTAATATTTAATTGTATAAATTCTTCTATTTTACTCATATTATTATTTAGTATTTGCTATTTCTACTATCCTTTGTATTAGACTACCTAGTCCATTTTGTCTTTGCATTGTTAATAATTCTTTTATACCTAAAGGTAAAAAATCTTCAATTGTTAAACCAGCAACTTCATCTTTAGAACAATTGTTAACAAGATCAGTTACTAGTTTAGCTGTACCTTTTGTTATAAAGGCATCAGCATCTATTTTATATATCATTGTATTATCTTCTTTTGTTCCACCTATTAACCACAAGTTACTAGCACAACCACGTATTCTATTTTCTTCAGTTTTTACTTCATTTGGTAATGATGGTACATCTTTTGCTATGTCAATAAGATATGCAAGTCTATCGTGGCCTTGCAACATTTTAAGGTCATCACCTTTTTGTACTATTTTTTCTTTTAACATTTAAAATTCTACCGTAGTTTGGCCAACCAAATTTGTCAGGTGACTCTCCTACATATCTCCAACGTATAACTCCTGTATTAGGATTTCTTTCATAAATTTTAGGCTGTTCTATTTTGTTTTTTTTGTTCATTTTTAATTCCTTCAGCAAACCACTCTGGCATTTTAGCAGGTGATTTCCATGTAGCAAATGCTTGTTTTTTCATTATATAGTATTTACGATAAGACGCAACTACGTCACCTGGTATTTTACATTCATCTGGCATTGCTGGCGTAGCGTCTGTACCAATCACATCAACTTTAGCGTTTTCAGGTGGGTGTTTAAGTATGTCACCAAGTTTTTGAATAGTTAAATGGTCTTTTGTATGATTGTATCTTAACTTGTATTCTTCATTAAGAGCCATCATATGTTTATATAACCATATGTAATTATATGCTGATTGTAATACCCATTGTGTAGATGGATGATTTAACCAACCTGCTTTGTAAATAATTGCTTCTTCATTTGAATTATCAAGTTTCCATCTTTTAATATTTCTACCGTTCTTTGTTTTTGCCATATATTCTGTACCATCAAGCACACGTTTAGCAGTACACAACATTTGAGCAGACTCAAGTATCATTTTAACCACATGTTTATCTAAAAGCATTTTAGCAGCTTTTACTGGATCTTTATCAACATAAAATATATTCATTAGTGTACTAATCTCCTCATTACATAATCTTTCATATTATATTCATTTGCTAAATTCATCATCTTATTATACCACATAGATTTCATTTCGTCTGAAGTAGCATCAGCACAAGCTTTTGCTAGATTATCTAATCTATGTTTTTTAAGATTGTCTGGACCTTTTAGTCTTTTTATATCATTAATTGTAATCATAGTATATATTATATATTAATTTGACATTGAAGTCAAGCATCAATTATCCCTTTAAATACTTCTTTTTATACCACTTATAAAACTTTTTATCTGTAAATATTTCAACTATTTCATTAGCTGGCACTTGATCACTACGAATACAATCTGCCATATCTTGGTAATCGGTTATGTCTACCTTACGTGTCATTTTTTTATTCATACTATTTTCTCCTATAGTAATTAAAAGTCTTTTTCTTTTTATATCTTTTAAGTAAATCATCTAAAGCATTTGATTCTTTTTTTGGTTTTGGTTTTATTACTTGATATCCAATAATATAAGCAATCATCATACCTACAGTTGTAATCATTATGCCAAGTACACCTAATAATAAACCATCAGTTAATGTCATTTATATTCCTCTCTTATTTTTGTAATAATACTTTTTATTTTAGCAAAGTAATTTTTATCACTTGCATATGCATCCAGTGTTTCTATCAACATGTATGGATTATCAATACCTTCTTCTCTCATTTGTCTATAACCTTGATAGGCATGGTGATTGTTTAAGGTTTTAGTATAATGTAAAACACTATCACACTCATGTTCAAATACTTTAACGCCCCATTTTTTTGGTTTATCTTTCCAAGGTAACATATGAGGCTCTCTTAAATCATATGTACGAATACCAAATAGATTTTTACCCTCTATGGCAAATCTACTCATTCCCCAACCAGACTCTAGAGCTGCCTGTGCTACTAATAGTTCTAAATTGACTCTATTAATATCATTGTGAAAATGAATATACTCAACACATATTTTAACATTATCTATAAACATTTGATTATTATTATGTTCAAAGTCAGGCAATGATGGTACAGCAGCTTCTGCTCTTTGTTTACCATCAAGTGTATATCCATACCATACAAATGACATTGCTGTAACTACTACAACAAACATCATTGTTTTGATAAAAACTTTAAATTTTACCATCTTTAATTACCTTTTTCAAGTCTTTTATAGTTTTCTTTTTATTCATAGTAACAACATACCATTTATATCTAACTTTATGTTCACTACTAGGACCAAAAGATGACACATCATATTCTCTATTAAACACAATAAGGTCTTGTAAATATAATTTAACAAGATCGTCAAGTATTGTTTCGGAATGGTTTTTTGGCACAGTAGGTGTCTTAAATACACCTTTGCCTTTTACAACCATTTGTAATATTTCTTTATGTTTTTTCAATAGTTTCATTATATACCTTTCTTTACGTAGTATTCATAGCCATGTTCTTCAAACTTCTTTTGAATAAACACAAGGTTACTATTATCTAAAAGTTCTCTATAACCTTTAAATATCTTTTTACTGGTTCTGCCTGGAAAGTTATTTAGGATGTCTTTGTGTAAATGTCCTGTATAATATAGTTCCCACTCACCTACATTGTTTTGTAAAACATAATCAATTATGTTTATGCCTTTTCTAATTTGTTGTTTTAACCAATCATCAACATGGTTCTTTTCATTTTTACTCATAATATAACTTTCTTCTTTCTATAATTGTAAACCAATATAGTTTACTTTTGGTGAAAAGGACCAGAACACATCATTGTGATTTCCTGTGTCACCTAGGTTTTGCATTTGGTACAAATGTACCATTTCATGGACTAACGTGTCCAAAAAATCTCTTTTTTCAGGATAGGCAGGTAACATTTCTAATTTATACATTCGTGTACCTTTTCTTTTCCACTCAAATGTAATGACTTGTCCTACACATTTCTCTCTTTTTAAATCTTTTATTTGAATCTGTCCAAATGGAGATAACTTGTTATCAAAAATAGCATTATTAAATTCTTTAAAATACTTCTTTATGTCTTTGTAAGTCGTTGTATATTTTCTTTTTACAGAAAATTCTTTTTTCAACTTTCTTTTAAGTTTCAGAGCTTTTGATTTTCTAGTTACTATTTTCGCCATTTAATAATTCCTCTTTGTATTTTTGATCTGTTTTTAATTTTAAATCAGTAACAACACCATCAAGTATTTCAGGTAAGTAGGCTTGAATAATATAAATCGAATCAATAACAAATTTGTGAGCAAGTTTTTCTAACTCTTGTTCTATAATATAGGAAGTATCAATATCTGTATTCTTTATAGTTTCAGATATAACATGACCAATAACAGCTGTGTTATAGTCGTCAGCTTTGACTAGACTAGATAGTCCAAACCATATAATAGAATTTAATACTACTATTGTTATCAAAAATTTACGCATTACGAAGTAACCTTATCGTAAAATGTATCTTGGATACATTCTTCTACATTGTGTTCATCAATACCTGTTAAATCAAGGTTATCGACTTTCATAACTTCAGCGACAGCAGTTTCTAAATTAATTAGATTATTCTTAAAATTTAAGATAATCTTATCAACTGTCTTTTCAGCTTCATCAGTATAATATTGTTTTACTTTTGACATAGTGTATTCTCCTTTTTTGTTGTTTTCATACTGCTACTATATCAGAAAATAGTATGAGTTTCAAGCAAAATCGGACAATAATTAGCCGTTTTTTATACTGTAAATCAAAGGGAATATAGGGTGTGACAAGTTATCAAGTAGATGTTCTACTTTTGTTCTACACCCTATAGTTGAATACTATAGAATCACTCTATAATATTTATGTTTTAGGACGTTTTGTAATCGTCATTCCAACCAAACGCTTCTTTAACCACAGCGTCTGTAAGACCTTTATATCTTTTATTAAGTTCTTTTTCTTTTACTGCGACCATCAGTTCAGCATCATCTTTATGCAAGCCTTCTAGCATTTGAATAAACATCATTTCTTTTTTTGTTTTTGAAAGAGCTGCGTCTGCACCTTTTACAAAGTGCCATAATTTTTTAGCTTCTGTGTATAGGGTTGTATGTTCAGTTCCTGCTGGAGCTTCATTGACCGTATATGGTGGGTTACCAGGTGGTAAATCCCATTCAATTTTTGAATCAAATGCACCCTTTAATACTTGTCTTAATGGAAGTGAGTCGTTTTGTTTTAAAACCTCGATCTTTTTAGGTTTGTCTTTTGCGTTATTTACTTTAGTTAGAATTTCGTGTAGCAATGGAGCAGATGATCCACTATATTGCATATTCATATTAGATGTGTTTGTTGGCATATTGCCCTCCTCATTTTGTTATGTAAGGGCGGCACAAGGCCGCCTCTACATTTATTTATGCGTTTTTAAAGAGAGAGATTACGCATTTTTATATGCGAACGGAGTCCCATATAATTTTTTAATACCAGCAGCGATAATCGCTTTTGTTGGTACACCCATTCTGTATGAAGTACCTTTAGTAGTTTGATTAACATAGATCATGTTTCCTTCTGATCTTAATGTATCAATTAAAGCTCTTGGTGAACCTAAATCGAATTTAGTTCTTAAAGACTTCCAAGATACTGGTGCACCTTTAGATAAAAGGTTTAAAACTTTTTGTCTTTTTGACATAGTTTTTCTACCTCTTGTAGATGTCTTTTTTGATTTTGATACAACTCTTAATGAGTCATTTGAGAATAATGATTTAAACATTTATTCACTCCTTATTATATAATGTGCCTCAATTAAACTATCAAATACTAGGCACGTTTTAGTATTTGTAGTATCCCAAAGTGCTTTATGGAATTCTTTAAAATTTTTTATAATCAATTGTAATAGCATATAAATTTTCACCTTCACCTTTTGTTGTTACAGCCTTATCGACTCTTTCTTGTAAAGGGTGTTTCATGTGTACTTGTCTTAATAGCATTGATTTTAACGACTCAGATAATAATTTATAATCACTTAAAAATTTTGGGTCAGCTAGATTAAAGTTTTCATCTTTTAATCTTAATAACATTGTTTCTGTAAGGTCTTCACTTACTGATTGAACAAAAATTTTATTATGTTCAAGTCTTATCATTTCTTGTCTTTTAGCATCTAATTCCTGAGCCTTAGCATTAGGTGGTTGTTTAGGAATTTTAGGAAACAATATTATGTTATCTTTGTTTTTATTTGCCATCAACATTCTTTGTTACTTCACCTTTAAAATTACATAGACCTTTATCAGCAAAATACTCAACTAACTCATTGTATCCGCCAATGTGTTTATCGTCAATTATTATTTGTGGCATAGTTCTTACTTGTTTACCTACAGCCTCGTATAACTGTTCTGGTGTTGTAAAATCTTTACCAAACATTTTTTCTTCGTACTTAAAACCTAGTGTCTTTACAAGATGTTTAGACTTTTCACAATAGACACAATTAGGTTTTGAGTATATTTCTATTTTATGACTCATTTGCAATAACCTCTACTTCGTCATAGGCCTTATCAGCCATTTCTTTAAGTTTGAAAGCGTCAACAACAGTTTCAATAGAGTAGTTGTACATTTTATTGTACTCACCCATTGGCAATCTTAAACCAATCCATGATCTGTAGTATCCGTTCTTTGTTAGAGTTACCTCTTGAGCAAATACTTCATATCCTCTTACAGGTGTCTGTTTGATTATATTTACCAATGTAGTTTCTACATCTGTTACAACAGTTTTATTAGTATTCTTACCTAATTCTGTAGTAAATATTTTTGCTTTCTTATTCATCTCACCTTTTACTTTGTCAGCAAGTTCAGCCTTTGCAATCATCATACCTTTTTCAATTGCAAGTTCTAAATCTGGTGAAACACTTGTGCCGACACCAAAGATACAAACTTTATCTTTGCCTTTGCCGAACGTTTTAGTACCACATTCTTTTTTCTCGTTATAATCTTTCATATACCAAGATGGTACTTTAAGGACTTGTTTATCTTTTTCTTGTTTGATTTTATATGTACTATTAGAACATCCTGTAAGTATTAAACCGACAGCGCCTATCATTACATATTTAACATACTTATTCATTCACTTTCTCCTTCATAATATTAAACACATTATATACTATTTCTTTTGTTTTGTCAACAGCCTGTGTTCTCTCAACTGTTGCAACAAATGGTTCCCATGTAAATGCAATGGATACCCATAAAAAAGATGTTATTATTAACGTTTTTATCATTATCTTACCTCCCAATTACCATCTTTATCTAAACATACTTTACCAGGTTTATGGTATGCGTGTTTAGGTCTTTCATAATATCTACAATAGGCAGGTGTATTCATATCACCATAGTAAAATTGAGCAAATAACTCCCAATATGTGGGACCATCGTATGCCTTTCGGCCATCTGCACATTCTACTACTTCCTGTTTAACAATCTCACCATTGTTTAATTGTTTAATTTCTACTTTAATGAAACAATACTGATTCTTTAATGGTTGTATTTTATCATATTCTACTGCAACATTTTTGCCTTCTAATTTATCAATCTTTTTCATTGTATTTTCAAATGAGTCTTCCGAGTAAGCAACTTGCATTAATACTGGTATCAATAATAACAATAGAAATATAAAAAATAATGTTCTCTTTTTATTGATCACTTACTCTCCATCTTCCGTCTGGCATTTTACAAACTTCTTGCCATTCCATTTTTCTATAAGGGTTACCATATAGTATTGAATCAAAAAATCTTGTGTTGTCTAAATTTTGATCATGTGTAGTTTCAACTACTGTACACTTAATTGGACCTTTTAAATAAAAACCTGTGGTCTTAATAATACCATTACTTTGTGTTTTAGGATTTTGCCAAGTTGTAAACCCTGGACTACTAGGTGCGTTTTCTAAATGATCTACAAATGCTCTTGTCATTAATTGATCATCTGTTTCAGCATTCATAATATCTGCACCTTTAAATGAACCTGCAACTGCACAAGTAGCCACAACAGCAGGATTATCACTTATATATTGCCAACATGCTGTACCAGCAACAGCCGCTGTACTGGATGCACCAATATAGGACTGTTTACTAGCACAATTAGAGAGCAACAACAAACAACTAATTAAAAGTAATTTCTTCAACATCTTCGATTTTTAATTTTTCTTTTTGTTCTTTTTTAAGTTTTTCTTCTTTTTCTTTTTGTTTTTCTGTCATTTCTTCAACATACTTTTTATACTTGTATTCTTGTAAAGTTAGACCGAACACTTTTTTATAAAAGTGATCAACTGGAACTGGTGAAGAATATGCAAGTATCAAATTATCAAAATTAACATCTAAATGTCTATACATCTTTGGATTTGATTTTTTTGCAACTTTATGTGAATTTAATAGTTGTAATCTATTTGTAAACACATCTTCATACGGTTCGTTTTGAGTTGATTGTTGCAAATCTTTTTGTTTTGCAATTTTAAATTCATCAAATAGTATTTGTTTATCTATCATAGTGTTGTCCTTTTGTTAAGTTAATAATCATTTATGTACTAATGCTATCACAAGTAAATCTAAAAGTCAAGCGTTAAATAAGTCAATAAAATCAACGTTTTTAAGAGAACAAAGTAAGAACATCTGACCTTTTTGGGTCTAGTTTTGTTAAAGAATCATTAATTTCATATAATTCTTCGTTTAATGATTCGTTATTTTTATATTCTAACTCGTCCTCTATTTCTTTTTTTCTACTTTGTAGATTTTTAATTGTTATATTTTTGTCGCTCATATACCCTCCTCTAAAAATCTATCTGTAAAATCTTTTGGTAATCCATTTGGATCAAATTTCTGATTTTTAATAGTATTGTCATAAGGTTTATTATCATTACCTATAAGTTTACAAGTAGCCTGAATATCATCTATAAGATGGTCTATTTCAGCGTCCCTTTCAGGTGTCTTAATATTATTATATTTCAAATTATATAACTTATCTGATTGAGATTTTAAACTATCAATCTTTTTACAAAAATCACTAATCTTGTGTAACATTATCTTTTACCTTGTTAAATAGATTTTTAATCTTTGCCCAATTCTTAGCATTCTGTTCTTTACCTTCTTGCCAAGAAGCTTTTTGATATTCTTTTATTTCATTTACTTCATTGACAATAAAAGTTTTTACTTTTGTGTCGATTGTTTCATCACTCTTTGCCATTGTCATAGTCATTAAGACAGCAATGGTAATCATCATCATAGTTTTCATTATATTTTCCTTCCCATTGATTTAAAATCTTTAGCATCAACAACCTGATAACCGCCTTTGTTGTATGCTACAGATATTGTTTTACCAGCAGGTAAATTTGTACTATAGTATCTTCTATAGGTACTACCCACTATCCTATCACTTGTTGGTATAGAATCTCTTACTTTGAATATTGAAGTATCTAAAGATTTAGGTACTCTTTTTGATTTGATAATCTGGCCTGTTTTTACATTTACATTAAGACCCAATGTACTCAACCATTTATGATATTGTAATTTTACTAAATCTAATTGTTCTTTTTTTGTCATTTTTTTTGACATTCTATTATTATTGCACATTTTAATCAATTTGTCAATAGTCTATATTTTATCATAATTAAAGTATTTAATAGTACCTTCTACATAACCAAGTCTTTTGTCTTTTACTTTAGGATTTGTAAACATAGTGTTAGCGTCACCTGATTTATAACCCTCTTTATGTGATAAAGTGATGTGAGCAGCACCTTTATCATTTCTTTTTATTTTTTTATTACTATCTAATAGAAACATATCTTTTACCCAATATGCGTCAATGTGATTATTTGCTCTGTAACCATTAATCATAGCACCAACTTTTTTACCTACAATATTTTTGTACTTATTAAAAACCTTAACACTTGGTTTAAATGCAAGTGTAATATGATCGGATACTAATACACTCATTGTAGCACTTTTTTTAACTGCGTTACAACTTTGTTTATCTAATGCAATAGCAAAATAACCGTTATACATTATTTCCCGTATACCTTTTCTGCTTCTAAATGTAAAGCAATATCAACATCTGATTCTTCTTTTTCTGTTAAAGCCTTTTCATCAGCATACTGATCAATTTCTACATCACCATTTTCTTCAGCATACTCATCATCTGTATAAGATACTTTACCAAGATATTCTGTTGTATCACTATCTGAATAATTAGCGTCAACCATATAAGTTTCAACACTATTTTTAGTTGTAGTTATCTCGTGGTTAATTTGTGAGTGATCAATGCCACCATCATCTAAAAACTTTTGATCAGCTTCGTCTTTATCTTTAGCCAATACCTCTTGTTCAACAACAAGTGTATAATAAGTTTTTTTTCTGTATAGGTTTTTACCTATATTTTCTTTTGTATATATTATATTTGTGTCTATTGTCATAGTGTCTCCTTAGTTTAGTTGTGTTATATATTCTCTTTTAGTTTTGTAATTTTTTGTCATATCGGGATTAAAGTCTTTTCTAAAACCTTGTCTTTGGTATAACTGGCCAAAGTCGTTATATAAGTTATCGTCACCAGCAGCCGTTTCTGAACCAAATACATCTTCATATGTTTGATAATATTCGTCTGGATAGATTATCTCAATAGCAGTAGCGCCAGCAAAGTTTGTTGCGTCTTCTTTATAGGTCTTATCCATGTAATCTTTGAATTTTAATAACTGTTTTCTATAATATTTAATTTTAGAAATAGGAACATTTTTATACATTGAGTCACTACTCCAAAAATATTCTGCGTCTTCAGAATCAAAGTATTCTCTTTTGTAAACAATATTAAATGTTTTGTATATTTCTTTTGTCATTATGCAGCCTCCTTTTCAACTTTTTTGTATTTTGTGATATGATTTACAACTTCGTTAGTTTTATAATTTGCATATGCGTTATGATAAACATTAGATATTCTAGCAGTTGGTTTTGTACCGCCGACAAAATATCTATTTTTAAGATGTGACTTAATAGTATGTCTTTCAGAATACTTCGGTGTGTATGACGGAAGTATTTCTACTTGTACATTTTTAGTATTAGTGATTTTAAATTTTGTTGTGTGTTTCATTGTGTTGTCCTTTTTATTGTTGTTTTTTTTTCTCATATACGTATATACTATATGAAAAATGGCTAAAAGTCAAGCATAAAAAACGTTGATTTTACTAGGTTTTTAGGGTATAAGTGTGCTATTCTGACGCACTTTTGACTGATTCTTGTCTATTTTCTGTCGTATCCTGCTTTGGCTACGTAGAACGAATCAACAATATCTGTTACAGGATTGTTTAGTTTTGTTTGATCAAATTCTTTTATCAAATTAATATCTGTATCTTTTACAAACTGCTCATACATTTTTAATTTATCTGCATTACCTTTGCCAGTAGCATTCTTTTTTACTTGGCCAGGCACTATACTTTCAAATCTTTTGTTTAGTTTGTACAGTTTATGTTTGAGAGCACCCATATTCTCTGCTAAGTTGAATACAAGTCCTTTACTGCCATATGAGTAGCCTTCTACAAAAATATTACCAATAGCAGTATCAACAATATTAATCGCCCAATCGGAAATTTGATCGTGTCGTTGTGTCTCGGAGGTATAGGGTAAATGAAGTCTGCCATTTATTTGTCCATTACAAAAATTACCTTCATATTTTTTTACATTTGTAAGATAATATATCTTACAGTTTTCAAATTTAAACTCACCTCTACATACACATATAGCAGGACTGCTTAAACTATAATCAATTCCAATCGTCTTGGTCTTCTTCATTTTCAAAAATTGCATCCTCTTCATCTATAGAAGTGTCTGCACCACAAAAAGGACAAGTAGTTGGTTCTGTTTCGTCATCCCATTCAACTTGATAGGATACATCACAGTTTTTACAGCTAATTCTAACTTTATTTAAATTTGGTGGAGTAAGTGTTGTCATTATAGTTTAAATGTTTTAAATTGATCTTTTTTAACGTCTTGTTTAAGTCCACCAATAACATAACTTTCTATTTCAGTTTCTTGTGGAGCATTTTGCATTGAACGACTATTAAACCAATGTTGTGTCCATGGTAATGGATTATTGGATGATGAGTGTTCATATACTTGATTTAATCCTATAGTTCTCATTCTTCTATTTGCTATATATTCAACATATTGATGTAACAGTTTTTCAGAAAGGCCTATCATAGAACCTTTTTGAAACAAATAAGTCGCCCAACGTTTTTCTTCTTGGACTGCGTCATCATAAATTTGATAAACTTCTTTTTCTGTATCTTTAATAACTTTGTTCATCACTTTATCATTTTCTTTATTTCTATAATTATTAATAATGCTTTGTGACATTAACAAATGTTGACTTTCATCTCTAGCAATCAATGATAATATTTTAGCACTACCTTCCATAAGTTTAAGTTCACCAAAAGCAAATGAACAAGCAAACGATACATAAAATCTTAAACCTTCTAATACATTTACAGTTACTAATGATAGCCATAGTGCTTTCTTTAGTTCATATTCATCAACTGATTTAGGGTCTAGTTTGTATTTGTAACCTAAATTAATTAATTTGTCGTAACCTTCAGTTACGGACTTTGCTCTTTTTTCTATTTTCTCATCTTGTATAATTGTATCAAATACATCAGATGGATTTGAATATAGATTTTTAATAATGTATGTATAACTTCTACTGTGAATTGTTTCCATAAAGTCCCATGCAACAATGGCACCTTCTAATTCAGGTATAGAAACAAATGGTAAAAATGCAAGACACGGACCTCTACCTTGTACTGAATCTAACATTGTTTGATATTTTAAATTAGATGTAAAGATAAACTTTTGTGATTCAGATAATTGAGAGTAATCGTTTCTATCTTTTTGTAAAGATACTTCTTCTGGTCGCCAAAAGAAACCTAACTGTTGTTGTGTCAATCTATCAAATACAGGATACTTAAATGTATCATATCTTTGTACAGCTAAATCTGCACCAAAAAACATTGGTTGTTTTGTACTATCTAGTTTTTTATCTTTATTAAATACTGTTTTCATATTAATTGTTATCTATAAATTTAAATATATCATCAAAAGGTGGAGCTATATCTTTTTCTGATTCTCCTGGTTCTTTATATTCATACTTATATTTTTTTCCTTTACCTATTGTTTGTATTAAAGTTGGAACAAATTTTAAAAAAGTATAATCTTTCCACTTTAATAAATCTTTAGGAAAACAAACGTTATAAGATGTATCCCAACCTTTTTCTAAAAGTAAACCTGTTATTACTTTAGCAATCATTCCTATTTCTATAGCACCAGATTCTCTATTGTGAGTATTTACAAAATTTCTATCGTGTAATTCCCATTTTGAATTAGATTTAGCAAATTTCTCTTTATGATATTCATTAGGTGGAGCTTCTCTCGGAGTAATTATTAGTGTATAAGGAGCGTTATAAATGTGAAATAATCCCTCATTAGGTGAATACTTTGATTGATCTAGACCAAATTCTTTTATGTCAGTATCTATTTTGTTTCCCTCACATAGATTCCACAATTCAATACTGCGTTGTTTATTTGGACCTAAAACGTTTACTTGATATGGAAATGCTTTTTGTTTAGAGGTAACAAGAGGATATGCTGTTTTAAGTATTTCTTTTATTTCAGCTTCAGTAGGAACAATTTCCTCGTCATAAATTGATACGTGTTTTCTTTTGTTAAATATGTTCTTTATCATTAAATTGTACAAGAATCACAGTTTTCTGGATCCTCTTCCTCTTTTACTTCTTCTTGTTTATCCTCTGGCACGTTATCGTGGAACCCAACTGGATGAGCAGGTTCTTCTTCATCCTTCTTACTGTCATATGTGTTTTGATAATAAGAAGTCTTCCAACCTAGTTTATATGTCGTCAACAAATCTTGTGCCATTACCGATACTGGTACTTGACCATCGGTATAGTTTTCAGGATTATAAGACCAGTTACCTGATATTGCCTGGTCAAAATACTTTTGCATTACAGCAACGATATTTATATATCCTTCATTCCCTTTCATATCCCAAAGTAGTGTATAAAAATTCTTTAGTTTTTGATATTCAGGTACGATTTGTTTTAATGGTCCTTTTTTAGATTTTTTAACTGACAAATAATCTCTTGGTGGTTCAATGCCATTTGTTGCATTTGATACAACAGATGATGATTCACTAGGCATTTGAGCAGAAAGTGTTGAGTGTCTTAAACCACTTTCTTTTATTTCTTTTCTTAACCATTCCCAATCGTAAGTGTAATCTCTTTTTACTAATTCATCTACGTCTTTTTTATAAGTGTCAATAGGTAGTATACCATCTGCATATTTTGTTTGTTTAAATGCTGAACATTGTCCTTTTTCTTTTGCAAGTTGATTACTTGCCTTTAATAGAAAATATTGAAATGCTTCTGTAAGTTTATCAACTTGTCTCCATGCAAGTTTCTGTTCATACTTGTAACCTTTTTTAGCAAGATAGTGAGCAAGGCCAATATAACCAATACCTAAACTTCTTCTTGCCTTTGTAGATACTTCAGCGGCATTGATAGGATATTTTTGATGGTCTATAATTTCATCTAATGCTCTTACGGCCAAATCACACAAAGGTTCTAGTTCATCTCTTTTATTGATTTTACCCACATTGATGGCAGATAAAATACATAAAGCAATTTCACCTTCTCCATCAATGTGTTGTATTGGAGTGGTTGGTAAAGTTATTTCCTGACATAGATTGGACATGTAAATTCTATCTTTAAAAGATGAGTGAGTATTACAATGGTCAATATTCATAATATAGATACGGCCTGTTTCAGCACGTTCTTTCAATATATCAAAAAATAATTCTTGTGCGTTTATTTTCTTTTTCTTAATGCTAATTTTTCTTTCTGCTTTTTCGTAGAGTTCATCAAACTCTGGTGTACCCCAAGCCTCATATAGTTCAGGTACTTCGTGTGGTGAAAATAAAGTTATATCTTCATTGTTAATAAATCTTTCATAAAATAGTTTTGATAACTGTATTGAGTAATCTAATTTTCTAACTCGATTATCTTCACTACCTTTATTGTTTTTAAGAACAATAATGTCACCTATTTCTTGGTGCCAGATTGGAAAGTGGACTGTTGCTGATCCTCCTCGGACTCCATTTTGAGTGCAACACTTAACCGTTGCCTCAAACTTTTTAAGAAAAGGTATAACACCAGTGTGTTGGACCTCCCCACCTCGTATCCTTGCATTGATTCCACGTATCCTGCCTGCATTGATTCCGATTCCAGCTCTTTGAGCGATGTATCTTCCAATCGCCATATCACCAGAGAAAATACTAGGTAAGGTATCATCAATATCAACCAATACACAACTCGCATACTGACGTAAAGGAGTTCGTACACCAGCCATAACGGGAGTAGGAATATTGATTTTGAATTGACTAATTGCGTCATAATATTTTTTAACATAACTCATCCTCGTTTCTTTTGGGTATTTAGCAAACAACGTTGCTGAAATAAGCATGTACATAAATTGTGGTGTTTCATACACCTGATTAGTACTTCTATCTTGTACTAGATATTTGTCTATCACTTGTCTTAATCCAGCATAAGTAAAATCATAATCTCTATTATGATTGATCCAATTTTCCATTCTATCAAAATCCTTTCTTTGATAGTTTTCTAAAATTTCTTTATCATATAATCCTAACTCTACAACTTTTTTAACATGGTCATAAAGGTGTGGGTGATCCCATAGTTTGCCGATAACTTGTTTTCTCAATGAATATAAAAGTAATCTACTTGCTACATATGTGTAATTAGGATTATTTAAATCTATTAAGTCTGCAGCTGACTTTACTAAAATCTGTTGAATATCATCTGTTGTAATGCCATCATAAAATTGTAAACCACTTTTCATTTCTACTTGGGAAGAAGATACTCCAGTTATATCTTCACAAGCATACTCAACCATTTCATGTATCTTTTCAATGTTAAGAGGTTCTGTTCCTCTATCTTTTCTTTTTTTGACGTTTATAGACTCGTTTCCCATTACCATTTTTCTCTCCTTAACAACGTTTGTATGAATTTAATTGAGTAATTGCTGACAAACCTGAATAGGTATTGTCGAATATAATTTTTTGTATTTGTTCTTTTGTCTTGCCGTTTACGATCATTTCGTTAATATCTTTTTCTTTTGTTCCTTCTGGCCATATTGTTACCATATAACTTTTATCAATCAACTTATACATTCTATCTATAATTTCTTTATTTCTTGGTTCGTTATCAAAAATAAAAACAACATCTTTTTTTTCAACAGGTAGTTGTAGATCAGCACCACCAGCCGCAAGACAATTTTCAAGGAACAAACTATCTAATGGACCTTCAACTATGTATAATCTTTTGTGTAGATTAATTCGTTCTAGGCCAAATATTTTTTGTTTGTTTTCCTGTAGTTTTATTGTTAGATATTTTGGTTGTTCTTTACCAAATGCTCTGCCTTGTAAAGCAAAGACTTCACCACCAACATCATAAAAAGGTATTATCAATCTAGGATGTTCGTATTTTTTATTTAGACTATCAAAAGTCCCTGGGCGTATCTTATTTACATACGTTTGGAACTTGTCGCAATAATATAATCGGTCAAAGTATTCTGTAGGCAGTTTTCGTTTTATTAAATACTGCTTTGCAGGATGTTCATTCTCAATGTTACTAAAGGCTGTAAGGCCTTGTAGAGGTGTAGATTTTAATTTTTGTTTTGTGTTAGTTTTAAACTTATCAAATAAACTTTCAGCGTCATTTGATGGTTTACTACCTTTATATCTTTCTAAAATATATTGGTCGTATAAAGGTCTATCAACTAACTTTATAAGATTTGCCAGATTGTGTGAAGCACTACAATTATGGCATTTAAAAAACATATCATTTTTTACTCTATAAAGATATGCTCTTGCCTTTGTTTTAGACTTTTTAGAATCACCACAAACAGGACAACGAAAATTGAAAAGGTAATCTCGTTTCTTTTTAAACTGTTGTAATCTAGGCTGTATTTTACTAATATAATTTAAATCAATGTAACCACTCATAATAAACAGTATATACTATATAGTAAAAAAAGTCAAGTGTCTATTGAATAAATGATATTATATCCAATATCTTAGGCATAGACAATCCTAGCACTATTGCCGCCCCTATGATGATCCATCTGTATTTCTCAAAAACGCCTATCCTACCGTCTAAATTTGAGTTTAAAGTCTTAATTTCACACATTAAACGCTTTTCTGACATCTCAATTTCATCGGTTAATTGATTGTGAATCTTGTTGATTCTAGCGTGTAATTCTTTATAATTTGTATCAAATTCAACCCTACGATTCTCTATTAGGTTAAATATTGCTTTATCAATTTCCTCTTGTTTAGATAGTTTTTCTTCGTGTACGGCCAACATAGATTTAATACTTCCTGATATATCAGTTAATTTATCTATTGCGTTGTCAAGTTTAGTATTTACACTAGCAACCTGTTCAACTTCAGTTTTAAGAACCTGAACATCTGTAGCAAGTTTCTGTATGTCGTTTAATTCGGCCATAATAGTATTTATTCTTATGCGGCTTTAAGCATAGACCTTAACTCCTGTAATCGTTTCATTTTATATAGTTTTATAAATGTTTTCTTTCTTCTACGCAGTTTTTGTTTCTTAATTTTGAGCCAATGTGTATTGAGTATGTATAGTTTTCTTTTTTTATCATTTCTTATTATCCTTTTTACTAGTAGTCTGATCTTTCTCTTTTGAAGTAAGGTCATAACCCTCCATTAAGTTTGTTACTGGTTTATAAATGGTTACTAACTCATCTTTACCCTTAACCTTAATTTTATCTAGCTCAATTGACTTAATATCTTTCAGTTGTTCTTTTGTATAGGAAGAATAAATCAAAGGTGTAACCTTTCCATTTTCATCTCTATAATTTCTTGTAGCAGCCTCAAGTCTAGCTGCCAAGTTTACAGCGTCACCTATAACAGAATAATCTAATCGGTTTTCACTACCCATATTACCGACAATACAAATTCCTGTGTTAACACCTGAACCTATGTTTATATCAGGAAGACCTTTCTCCCTAAATTCTTTTTTTAATTTTTCAGTTTCTTCAGCACATTCTATACCTGTCTTTACAGCCATCTCAGCGTGATTAGGACAATCTAATGGTGCGTTCCAAAATGCCATAATACAATCACCCATATACTTGTCAATCGTACCACCATTTCTTAAAACGATTTGACTCATACGATTTAGATAATCATTGATTACAGCAACTAGTCCTTCAGGATCATCTTTGTTTTTATAGTATTCAGAAATAGGAGTAAAACCTACAATGTCCATAAACAAGAAAGACATTTCTTTTCTATCACCACCAAGTTTTAGTTTTTCAGGATTCTTTACAAGTATAGCAACTTGTCTTGGATCCAAATACTTCTCAAACTGTTTTCGTATTTGTTGTTTTAATTTAAACTCTAAAATAAATCTATTAAAGACACTATGAAATCCTACAACTGTAATTGTAAATATAATCCAACTTACATCTACAAGCATTAGATGTTTTGTAAAGAAGTAATGACTTAAATATATCGCAATCACATACCAAGATATAAGTTTTAAACCTATAACCCAATAAGGCATAAATCTTGTAATTAATATTAATGCTATACCTAATACAAATGATACGGCTAATTCAGATATAAAACTTATGTCAACTCTTGTAATATTCTTACCGTCTAATACAGTCGATAGTGTTGAAGCAGTTAACTCGTAAGCATATCTTTCACCAACTGGTGTGGCGATAACGCCACCTAAACCTTCAGCATTCATTCCTATGATTACTGTTTTGTTATTTAATCTAACTTCACTTGTTTCTAAATCAGCAATTGATGTAGTTATGTAACCTTTGTTCCATCTTAACCAGATACGAGCATTGGCATCCGTTTTGATTGTATTAAAACCTGGAACTCTCATAGCAATAATACCACCTTCACCTGTTTTAACTTGATAACTTGGTGCCTGTGTTGACACTCTTATAACTTCTATCGCCATCGCAGGATATACATCTTCACCTATTTTCATTAATAATGGTATTCTTCTTACAACACCATCTACTTCAGGTGCTGTGTTTGTTACACCTACACCATCAGCGTATTCACCAAACTCTTTAACAGGACCTAACATTCCACCCCATTCAAATAACCAAGGTAGTGGATCACCTATTTTAGCAACACCTCTTGGCACAGCATTTTTATTTGTTTGATTTGTTCCTGTTTGTGCTATGACTACACCGTTTTGATAAATTGTATTAATAAATGTTTCATCACCACCTAGTCTATCGTATTCTGAAAACAGTATAGGTATGACTATAATGCCAGCACCTTTTTCTCTTAATTGATTTACTACATCAGCAAGTACATCTCTTTTCCAAGGCCATTGTCCATATTTCTCTATGGCCTTTTCATCTATACTTACAACGTGTATATCTTGTGAAATTTCTTTTGGTTCTGATTGTAATAATAAATCAAAACCTTTTAGTCTTAATATCTCTTTGACTTGTGGGTCTTTTAAACCTATAAATGTAATAACAAATAATGTTACAAATGCTATAGTCCAATGTGTTAATATTTTCTTCA
>Ga0209193_1000435_pt1 | contig 28450 bp, 27 predicted proteins | sample COGITO_mtgs_1003_FD_185515 | JGI IMG/M metagenome (GOLD analysis project Ga0209193, IMG submission 185515) | Pelagic marine microbial communities from North Sea - COGITO_mtgs_100330 (SPAdes) (version 2) | ecosystem: Environmental > Aquatic > Marine > Epipelagic ...
GCTTCTTTCTCAATCAAAATTTGAGCGGGTACCTCCAAGGACTCTCCAAGGAGCTCGATGAAAACACCAACAGCATACGGGTAGAACTCAACCGCCTTGAAGAGGCCGGTTTACTCCGTTCTGAACTTCAGGGCCGTCGCAAGCTCTACCAGGTCAATGTGGCCCACCCCCTAACTTCTGATATCACCTCCATAGTGCGCAAGGTCGCTGGTATAGACGCTTTGGTGGACAAAGTAGTAGATAACCTTCCGGGACTTTCTCAGGTGTGGATCTGCGGCGCTTTAGCGCGAGGAATACAAGGAGACTCCATAGACTGCGTGCTTATTGGCACGGATTTAAATAGCAAATACATCGCAGGACTTAGCGCTAGAGTTAAAGAGCTCACCGGTAAAAAAGTAAATACCCAGGTGCTAGAGCAAATGCCGGATGAAAAGCGTGAGCAATGCCTACTGGTCTGGGAAAAACAGGGCGAACAATGATTGCCCGGTTGCAGGCAAAAAACACTGTAAAATCAATGGGTTGTGAACTCAAAGACATGGTATTGACATGAAGAAAAGAAGCTAGAAATTATGGAATACTCGAAAAAGTACTTAGAATCTTTCGTTGAAGGTTTAGAGAACCCAACCTATGAAATCTTAGGTAAAGAATTCGCACCTTCTGAGTTTTTAAGTGAAATGGTTCAACTAACTAAAGTTGTTCAATCAAAGAAAGGAAGGATCTTCTTTTTTGGAAATGGCGCAAGCGCAAGTTTTGCGAATCATATGGCACTTGATTGGTCGAAAAACGGTGGTGTCCTAGCTTTATCCTTGAGCGATAGTGCATTGCTCACGGCCTTAGCAAATGATTATTCATATGAGGATGCTTTTAAAGAGTTTGCTAAAATTAATTCTCTAGGAAAAGATGATTTAGTGGCGACTATTTCATCCTCTGGTAACAGCCCGAATGTAATTAGTGCACTAGATTATGCAAACGAAGTTGGAGCAACCACTTTTGCGTTAAGTGGTTTAAAGCCAGGCAATAAGTCGAGAAATATAGCAAAGTTTAGTGTCTATTATCCATTCAAAACCTATGGAATGGTTGAATGTGCTCACCAAGTTTACCTTCATTTATGGTTGGACGCATTCATGAACATTTTTGAATGGGATAGAAAAGAAACTCAAAACATGAATTATCGCGATTTCAATCTCTAGAAATTAGTTTTATTTAAAAAAAAATTTACTGAAAAAATCTCTCATTATGTCAAAAAACAACAAGCGCACTAAAATTCTACTGGTTTTTGGAACGAGGCCAGAGGCTATTAAGATGGCCCCTCTCGTTCGAGGCTTTAAGACATTGGAAGAGTTTTTTGACACTAAAGTTTGCGTTACGGCACAACATCGCGAGATGCTAGATCAAGTTCTAGACTTTTTTGGCATTATTCCGGACTACGACTTGGATCTAATGCGACCTGGACAGAATTTACACTCATTAACATCGACGATTATAAATAGTACGAAGCAGGTATTTGAAGACTTTAAGCCAGACTATCTTTTTGTACATGGAGATACAACTACTTCTACGGCGTCAGCCCTCTCGGCTTTTTATTTAGGAATTAAAGTTTGTCATGTTGAAGCAGGTCTTCGGACTAACAACAAAACATCTCCATTTCCGGAAGAGATAAATCGCCAAATTACAGGGCGCATCGCTGATTTACATTTTGCACCAACGCAAGCCTCAAAAGATAACCTTTTGGATGAAAATATAAATGCAGAAAATATCCTTGTCACAGGTAACACTGTTATAGATGCGCTGCTGGAAAGTGTAGAAAGAGTTGCTAATTTAAAAAACAAAATCACCCAACCTATTTCTGAATTTATTGGTGATTCAAAAAAGGTTGTTTTAGTAACGGGTCATAGAAGAGAAAATCACGGAGAAGGATTTGAAAAGATTTGTGCTGCGTTGAACTACATAGCCAATAGTGAGGATGATGTAAAAATAATATATCCAGTTCATTTGAATCCCAAGGTTCAGGAACCAGTGAATAGACATTTAGCGGGAGTAGATAATATACTATTGACTGATCCATTAGCATATCCTGAATTCATTTGGTTAATGAATCAAGCAAAAATTATTTTAACAGACAGTGGCGGTATTCAAGAGGAAGCCCCGAGCTTGGGGAAGCCAGTTTTAGTTATGAGAGATACAACGGAAAGACCTGAGGCGGTTGATGCTGGCACTGTAATTCTTGTAGGCACCAACAAAGAGAAAATTATCAAAGAATGTCAATCTTTATTGAATGATCAAAATCGATTTGAAAAAATGTCTAAGCTGCATAACCCATATGGGGATGGTAAAGCAGCAAATAAAATAGTAAATAAGATAAAAGCATGCAGATGAAACTAGAAGTTGTTACAATCGGGTTAGGATATATTGGGCTTCCTACATCCGCATTGATTGCCTCAAGGGGAACAAAAGTACTTGGCGTCGATATTAATCAAGAGGTCGTTGACACTATAAATAAAGGGGAAATTCATATTGTCGAGCCGGATTTAAAAGAAATTGTTTCTTCAGTAGTTGACAAAGGGCTTCTTAAAGCAGATGTGGTTGCCAAGCAAGCCGATGTTTATTTGATAGTTGTTCCTACACCCTTTAAAGGGAATCATGAGCCTGATATTTCGTATGTAGAAGCGGCTACTAAATCTATTATACCATTTCTCAAAAAAGGAGACTTATATATTATTGAGTCGACATCACCAATAGGCACAACTGAGAAAATGCGAGACTTAATTTATTTGAAAAGACCTGAGCTTAAAAACCTTATTTATGTGGCTTATTGTCCCGAAAGAGTTTTGCCCGGTAATGTAATGCATGAGCTTGTTGAAAATGATCGCGTAATTGGCGGAGTTGACGAAAATTCTACCGATAAAGCGGCAATGTTTTATGAGAAGTACGTTAATGGAACTTTGCATAAAACAAATGCTCGAACCGCAGAGATGTGTAAGTTAGTCGAAAATTCTTCTCGTGATGTTCAAATAGCTTTTGCTAATGAACTTTCTTTAATATGTGACCGATCAAATATTAATGTTTGGGAATTGATAAATTTAGCTAATAAGCATCCTCGAGTGAACATACTCCAGCCTGGTTGCGGTGTCGGGGGACATTGTATCGCAGTAGATCCATATTTCTTAGTCTCAGATTTCCCAATGGAATCTAAAATCATTGGAACTGCAAGGCAAGTCAATAATTATAAGTCATTTTGGTGCGTCGAAAAAATTCAAAAAGAAAAATTGAAGTTTGAATTAGAGCATGGCAAAAAGCCAAAGACTGCATTATTAGGACTTTCATTTAAGCCAAATATCGATGATTTAAGAGAATCACCAGCAGACATAATTGCTGAAAAGGTACACCTTAGTTCTCCGGAGGATATACACTATTTTGTAGAGCCTAATATTAAACAGCATTCTAGACACAGTTTAACAGACTACAAGGAAGCTGTAGAATGTGCAGACATAATCGTGTTGTTAGTCGCTCATGATGAATTCAGAAGTCTAGATCTTGATAGCAAAATAGTACTTAATTTTTGTGGAGTATAAACGAAAAGCTATTTTCTTCGATCGGGACGGAGTAATAAACGTGAACAAACACTATGTATTTCGAATTCAAGACTTCAATTTCGTTCCTGGTATTTTTTCGATAATGGAGACGTTTCAGAATGATTTCCTGTTGTTTATTGTAACAAATCAATCTGGCGTAGCTAGAGGATATTTCAGTGAAAGCAAAGTACAAGATTTACATCGATGGATGTTGCAAAAATTTCAAGATAAAAACATTAATATAGAAAAGGTATTTTATTGTCCTCATCATCCTGATTTTACACAGGATTGTGATTGTAGGAAGCCAAAGCCGGGAATGATTATGGATGCGGCGAAACAGTACAGTTTGGATTTGGGTAATTCTATCATGATTGGTGATAACGATACAGACATTTTAGCCGCTGAGGGAGCAGGTGTAGGGAAGACAATTAAGGTAGAGAGTAATGATTTATCCAATGTATTTAAGTTTATAGAACATGGGATTTAAGCATCTCCTCAGTCAGATTAAATACGAAGTTACCAAGTGGTATTATTTTAAAAAGTCGAATACCCTCATTAATAAGGCCATTAGTGATGGTGTTTGCTATATAGGGCCTTTCGTTGGTGAGTTTGGCCACTTATTGAGTCATATTGTCCCATTTGTAGGTTATCTACATTCGAAAGGTGTGAAGATAAAATATATGGGACCAAGCATTCATCGAACATTTTTTGTGGATAGTGATGGAAATCCTACAGTATCCGAATACAATGAATTAAGAGACTTTTATTCGGAAATAACACCAAATTGTAATGATTTAAATCTTCCAGATGATGTACGTGAGGTTGTGAATAGATTTATACGTAGAGCTAAGAAGAGTGACGCTTGTTATTTTGATCTCTCTAGAAAAAACTATTATTGGTTCGGTATATGTCTATACATGTTTGAGTCGCGGAAGTTTAAGATTTATCCAAGAAAATTTAACAAAGGTCGACAAAATCAGGTAGTACTTTTCGCACGCAAGAAAGGAGATCACTCGAATGTTCGTGGCGATAATTGGGATTTCCAACAATTAGTCGATGAAATTATAGATAAAACGACGTTAAATATTGTGATCTTAGGACACCCCGCGTTCAGTCATAGTATAGAATCTAACAATAGGGTAGAGGTTAAACTCACAAGCGACAATTCCTTGATTTTAGAAGAATGCGCTAAATCCAAGTTCATAATTAACCAGTTATCTGGGACTCACTATCTGGGACTTTATACTAATACAGAAGTTCTTTTACTCTTAAAAGGGAGAAATGTAAACTTTTCTAACTATTTGAAGGATTTGCGTTATAGATTATTGTTAGATCCAGATTCTTCAATGTTCGTCATCAAATCTAAAACAGAATTACTATCTAAATTAAGTATGAAATGAAGCTAATTAGTGAAATTAACGAGTTTATAGATAAAACGAAGAATTTAAAGGTAGCTGTTATAGGTGAGACGATAATTGACGAGTTCGTTCATGTCAATTATGAAGGGAGGTCTATGAAGTCTAATTGCTCTGTCCTAAGAAGAGAATCGAAAATTCAAAAGCAATATGGAGGTGCTGCGGTGATTGCGAAACATCTGGAGGAGTTTGTGGATTCAGTTACGTTAATCTCAAATTCAAAGGAGGAAATTGTGAAAACGCGTTATATTGATTCATTTTCAGGGGAAAAATATGTGGAAATCAATAAATTTGATACAGGATTTTTTGGAAAGATAAGCGTAGATACTAATGACTATGATATAGTCATTGTGGCGGACTTTGGTCATGGATTTTGCGATCAACTTGATATCAATGATGGTTTTCATTTGATGTGTCAAACTAATTCGAATAATTATGGATTTAACAGAGTGTCGAAATGGAGACAGCATAGAAAAAAGAGTATAACGATCGATAAACGAGAGGGATCACTACAGATCAACAAGAGGGCTGATTTCAAGACAGATGAGGAGATATTAGAGTTGCATAATTATGAAGCGAACACGGATGATCTGTTTTTGACTTTAGGTAGTGTGGGTTCGGTTTTCACAAACGGTAGTATTGTTTGTAGACAGGGTGGTTTTTCAACGATGGTTGTGGATACTATAGGTGCGGGAGACACGTTTTTTGCTTTTTCCTCTGTTGCTAGTGCAATTGGGCTGAAGAATGAGAATAAAATGCTAATTCCAAGCTTAGCTGCCGCACTTTCAACAACATGGCTGTGTAATGAAAAAAATGTTTCGCCAAAGAGATTGTTATCATTCGCGAAAAATTATTCTAAGGGTTAAATAATTATAAATAAAAAGTATATAATGAAGGCAGTTGTTACAGGAGGGTGCGGTTTTATAGGAAGCCATCTAACTGAATTATTACTACAAAAAGGCTACGAAGTAGTGATAATAGATAATCTATCTAATGGTTCTTTAGATAACGTTAGTCATTTGAAAGACTATAATCTAAAGGTAATAATCCAAGATATCAGCGACCTAGAAGGGATAAAGGAACATTTTGACAATGTTGATTATGTTTTTCATTTGGCTGCTCTCGCTGATATAGTGCCCTCTATTGAGGAGCCTTTAAAATACCACAAGTCTAATGTCACGGGTACTATAGCAGTTTTAGAAGCGTCAAGAATGCATAAGGTGAAACGTGTTGTTTACGCGGCTTCTTCATCTTGTTATGGAATACCGGATAAATACCCAACAGATGAGAAATCAACTATAAAACCAGAATATCCTTATGCTACGACGAAATATATTGGAGAACAGTACGTGTTAAACTGGAGTAAGGTGTACGATCTTCCTGTGACAAGTTTGAGATTTTTTAATGTTTATGGTACTAGATCTAGAACTTCTGGAACATATGGCGCTGTTTTTGGTGTTTTTCTAGCACAGAAAATCAATGGAAAACCTTTCACCGTGGTCGGCGACGGAACACAGACAAGAGATTTCACTTATGTAACAGATGTAGCAAAGGCATGTTTTGAGGCGGCTACAAACCCCAAAGCTTTGAACCAAGTGTTTAATGTTGGAAGTGGGGACACCTACAGTATTAATTATTTGACAGAACTTCTTGGCGGGGATAAAATATATATTCCTAAAAGGCCTGGCGAACCAGACTGTACTTTTGCGGATATTTCAAAAATCACTGAAATGCTAGACTGGAGACCTCAAGTGAAATTAGATGAAGGTGTTAGTATGATGTTAGATAATCTTGATTACTGGCAAGACGCTCCTGTATGGGACGAATCCAGCATAAAGAGTGCGACAGAATCCTGGTTTAAATATTTAAAATGATTCGAGGTTTTGCATGTGGTGTTTTTGATTTATTCCACGCAGGTCACGCGATAATGTTGAAGGAATGTAAGACACATTGTGAACATTTAACAGTTGCTATTAATTCAGCAATCAATTTAGGACAAGACAAAAACACTCCGGTTTTTTCAATTGAGGAAAGAGTTGAAATTTTAAGGTCAATAAAATATGTTGATGAGGTTTTAATCTATAATTCTGAAGAGGAATTAGTCGAATTAATGGGTCGAAAACATTACCATGTTAGGTTCTTAGGTGATGACTATAGAAACAAACCAATTACATCACCTGAAGTAATATTAAAGATAGTTTTCCTGAACAGGGACCACGGTTTTTCATCTTCACGAATCAGAAATAAGATAAAGTATTTGGAATAATGGTTATAAGGGTGAATCAAATTCTAGAATTCGCTGGCTCACAAGACCTAACCATTTTAGAAAGTGCCAAGAAAGCATCTTTAACTTTTGCTCATAGTTGCTTAAGTGGTCGTTGTTCCGAATGCAAAGTAAAGGTTGTTTCAGGTGATTTTGAGATGCCAAGTACACAGGAAGGTTTAACGGATAAGCAAATTCAAGAGGGATATTGTTTATCATGTATTACTAAGCCTATTTCTGATATTGAGCTTGAAGAAGTGGGTTTTATTGAGGGAGTTTTACCAGAGGTAAAGACAATTCCAGCCAAGATTTCTTTACTAGAGTTTCTTTCTGAAGATGTAGTGAAAGTAATCCTTAGAACTCCTCCTAATAAGTCTCTCAAGTTTTTGGCAGGACAATATTTAGACCTGTCTGTAAAAGGAATAAAGAGAAGTTATTCCATCGCATCAACCCCTTCGGACTCTGAAATTAAGCTATTAATCAAAAATTACATAGGTGGTCAATTCTCAAACTACTTATTCAATGAGGCAAAAGTCAATGATCTTCTAAGAATAGAAGGGCCGAAAGGCACCTATATTCTACCAAAGGAAATTCCACAAGCCCTGATATTTATTAGTACTGGAACGGGAATAGCACCAAATCTATCTTTGATTAAAAGTGCTCTGTATGAAGGTAAAGTTCAACGTAGCCGGATTACTTTGATTCATGGTCAGCGCACGGCGAAAGAGCACGTTTATTCGCTAGGAGAAGAACTCGAGGGAATAGAGGTAATTAGGTGTACTAGTCGAGAATCGGTCCAAGGCTATATTCAAGGCTATGTTCAAGATGCGGTTAAAGGATTAGAGCTAGATATTAGTAATTCTCTTGTTTTTGCATGTGGTAATCCACAGATGATTAAGGAATTAAAGATGCAAATGTTTGCTTTAGGCCTCAAAGAAAAAGACTTTAAATCGGATGTTTTCGTCCCTTCAAACTAAATCAATGAAAGCAGTTATTCTAGCCGGCGGACTCGGTACAAGACTTAGCGAAGAAACGGTTTCTAAGCCTAAACCTATGGTAGAGATTGGCGGTAAGCCAATTCTTTGGCACATAATGAAAATTTATTCCCAATATGGGGTAAATGAATTTGTTATTTGTCTGGGTTATAAGGGTTATGTAATTAAGGAGTATTTCGCTAATTACTTCTTGCATCAATCAGATGTAACATTCGACATGATAAACAACAGTATGACTGTTCATCGCGAGCGTGCAGAACCATGGAAGGTAACTCTTGTAGATACAGGTGACGCCACTATGACCGGAGGTCGGTTGAAGAGGGTAAAAGAGTTTGTTAAAGATGATGAAGCGTTTTGTTTTACCTATGGTGACGGTGTGGCAAACATTGATATTCAAGCCCTTCTAGATTTTCACAAATCACACAATTCTAAAGCTACACTAACAGGAGCATTTCCACCAGGAAGATTTGGAGCCTTAGCCTTAGAAGGAGATAAGATCACGTCATTCAAAGAAAAACCCAAAGGTGATGGAGCTTTAATCAATGCTGGGTTCTTTGTGCTTTCTCCTGAAGTAATTGATTATATCGACGCTGATCACACAATTTGGGAACAGGAACCATTAATGAATCTAGCAGAAGGTGGCGAGCTTATGGTATTTAGACACTTAGATTTCTGGCAACCGATGGATACCCTTAGAGATAAAAATCATTTGAACAAGTTGTGGGATGATGGTAAAGCGCCTTGGAAAACATGGTAAATATGAGAACTGTTGATAGAACTTTTTGGAAAGGTAAAAGAGTGTTTCTGACAGGTCATACTGGCTTTAAAGGGAGTTGGTTGTCACTCTGGTTAGAGGACATGGGAGCTTTAGTGAAAGGATATTCATTAGGGCCGTACACTGAACCAAATCTCTTTGAAGTAGCTGAGGTTTCTTCTGGTATTGAATCTGAGATTGGTGATATTAGGGACTATGAAAAATTAAAGTCTTCTATTGAGTCTTTTTCTCCAAATATCATATTACACCTTGCTGCTCAGCCTCTTGTTCGTGATTCTTACGAAGACCCATTAGGAACATATGAGACCAATGTAATGGGTACAGCCAATCTTCTTCAAGCATCTCGCGACCTCCTTGATTTAAAAAGTATTGTAATCGTTACAACCGATAAATGCTATGAGAACAGAGAATGGGAATGGGGTTATCGTGAGAATGAAGCTATGGGGGGATATGACCCTTACAGCAGTAGCAAGGGTTGTGCAGAATTAGTTACATCAGCATTTAGACGTTCCTTCTTTCAATCAACAGGCGTGGCAATTGCTTCAGCAAGAGCTGGAAATGTCATTGGAGGAGGTGATTGGTCCAAGGATCGTTTAATTCCCGACGTGTTACGTTCATATAATGAGGGTGAACAAGTAATTATTCGAAACCCAAAGGCTACTCGTCCTTGGCAGCATGTAATTGAACCATTAAGTGGCTACCTAATTCTAGCAGAGGAGCTTTATAATAGAGGAAGCGCTTTAGCCGAGCCATTTAACTTCGGTCCTAGAGATGAAGACTGTCAATCTGTTGAAAGTATCCTAAATACTATAAACATTAATTGGAAAGAATGTCCCGGTTGGAAACTAGACGATGAGGCTAATCCACATGAGGCTCGCTTCCTGAAGCTAGACATTTCCAAAGCTAAAGATAAATTGAACTGGACTCCAAAATGGAACCTTGAATCTTCTATTAAGCGAATTGTAGATTGGAATAAAGCCTTTAATCGTCAAGAAGATATGCGCCAATATTGTATTAATGAGATTAATTCTTACTCGAACTAATGAAAGAACTTCAAACCCTTCAACAAGAAATCATTTCTAAAGTAGCTGAATATTCAGCATTAAAGTACACTGATAGTAGAATTAGACCCGGGATAGATGTTATTCCTCCGTCAGGAAAAGTTATCGGAACTCCTGAATTACAGAATATGGTTGAGGCCTCTTTAGATGGATGGTTAACTACAGGGCGCTTTAACGCACAGTTTGAGGCGAAATTAGCTGACTACCTCGGAGTGAAGCATGTACTCAGTGTCAATTCTGGTTCTTCGGCGAATCTAGTTGCTTTCTCTGCGCTCACATCTTCGTCGCTAGGTGATCGTGCTATTAAAAAAGGTGATGAGGTGATTACCGTAGCTGCAGGTTTCCCAACGACTGTGAACCCAATCATTCAGTTTGGTGCGATTCCTGTTTTCGTAGATGTGGATTTGAAAACCCATAATATCAACGCTGATTTAATTGAGCCTGCGATAACCGATAAGACTAAGGCAATCATGATTGCTCACACGCTGGGTAATCCATTTGATCTAGGGAAAATCCGTGAGATTTGTGATAAGCATAATCTTTGGTTGGTAGAAGATACATGTGATGCATTAGGGGGCACATACAATGGACAAAAAGTTGGAACCTTTGGTGACATTGCAACTCTTAGTTTTTATCCAGCACACCACATAACAATGGGTGAAGGAGGAGCTGTGTTCACAAATAATACTCATTTAAAGAAAACGGCTGAGTCATTCCGTGATTGGGGAAGAGACTGTTACTGTCCGCCAGGTAAGGATAACACTTGTGGTTGCCGTTTTGAGCAAAGCCATGGTACATTGCCATATGGCTACGATCACAAATACGTTTATTCACATTTAGGATATAATCTAAAGATTACTGATATGCAAGCGGCTTGTGGACTTGCGCAATTAGATCGATTGGATGATTTCATAGCAAAGCGTCGAGCCAACTTTAATTATCTCCATGATAGACTTCAAACGTTGACAGATTATATAGAATTAACCACACCTACAGAGAATTCAGATCCATCTTGGTTTGGTTTTCCAATCACGTTGAAAGATGATTGTGGATTCACACGGGTTGAACTGCTTAGATATCTTGATGAGAATAAGATTGGATCAAGACTATTGTTCGCAGGTAACCTGATTCGTCAGCCATATTTCCATGGCATTGAACACCGCGTGGTAGGGTCATTGGAGAATACAGATAGAACAATGAATGATACATTCTGGGTTGGTATTTATCCTGCTTTAGACAGCGAACATCTAGACTATATCGCTGAGCAAATGGAAGAATTTTTTGGAATGGGATTCTAATGAAGATCTTTTTAACTGGAGGTACTGGGTTTATTGGCTCTCACGTTCTAAAACAGTTGATAGATTCAGACATTGAGGTGATTGCACATAGGCGAAAAGAAAGTTCTAGTCCGAATATTTCTATCGAAGGCCCAGTTAATTGGTTAACAAAACCAGTTTCAGACATCGCGCCACTGGACTTTGCGGGCGTTGATGTTTTATTACATCTGGCCTCTCACTCTGTTCAGTATCCTTTCGACACCCTTGAGAAAAACATTCATTTTAATGTAGTAGAGCCATTGAGTATGTTTGATAAAGCACATCAATCGGGTGTGACTAAGTTTGTAGTAGCCGGGAGTTGTTTTGAATATGGAAGCTCCGGTGAGAGACACGACTACATTCCTACTGAAGCCCCTTTAGAGCCAACAAACGACTATGCGACTTCAAAAGCGATGTCTTATTTAGCGTTTCGTCAATTTGCTCTAAACAAAGGGGTCTCACTTTCATATCAACGTATTTTTCACGCTTTTGGTGAAGGCCAACCAGAAAATAGACTTTGGCCAAGTATTAAAAATGCAGCTAGAGAAGGCAAAGATTTAGAATTAACTCCAGGTGAACAGATAAGGGATTTTATTCCAGTTGAGGAAGTGGCCAAGAAACTAATTAGGGCTTCATCTAATATTAAAGATTTAGACAAAGTTATTCTTGTCGAAAACGTAGGCTCAGGCTCCCCCCAGTCAATTTCTGAATTTTCTAAGTACTGGTGGGAGTTTTGGGGGGCAACGGGAACTTTAAAATTAGGTGCGCTACCTTATCGCGATCATGAAGTAATGAGGTTTGTTCCAGAAAAGTTGAATGATAAAAACGAGTAGAAATGAAATATTTGATAACTGGTGGTTGCGGTTTTATAGGTAGTAACCTTGCACAAGAAGTCTTAAGAAGAGGTGATGAACTAGTTGTTTTTGATAATCTCTTTCGGTTTGGTTCCGGAAGAAATCTCGAATGGCTAAGATCTATAGGTGATTTCAAGTACTATCCATATGACGTAAGAAATCTAAACGATGTGGAGGAAGTTATAAAAACTGAATTGCCAGATGTGGTTTTTCATTTAGCAGGACAAGTTGCTATGACAACATCAATTGCTAATCCAAGATTAGACTTCGAGGTAAATGCCCTTGGAACTTATAACGTTTTGGATTCAATACGTAAGTATTCTCCTAATACTGCAATTCTCTACTCATCTTCTAATAAAGTTTACGGTGATTTTCAGAGTTTAACATTCGATGAACTAGATACAAGGTTTGCCTGTAGAGAATTTCCAAATGGATTTAACGAAACAATTCCCTTAGACTTTCACTCTCCTTATGGATGCTCTAAGGGTACAGCAGATCAGTACTTACTCGACTTTAGCAGAATTTATGGACTTAAAACTGTAGTTTTCCGACATTCATCAATGTATGGAGGCAATCAACATTCAACGATTGATCAAGGCTGGGTAGGTTGGTTTTGTCGACAGGCTTTAGAAATTAAAGATAAGACCTTAAGTGAACCGTTTACTGTTTCAGGCACGGGAAAGCAAGTTAGAGATGTACTTCATTCGGATGATGTTGTATCATTATATTTTACCAGTGTAGAGAACATTGACAGAGTCAAAGGCAATGCATTTAACATCGGGGGGGGAATTGAAAATAGTTTGTCCTTACTAGAGCTATTTAAAATCCTGGAAGATTTGTTAGGAATAAAAATGGATTACAAAAGAATACAAGAAAGAGAAAGCGATCAGTTAGTTTTTGTTGCTGATAATTCAAAAATAATAAATGCCTCCGGTTGGCGACCTGTGGTAAAAACCAGAGATGGAATTGCTCAATATATGAACTGGTTAAGTCAAGATTAATGAGTAGAACTAAGTTAGCAATTTGCATCCCAACCTATAATCGGTGTGATGAATTAGTCAGGCAATTACAGTTTTTCATTGATGAATGTGTAAATAATCTTGAAAATATTGAGTTATATGTGGCAGACAACAAGTCACAAGATGAGACTGCTAATTATTTGGTTGAAATAACCAAAAAACACCCTTTTGTCAAAATTTTATTGAATGATGAAAACCTAGGCTTGGTTGGGAACTTATATAATTTACTTCATAATAGTGGAAATAGCGACTATGTGTGGTTTGTTAGTGACGATGATTTTCTCAAACCAGGAATTGTTTCAAGAATTCTCACCATACTAGAAAGGCATAAGAATTTAGGCTCAATATTTTTAAACTCAGAAATGTGGTCAGTTAATTTTGAACAAGAATTAATACAAAACGCCGAATATATATTACCGTATTCTAAATGTGGGTTGAGTGAAGATAATTTAGCTAATCTTCATGCAATTTTTTCAGCACATAATACGTTGCTCATGTGGATTTCGGCGTGGATACTTAAGAGAGGTTCGGTTTTGGAGGTGTTTGATAAGAATATCTCAGGATTGAATTTGACAGAGCCATTCTTGTTTGCCGCTAATAGTATAAACCACGGTGATTTATACGTTACACATGACATAGAGCTTAAAAATGGCACTAAACTCGGATCTACATGGGTCATAAATGAAAAGAAGGTATTCGACGTGCATTATTCAGGTTTATTTAGATCCATATTAAAATTAGAGACATTTAATTTTCCACGTTGGTTGATTAGTGATATGATTTATCAAAGGTTTTCATTTATGGCAAGACATAGTATGAAATATTTTTATTGGGGAGCACGCTATGATAGAAAATTGACTTTCATTTTATTACCTTTTTTAAGTCTCTCGAAACTTTTTTACATAGTGAGAATAGTTTTTAATCGAATTCTGTTTAAAGTTCGTTCAAGTTTAAACACGGGTGAATAAAATACTAAAACAGTTTTTCCAGTTTTCTTATGGAAATTTCATCTCTCTCGCTTTAAGTGTTTTTACTGTCCCTGTAGTTACAAGATTAATATCTCCTGAACAATTTGGAATAGCCTCTTTGGCGTTAGTATTTGTGAATTTCGCAACGCTTTTAGTGCTTTTTGGAGGTGATCAAACTCTAGCAAGGTATTATTACGATCTTTTTGGGGCCCAGAAAAGGAATTTGTTATGGAAATTGGGTAAAGTATCAATCTTTGTTTATTCTGTTTTATCGATAATATCACTAATTTATTATAAGCAAATATCTCTATATTTTTTCGGCATCGATACGGATATAATGCCCTTAGTTGCAATATTAGGTATTAGTGGACTTAATGTTCTACAGACATATTTTAGAATGGTAATTCGCATGGAAAAAAGAGGTAATGCTTTCTCTTTTCAAATTATACTGACCAAATTAGTAAAGTTCCTATGTACAGTAGTATTGCTAAAGTGGTTTGCTAACAGTTACAGTTCTTTGCTTATAGCTGAGTTTTTGGCTATCATGTTGGGTGTTGTTTATTTTATGTATTCGACAAGACCTTTTTGGATTGGACGAAAATTGCCAAAGTTACCTATGTCATTTAAAGATTTATTTTCCTTTGGTTGGCCTATAGCGTTAAGCACTTTTCTATTCGTAATTCTCCAATCTATAGATCAATTAGTGTTAAAGTATTTTTATAATGCACACGAAGTTGGAATGTACGCTGGGGGGTATAGGTTAGTAACGATGTTGCAAATATTTGTATCTGCATTTGTCACTTATTGGGTTCCATTATCATATGAAAAATACAAAGAAGGTGAAAATAATAGATTCTTTGAGCAGGCTTTTGGTGTTGTTTACGTTATTGCCATGCTTGTGGTTCTGACGTTTATAGCATCAAATCGAGTAATAGTGCTTTTGTTAGGGAATGAGTTTCGCGAGGCTTCAGCAGTAATTCCTTTATTGATTTTTATTCCAGCCATGCAACTGCTTACATCGATAACTAATGTTGGAATTAACTTCAGGAAAAGAACTGACTTTCACATAATAGTGACATCATTGGTCCTGTTTATATCAATCGTCTTGAATGTTATTCTTACCCCTATACTGGGAATACGTGGTGCATCAATAGCTGCTTCGTTTACTTATGTGGTATATTTCATTAGTTATACCGTGGTAGGAAGCAGATTTTTTTCAATTAAGGTTGGTTACACTCATGAAATGATAGTTTTAATAATTTCTTATTGCCTGGCCATCAGTGTCTCTTTTGAAATGTTCGACATTGCGATTCTTAGGTTCATTGCAATTGTACTCGCGGCCTTAGTTATCTATGGTAAGTTAGGAATGTTGTTACGGTTAGCTAATTTCAAGCAATATTTAAAGTGATAGCCTCGGTCCAAAGGAATTTGTATGTATCAGTCATTTTATGGGCGATTCAATGCGTGATATTATGCTTGGCAACACAGTCGATGTCAGTAGGGATATTTCAAATATTCCTAATGATATTGATATATCTTCAAGTCAAGGATAATGTGCCGCTTTTCATAAATCTATTTGTCATAGGTCAATATGTCATTTTGATGTTTTATTTATATTGGATATTTGGCTATGAAAACAGTTATTTTTTGGGTTTAAAAAGTGATGATTACTATTTTGACGTAATATGGTCGTCATCGTTTTTAGAAAAGTATGGAATAAATCCATTTAAATTACCCCAGCATTTGAATAGTATTGAGCCTGGTCTAGGGGTGCTTCATAATTCAAAAGGATATGTTTATTTAATAATAGTCTTAAAACACATCGGGTCTTTTATTGGTGGATATAACACCTTATTACCTCGGGTATTAAATATGTATTTCCTAACTATGTTAGCGTTCAAAAGTTCTGAAATATCATTTGTTTATTTCAAGGATAAAAAGTTATCAGTGATTACGAGCAAGGCAGTGTTCTTTTTTCCAGTACTACTGTTTGTCAGTGCCCACATATTTAGGGATACGTTAATTGCTTATTTGCTTGTAAGTATATTTGAGAACATAAAGTGTAGGAAAATATCTATTGCTAATATTTTGGCAACACTGATTTTTTTATTACCGTTATTTTTCTTACGAACGACTACGTTTGTATTAGCTATTATTATTGCGATCTTCCTATACATGCAAAAGGAAAAAATTGATTGGAAATTAATTTTGTTGGCAGCAGTAGGAATATATGTATTTATAATTTTGCTTCCCGATAATGCGGCCAAGACTATACGTGAGATTGAGGGTTACACAGCATTGAACAAGGTAAGATTCGGCACATATGGAACTGCGGTATTTTCTTTGCCGTTTTATGCTGGATTTATACCAAGAATAGTCTATTTGGTAACTACACCAGTGCCATCTGTGACCTCTTTTTATCAGTTCTTTGTTTCTTTGTCAACATATCTACAGCTTATGTTCTTGCCTTATTTAATCCGCGGTCTTGTGATCAAGAATCAGTTAATATCGCTCAAAATAGTCTTTTTGCTATTCTTCTTGGGTGTAGCATTTACTACCGCTGATTTTAGGCATGTTACAATGTACATACCGTTTATGATAATTCTAGCTTTAGGTGGCTGGAGGCATTTTGGAATGAATAGATTAGACAAATATGTAAGATTAAGTAGCATGTTTTTTATACTAATGGTCGTTGATGGTTTAATTTTGTTTTTGTAATGACTAACAAGATATTATTTGTAGTGTCGGCAAAGACACCTACAGGAGTAATTGCTTCTCAAGTATTGACATTGGCTGAGCAAGTAAAAAGTCGATCGGAGCGTGATGTTGTGGTTTGGTTAATAGGTCGGAAAGAACCTAGCCATCTTTTTAGTACAGTCAATGTTACATTAGAATATAAGGAGAATTTGTCCTGTTTGTTGAAGGTAAAGAGAAGTAAGATTTACTTTCGAGGTTATGATTTATTCCTCAAAGGGTTTTTACTACTACTTGGAAGAAAGAATACAACTTTGTATGACTTTCGTGCACTTGTTTATTTAGAGAGTTTTTTTAGGTATAAAAGTATAGCACGTAAATCTGTGCTCTTTTTTATGGAATTATTGGTCTACCTTTTAGCAGATAACTTAACCTGTGTTTCAAATAATCTAAAGGATACATTGATTTCTGCGTTCAAAGTAAGACGACAGATATTTGTATATCCATGCCTCAACAGTCATACGACTATCCTGAAGAAGGAGGTTGATTTGAAAACTAAAAGGGTATTTAGATTCGTCTATGTAGGTGGTATGGCAGAATGGCAAAGGGTAGAAGAAATCATTTTCATTTATGAAAGATTACGGAAAGACTTAGAAGGGACATTGACTATAATAACCAACGAAATTGCTCGAGCGAAGGAGATTTGTGCAGTTTCAAAGGAGAGTATAGAAATAAAAAGCTTGAGTCATAAAGAAGTGCTTATGGATTTACCAAATTATGATTTTGGATTTTTGCTCAGAGATTGTGACATAATTAATCGGGTTGCTTCGCCTATAAAGTTTTTGGAATATATTTCCAATCTCATAATTCCTATTCTCAGCAACTGCGTAGGTGATTATTCTGAGGAGGTGAAGAAATATAAATTAGGAATTATTCTCGATAATAACTATGCCATTGATATTAATGAGATTTTGAAATTAACAGAGGATAGTGGTGTCCATAAAAGGTTGAGTCAATACTATATGTCAAACTATAATGTTCATAAAAGAATAGTTAATCACCCCTTAATTGAGCTGACGATATGAATCCTGTGAGACTGCAGCGTATTTCTTATTTCCTGCGGAATATTAGACCCATAGCTAAGTCTTTAACATATTTAATCAGATTAGTTTTCGGTTGTTACTTGCCTTATGGATTGAAATTAGGTAAGGATTTCACAGTAGGTTATGGCGGAATCGGTATTGTAATTCATGAAAGAACAATAATCGGGGATGGTGTTCATATTGATCAAAACGTAACTATCGGAGGTACTTCAAAGAAGCACGGCGTACCAGTATTAGGAAACAACGTTTATGTAGGTGCGGGGGCTGTAATTCTAGGGCCGGTCAAGATAGGTAATGAAGTAGTAATAGGAGCAAATGCTGTAGTTGTAAAGGATGTGAAAGAAGGGTCTGTTGTAGGTGGCGTTCCAGCAAGGTGTATTAAGACAAATATTAAACGTAGTGATTACTTGTAAATGATCATAAATAAAACTACGTTCGTTGGTCCGCGCTCCAAAAGTGTATTTGGTTTTGAAAAGTTAGGAGGAGGAACTGTGCTTTTTGAAAATTTAATAAATAGGTTAGGGCCATACGACGTTCTTATTAATAGTAATGGCGCTTCGAAACTACGTAGTCTAAATGTCCTATTCAATTTGTGGCTAATCATAAGATTTCTTTTTATCTCGTCTAAAAATCATGTCATAGTCATGGCAGCTCATAGACAAGCCATATGCTTTATTGCGGTCAATCTTATAAGGAGGCGGGATATTACAATTAGACTTATTGGTGCAAATTTTTCGTATTGGTATAATGATATGTTATCTAAGTCAATTCTAGGTTTATGCTCTAAACACACTAGGATTTTATGCGAATTAGAATGTGATATGGAGTTTTTCAGGTCCTTTAAAATAGAAACATTAATCCAAGAAAATTTTAGGGATATAGAAATTTCACCAACCCCTAGGAAGTTATTAAACGAAACAGTTGGTTTTATCGGTAGGGTCTGCAATGAAAAGGGTGTAGAAGATTTCATTGCACTTGCGAATAGTAACCCGAATAAACCATTTGTCATTGCAGGGCCTTTTGCAAATAAGAATATGGAGAAATTAGTTCTTGACTCTTGTGTTAAGCTAGAAAACTTAAGTTACATTGGTGTTCTCAACCATACAGATCAATCGAAATTTTGGGATCACATTGGTATGCTTTTTTTTCATTCCGAACATAAAGGTGAGGGGAAGCCTGGTGTAATTGTTGAGGCTTTATTACGAAAGGTAGTAGTTTTGACCAATTACAAAGTCCACAGTCCAAATTGGAAAATTTTCTATGATTGTGATGCTATTCAGTTAACAGACGATTATCAAAAGACTTTAACATCAGGGTTAAGGAAACCTACTTGGAACGATGAAGCCTTAGAAATATTTTCTGCTGATTATTGTTATCAAGAAATGAAAGGTTATGCTTGACTTATTATGTTCAATTACAGGAATTTTTATTGTGCATGCACATGAGCTGCTGTATGGTAAAAATTATTTACACAGTAAAACATCTGATAGGACTCATAATTTATATTGGTATATTTTGGTCATTTTCAGGAAAAACTTCAAACTATTTGTTAGGTCTATGGGTATGAATCCTTGGAAATATCCTCGGGTGGAAGATCTGAAAAGTTGTAGATTGATGACAAAGGAAGATTTGTATCATTATTTTCCTGAAAAAAACATGGGATTCTTGTTTAGAATTCTATCTCTTAAAATGAGTTCAAGTGGAAGTACAGGATCTCCGTTCATGTATCGAATCTTTTTTTTGCAATGGATTCAAGAACAAGCAAGAGTGTATGCGAGCTTTCGATTAGGGGGATATTCACTAGGCAAGAAAATGGTTGTTTTTCGATCTTATAGTCCTGTGACTGGCCAGAAAGATATAAAAGAAGTAGTTTGGAAAAACTGGACCTATTTCAACTCTTTTAACCTATCTGACGATAAACTGTTCGAATATTTCAACTATTTAAAGAATAATCAAGTAAAGTATCTTCGAGCATACCCATCGACTCTAAAGGTTTTTTTAGAATTTTTAAAAACGCATAATTTATTATTGAATTTGAAAATGGTTCATGTCAGTAGTGAAAATATAAGTTCGACGTTAATTCGTGATGCAGAGAAGTTTTTTAATTGCAGAGTCATTAACTACTATGGTCAGGTAGAACAAGCAGTCTTGGGAGTCAATCTTCATCATTGCGATTCAATTGCTTTACTGCCATATAGTAATGTCTATCTTCTTGAAGATGGCACATTAGCCGCAAGCAACCTGTTAAATTGGACAAATCCATTAATCAATTATCACGTAACGGATAGATTAACTGAAAATTCAAAAGGTGGTTTCCGAGTATTAGGCAGAAATAGTGTCCGTTTTAGACATATCGATGGTTATGAGGTAAGTACGATCAATATATTCACACTTATGCAGACCTTTACCGGTCTTGTCAATTGGCAGATAAGTCAGTCTTTAAGCAAGGCGATTGTTAAAATACATTTTAAAGGTGATTTAACAGAGTCGGATATGAAAGTGATTAGAGATGGATTAGAAGTTCGTATAGGTAAATGGCAATATGAATTTGTCGATGGAGAATTCATATATAGTGGAGAGGGTAAAATTAATCCGATTATCTCTGTAAGATAATGTTCACTGCATTTGATTTCGATGGTACCTTGATAAAGGGTGATTCTATTAAGCATTTTGCCCGTTGGGTTTCGCGAAATAAACCTGAGTTTTATATAAAATACTATGGGCTAATATTTTTTTCTAGTTCATTAACTAGATTAAAGTTTGTTCGAGTGGAGTATTTTTATAGAAAAATGCAAGAAAGAGCTTTATCTATAGAAGATTTTGATACTCTACTAAGTAAAATGATGTTCGAAGATACTTATCCATTACTGGAACAGACTGAAGACGATGTACTTGTCGTGTCAGCTAGTTTTAAAGAGATAATTGGTAGTTTTTGTAAACGAACTTTAAAGGTGGAATTAATTTCGAATGAATTATCAAGGCCAGAAATCGATGTTAATGGTTACCACAAGGTGATTGCACTCAAAGAGTCAAAAGGTGATGACGTCATCATTAATAAGGCTTATGGTAATAGTAAAGGAGACTACCCTCTTCTTGATTATGCATTAAAAGGTTATTTAAGAACTTCACGAGGATTTTTAGTTGATTATAACAAATAGAGAATTTTGTAGATGAGATTTGCAAATAGAGTGGTTAAAACAATAAAGCCGTATAAAGTTAGTTCTCCAAAGGCATGGGAATATGTGGGAGATCAAAATGTACTTAAGTTGGATTGGAATGAGTCAACGATAGGTCCATCGCCCCGAGTTTATGAAGCGATAACGAATACTTTCTCCCAAAACAGATGGAATTGGTATCCAAATATTAATAATACTGAACTAATTAGGGCGATATCAGTATATTGTAATTTACCAGAAAGTAATGTTCAGTTCTTTGCTGGTTCGGACGCTCTTCATGAATATATTGTAAGATGTTTTATTTCACATCAAGATAGGATTTTATCAATTTCTCCTACGTACGATAACTTTCGCGCGGTTGTTGAGGCAAATGGGGGAAATGTATATCAATATAGTTTAGATAATCGATTCTTGCTAGATTATGACAAACTTGATACTGATCTAGAATTAATAGATCCCAAAATAGTATACCTAGTAAATCCAAATAATCCTACAGGAACGTTTCATTCGTTAGAAAAACTAAGTATATTAATAAAAAAGCATGTAAATATTCTCTTTATTATTGATGAAGCGTACTTTGAGTTCACAAATAAGTCGATAGCGTACTTAACTATTGAATGTGATAATTTAATTGTATCAAGAACGTTTTCGAAAGCATTTGGTTTAGCCAGTTTTAGGATTGGATATTGTGCCGCGCATAGTACAATTATAGACTCATTAAATAAAATAAGAAACCCCAAGAGCGTTTCTCTTTTTGCTCAGGAAGCGGCAAGATCTGCGCTCATAGATTTGGAGTACATGCAGAATTATGTGCGTGAGGTGAATGCCTCGAAACTATTTGTTTTTGATGAACTAACTAAGATAAAATGGATAGAGCCATTTTGGGGTGAAGGAAACTACCTCTTTTTACGGATAGAGTCGAATAAATTAGAGAGCTTCTTGTCATTTTTAGAGTCGAAAAAAGTGTTCTTAAGAGATTATAGCCATATGAAAAATACAGTGAATTTTGTTCGATTAACCATAGGCTTAAAGGAACAGATGAGCAGAGTATTAGATTGTATAAATGAATTTGACAAATAATTAGTAATAGGTTAGTATTAATCTGGATATGTCTTAGGTAACTGATTTATATATCGGTTATTTCTTAGTCGCACGGTCCAATATTTTGATAGATATCTATTTATTTAAGCGTTTTTTAATCACTCTTGGTTATCTTAAATCAAGACAAATACTCTATCGCATCAAATACAAACTATTTAATGCGAAACGCAAGCGGTGTAGTACGGGATTAGTCTTTAAAGGAAATGTTAAAGATGTATTTCCTAGAAAGAGAAGGTTCTTTTATGGGACAAATGGAATTTGGACGTTTTCTTTTTTAAATGTTAAACATTCGTTTCAAGAGACTAATATGAATTGGTCTTATACTAAAAGTGGAATGTTATGGGCCTATAATTTAAATTATTTTGAATGTCTTTGTCAGAATGATATTTCTGAGCGAGAAGGTTTAAAGTTGTTAAAGAGCTATTATTCAGGTCCCTTCAAGAACAACCCATTTATAGTCCATGCATATCCAACATCAGTTAGGATCATAAATGTTTCGAAATTTATATCACGATTTAAAATCGAATACGACTGGCTCTATGACGAGTTAGTTGCTGACATTACTGTGGTTTTTAACAGATTAGAATATCATTTGTTGGCCAATCACTTATTAGAAAATGCTATAGCACTATATGTGGGAGGCCTGACCACAGATCAGCCTAAATTTTTATTAAAAGGAAGAAAGCTTCTAGTTCGAGAATTGAGGGAGCAAATTCTTAATGATGGAATGCATTATGAGCGTAGTCCAATGTATCATCTTATTATTCTGGAAAGGTTATTGGATGCACTTCATTTTTCTAGATCATATGAGGACGATCTAGAGCCTGTTTTAAAGGCTTATGCCGTCAAGATGACGGGTTTAGCTATGAATTGGCAAGGTTTAGAGAGAATTCCTATGATGCAAGATAGTGCTTATGATATAGCTATGACTGTTCCAGAGGTTCTTAGGTATTCAGAGTCGTTATTAGGTGAGGAATATCCAACGACCCCTAATGTCTTGAAAGGCTCTAACTACCGTAGGTTAATTCGTGGAAATTTCATTGCGTTTGTAAACGTTGGCTCAATAGGCCCTTCATATCAGCCTGGGCATGCTCATGCAGACGAGTTGAATTTTGAACTATTCTTCAAAGGATCCCCAATAATAGTTGATACAGGGGTAAGCACGTATGAGAAGAATTATAGAAGACATGAAGAGCGATCAACTGTGAGCCATAACTGTCTAACTATAGATGACAAAAATTCTAGCGATGTTTGGTCAGGATTTCGAGTTGCTAAGAGAGCACATGTAAAACTTTTGAACGACGTTGACTTCATCAAGGCAACACATGATGGATACGAAGACTTCGCGGTTTCAAGAACTTGGCGGGATTCAAGTAATGGTGAAGTTACCATAATTGATCAGATAGAAAAATATAATTCAGAGAAAACAGCGTTGTTTAAGGGTAGACTACACTTTCATCCGGACTTGTCTCTGTACGTGCGAGAAAATAGAATAATCAATGTGGGTAATGAACTATCAATTGAGTTTCATTTTTCTTTGGGGGAAAATCCCAAATTGGCAATAGGAGAATATTATTATGCACATGGATATAACAAATTGAGAAAAGCTAAAACAGTTACTTATTTCTGTCGCGACCAGATTAAAATTACTATTCGTGAGTCAAATTAAAAAAATATTATTCTTAACGGATAACTTCCCACCAGAAGTAAATGCTCCAGCAACAAGAACCTATGAACATGCTCGTGAATGGGTACAAAAAGGATTCGATGTAACAATTTTAACTTGTGCTCCTAACTTTCCAAAAGGAGAATTATTTAAAGGATACCGGAATCGCTTATCTCAAACCGAATTCATTGATGAAATTAAGGTTATTAGAGTGTGGTCATTCATAAGACCAAATAAAGGGTTTGCTTTACGTATTGTCGATTACATGAGTTTTGCCATAACATCATTTTTTAGAGGTTTATTTGTAAAAACAGATATTATCGTTGCAACATCTCCACAATTTTTCACGGCTACTTCAGGCTGGGCGCTTTCTTTGATTAAGAGGAGGCCATGGATCATGGAGGTGAGAGATATTTGGCCAGAGGCCATTGCTACTCTCGGACAATTAAAGGAGGAGTCTTTAATTTATGGAATGCTCGAAAAAATTGAATTAGCCCTTTATAGTTCAGCTAAAAAAATAATTGTTGTCACCGATGCATTTAAAGAGAATTTAATTGCTCGAAATGTAGATGAAGGCAAAATTTTCGTTCATAAGAATGGTGTTGTCTTGGATAATTTCAATTCGGAAATTAGAGATGAAAGCATTTTCAATGAGCACCCAGAGCTGCGCAACAAAAAAATTATCGCATACATAGGGACACATGGTCTAGCACATGGTTTGTCATTTATTATAGAATCCATTCCGCAATTAGTCCAAAGAAAGAATAACGCTCATTTCTTGTTTATTGGTGAGGGAGCAGAAAAAGAAGGTTTAATTAAAATATCTGAAGAATTATGTCCCCAGAATGTAACTTTCTTGCCAATTATGTCCAAAAAAGAAGTAATTAAATACCTATCTATTATTGACGTTGGCTTGGTCAATTTAATAAAGTCAGATGTATATAAAACAGTAATTCCGAGTAAAATTTTTGAAATAGCGGCCATGCAAAAGCCGATATTATTAGGCGTTGAGGGTGAGTCAAAGATGATCCTTGAAAATTACAAAGCTGGAATATGTTTTGAGCCAGAGAATCCAAATGATTTTATTGAAAAATGCTGTTATATAATTGAAAATTCTGAAGGCTTTCAACAGGGTTCAATGGAATTAGCGGAATCCCATGATAGGAAGAAAATTGCTTTGAAAATGTTAAACAATATTATAAACTAAATTATTTGATTATGAACATGGAAACACTATTACTTCAAGATGATTTGGATAAACGTCAATTTGAAATACTTGAAAATAGTATTTTAGAGAAGCCGGAATTTGTGAGTAGCCTAAATGAAATAATGCAGATAAATGATGCAGCTAATTATATAAAGAGCTACGACAATTTTCCATCGAGAAAATTCGAGTATTCGTATGCTTTACATGCATTAGACTTGACGCCCAACATGATAGTCGCTGACATGGGGTGCTCAATAGATCCTTTTGCGCCTTTATTGTCAAAGCGAACGCGTGTTACTTATGGCTTTGATATTTTTTCTTCGCACGATGAAAAGTGGGATCCCGAAAATGGCTTTAGAAAGGGTTTATTGTCTGGTGTTAAGAAAATGGAATGTTATTCCAAATTAATCAAAGATAAATTAGGTCTGAATGTGGAATATCATGCAGCGGATATGTCAAGTACACATTTGCCTAGCACTGCCTTAGATAGAATTTATTGTATCAGTGTTCTAGAACACTTACCGAAGTATAAAATCAATTTTGTTTTACACGAGTGGCGAAGAATATTAAAACAAGACGGACGAATAATATTAACCGTAGATTACATAGCAGACAATAACGTAAATTTTAATATTGGTAAACTGATAAACGAAAATGGTTTAGAACTAATTGGTAAGGTTAAGCTATTTCCATTTAAGGTGAATGGCAGAGAACTGGTTGTTGCTGGTTTTGTCCTTTCGAGTAATTCGAATACCACAAAACCTATGTTATTCTCTTCACTTTACCGTAAAGTAAAGGTTCTACGCCGTGTTGTTGATATTTTGTTTTCGATTAAAACTAAAATAATTTCAAAATTGTTTAACTAAATGGCTACTGGGATAAAATTTCTTTCACATGCAAGTGCATTAATCAAGACCGCTGATTCAAGCATTATCATGGATCCATGGCTTATTGGCAGTTGTTATTGGAGAAGTTGGTGGAATTACCCACCGGTTGAAAGAGAATCGCTACACAAATTAAAAGTTGATGCAATTTATATTACACATGTACATTGGGATCATTGGCACGGACCATCACTTAAAAAGTTATTCTCCAAGGACACCTTAATCATTACCCATGACGAGCCTAATAAAAGAAGTATTAACGATCTAAGAGACATTGGCTTTAAGAATATTAAATTATTAAAACATGGGGAGACATTCGAGTTAGGGGAGATAAAAATAACTCCTTATCAATTTGGTTTATTCTTAAATGATTCTGCTCTAGTCGTTGAGACACCAGATTTAAAGTTATTGAATGCTAATGATTGTAAAATTGCCGGAGCAGCATTGCGATCTATCATAACAAGGCATGGTCCATTCGACTTTGCTTTACGCTCCCATAGTAGTGCTAATGACAGGGTATGCTATAGATTAGAATCGGGTGATTATTCTTTTGACGATAAGGATCATTACAGCAGGAGCTTTGCTTTGTTCATGCAAGCGGTAAAACCGAAGTATGCAGTTCCATTTGCTTCTAATCACTGTCATCTCCATAAAGACGTTTATGGCCTTAATAACTTGGTAAATGATCCTTTCAAGTTAGAAAGGTATTTGACTGAAAACAAACCTCTTCAAGACGTAGAATTGAAGATTTTGCTTAGTGGGGATTCTTGGTCGTCAGAAAATGGATTTAATATAAATCCAGAGAATAGAAAGTATTTCATGAATAAAGACAAACATATAGCCGAATATCGTGACGAAGTAAGTGATAAGCTTGAAGACTACTATTCTCTAGAGAAGAGAATTAAACCTAACCCTAGAATAATCGAAATGTTTGAAAAACAAATTGCTTCAATACCAAGGATTTTAAGAAGTCGTCTCGGCGATTTCAGTTACAAAATGGTTTTGTTCAATGACGGAGGAGAACACCATTATATAGTTACTCCAAAAAATGCGATTGTTAAAGAATGCGAGTCTTCTATGGATTTGGGTGCAACGGTAAGAATCCCAATTAAAATCTTCTTAGACTCGGTAGCCATGAATATGTTTCATCACTCGAGTATATCTAAACGAAATCAGTACATCTTTAAAACTGAACAGCAGTTATTACTGTATGAGAATTTCCAAGATCTTCTTGAGTATGTAGAATTAGAGGTGTTTCCTATACGTCTAAAATATGTCGTAAACCTGATTAAGGCTTATATCCGAAGATGGCGTGAGTTAATCGTTTATGTTCAAGCTTACTTATTGAAACGAAAAGGGATGCCCATATATGATGTGGAAGAAGAGATATTAAAAAGAACCTAGCATAACTTTGGAATGAGAATCTTTCATCCGATTTCTAGGATTTAGCCAGCATTTAGACTTAGTTGTTTACGCTTTTCGTGGACTTTAGCATTTAATTTAAAGGGTTTAGAAAAGTTCCTAGTGATTTCCCACTTTATTAAAATTACTTTAAACCCCGAGCCATAATGTAGACTTCCCTAAAAGGGAAGTCTACAATAATTCTAATTTTTAGTAACGGTAGTGCTCTGGCTTGAATGGGCCTTCGACTTTCACACCGATGTAATCAGCCTGATCTGTGCGAAGAGTTTCAAGCTCTACACCGATCTTCTCAAGGTGCAAGGCAGCTACTTTCTCATCCAAATGCTTTGGCAAGACGTATACTTTGTTCTCGTACTGATCGCTGCGCAACCAAAGCTCTAACTGAGCCAATACTTGGTTCGTGAAGCTGTTTGACATTACGAACGACGGGTGACCCGTTGCACAACCTAAATTCACCAAACGGCCTTCTGCCAAAACGATGATTTCGTTGCCTTCTACATTGTAGAGATCAACCTGTGGCTTAATCACCTTTTTAGTATCGCCGTAGGTCTTGTTTAACCACGCCATGTCAATCTCATTATCGAAGTGACCGATATTACAAAGAATGGTCTTATCGTTCATCAATTTGAAGTGCTCTTCCTGGATGATGTCTTTATTACCCGTAGCAGTAACGATGATCTGAGCACGCGGAATAGCCGTAGCCATACGCTTCACCTCAAAACCGTCCATCGCTGCTTGCAAGGCACAAATTGGGTCAATTTCTGTTACAATAACACGTGCACCTGCACCGCGCAATGAAGCAGCAGTTCCCTTACCTACATCACCGTAACCGGCAACAACAGCAACTTTACCTGCAATCATCACATCCGTTGCACGACGAATGGCATCTACTGCCGATTCTTGACAACCGTATTTATTATCGAATTTCGACTTCGTTACCGAATCGTTTACGTTGATCG
>Ga0209193_1000438_pt1 | contig 28360 bp, 26 predicted proteins | sample COGITO_mtgs_1003_FD_185515 | JGI IMG/M metagenome (GOLD analysis project Ga0209193, IMG submission 185515) | Pelagic marine microbial communities from North Sea - COGITO_mtgs_100330 (SPAdes) (version 2) | ecosystem: Environmental > Aquatic > Marine > Epipelagic ...
AACTACAATATTGGGAAATTGATTCAACGGAGATAGTAGTAATGCATCCATTTCTGCTTCTCTCTCACAATCAGGATTTAGACATTTTTCAATGATGCTTACACCATACACATCTGCTATTCTTGAAGGTGAACCTAAGTTCCTATTATCAGGAGTTAGAACCTGTTTAGGAATTGGTTTACCATCTAAAAATCTCATGCTAATCTCTTCCTAATTTTTTCAACAATTTCCATCTGTTTCGATGTCATTTCTCGATTCAACATTGCCTTGATTATTATTGATTTTACAAAATCATTTTCCCATCCATTTAATCTTGTTTTATCCCACCCCTGTATCTCTTCTGATAGTGGTGTTGATGGAAGATTTTCATCCCCCATTTCCAAAGCATATCTAATTACTATTTCTTGGTAAAATCTCTTGTAACCTGAATCCAATCTTTTGACTCCTTGATTTCTAATTCTTGATGCAACTCTAACAGACATGGTTTGTTCCCACAGACTTAGATTATCAAGCGACCTAATCATCATCTGAAACTTCTCCATTTGCTCAAACCATTTTTGTCTTTTACTAGCAATTTCTTGAGCCATTTTTCTCCTTCTTTCTTGTCGTTCTTCTACAAGTATTCGCACCTTGTTTTGATGCTCTTGTTCTTGTTCACAATACTTTTGATATTCTTCTTCTGCATAGCCAATAAACTCATCCCATTGCCTACTTAATTTAGGACTTGGATATCCATGAGAAATCAATCTCTTAACCATGTTTCTATGAATAGATTTCCATAACTTTTTTCTCCAATCTGTTTTGTATAGAAATCTGTTGTTTGTCATCATATCTTCATACTTCTTCAAGTCAGACATTGCTGCTGGATATTTTTGGGTGAATGTAGTTCGGTTAAATTGATGCTTGGCTTCCTTCATATTTGTCTTGAGATATTCCTTCTTTTCTTCACCATCTAAAACTCGATTGTCAACTGTGATTTCGACATACCTATATGCACATACATTACCAACAATAATTTCTCTTTTTGATTCTTCATCGAGAAGAACACAATTTTCAACAATTGGTCTTTTTCCACATAAAGAACAAGTATCTCGATGGCCGTAAATTGACTTAGAATATTTCCAATCTTTTTTGAAATCGTTGTAAGGTCTAATTGTTCCATTATCTGCAACAATTCTTGATACCTTAGCAAGACTTTTTATTTGTCTTTTTTCAAGGCCACTAGCACCTTCTGCTAGTGCTGAATATAGTTCATCCGGCATATCCCCCTTAGCCTGTTTACGAATCCATCTACGGGCTTGCCTCACAACTATCGCATCTTCGACCATGAACAATCAGGATTAGCCCACCATTATGAAAGAATCACATGGCTGGCGTGGATAGAAAATACAATTTTGATATCAAAAACCATTGATATTGCCTAAACATTGATAAGGGGAATGCCCCCCTTGCTCATTACATGAGCAAGACGCAAGAGACACAAACATCATGGGAATCCGTTTTAGTGGATGGATATAAAATGCCTATCATTTTCTATAATCCTGAGAATATGTCAGCACCTTACACAACAAAGAATGTTGCAGAAAGTGTGTTTCAAACATTAACAACAGAAGGTGTTAGTAAAATCGCATTGAACAAGTTCAGAATATCAATTGTATGTGCAAGTAAAACTACATATGACGAATGGGGTGTAGGTAAAGAAGCATATGTTCAAGAGACAGATTCAGATGCAAATGGATTTGCTACGGCTATCAATGTTCACGTTTATTTCGATGGCTCAGTTAAATCAGTTATAGCCCTAGCACATGAGTTAGTTCACGTTGCTCAATATGCTTCTAAGAGATTGAAGTCTGTATGGAACTTCAACAAATCAGATTGGGTTTACTCATTCAAATTATCTGAAACTAATCAAATCCAAAAAGGAACACATTCTGCAATCGCATACAATGAAAGAGTTTGGGAATGGGAAGCATTCGCAAAGCAAACATACATTGCTTCTGACATTTACACAGCAATCACAGGATATGGTCTTAGCGGCCACGAATCAAGAAACAGTTCTAACGCTTCTAGGAGAATAACTTCTCTCAGAATAGCGGCTGAATGGGGATGGAATGACCTGCCTTTGAAAATAGTTTGTGCAGTTGGAGATGCAAGAGTTTGCCGAGCATAAACGTGTTGAGGCCAACATCAAAGTTTTACTGAATATGTCGCTTCAACCAATTCGGAGTTTCACCGATTGAACCACGAAACCAATGTGGTAAAAGTCGAGCATTCATTCTAGCAAATCTAGCCCATGAACCATCCAAGATAAACAAGTCTCCTTTGTCAGTTGGACTTCTGATTATTCGGCCAGCACCCTGCACTAATTTCAGACCTGTTTGGAGTTGATACCAAGCCTTGCAGGGGGCAGGGCAATTGAATGACCCGCACATACCGTTAGAATACTTTGTAGGCGGCTCGTAAGGGCAATCAAGAGTTCCTTCATACTTACTCCGCCAAGCGTGTTCATCTTCCTGTAATCGTTGCTCTATCACAGCATCTCCTTTGATTGGTAAATATGGAACTTTACAGATGACCAACCATTCTGCTAACTTGCCTTTGAAATCAAATCCTTGACCAACATATGTGCTAATCAAAACTAAACTTTTATCTTCGCTAGAAAAGAAATGTTTCAATGCAACATCTCTTGCTCTTGGATTAGAATCGTGAGTAATTATTCTATCACCATATCCGAGTTCTTTCAAACCATTGACAATCGCATTTCTGATGAAATGACTATGTGGTAAAACAACCCCTCTTCTCTCAGGATATCTATCCATAATTCCAGCAATTGCTTTGACCTGTTTCAGAACAGATTTATCTCTCTTTGAATATGACATCGAACCACATGGGGCATAATGTATTTTGAAGTTCTCAGGGGGGAATGGAGACTTGGTAATATTGACATAAAGATTCTTTTGATTTTCTAATCCAAGACCTGAAAGAAAAGTATCAACATCGAGAATTGTTGCTGAAAGAAAGATTCGTTTTTTGGAGACACGTTCTAGCATTTCTGATGCTAACCTGTTGACACGAACAGGTCTTATTTTCAGATACCTTCCGTTCCGGTCAGATTCATTTTCGACAACAACTCGATTTGGTTCTTTCAGTAGTTCAAGAAGTGTCGTAGTTTTACCCAATAATTTTCGATATCTTTCTGTTGCTTTCTCATCTTCATTTTGTTCAGATATTTCTATTCCAACCTGTGCCGCTTTGTGTAATTCTGTAATCGCTGGAATCCAATCTGCCGCATGATAATGCATTGGAAAATTAGTTGTTGAGCCATGAGCCAACGCCCAATCTCCAAGAGTAATTCTTGTTTCAAATAATCCTAGAAGAAATGATTCCATATCATGTGCTTCATCAACAATTGTAAATTCTCTTTGACCAAAGTTTTTGTCTCCTTGAATCAATCTGAAAAGATATGCTGGATTCGATAAAACTAATCTTGAATTTGCAGCCTCAAATTTCTGTTCATAATACGGGCATGGGTCATCCTCTTTTGTATGAGGGCATGAACGCTTTGCACCATAACAGGGTGCTGAATCTGCTGTGCCTTCCCTGACCCAACATGGAAAATTATTTCTTCCTTTTATTTCTTTCAAAGATGAACCATAATCTCTCTTGTATTGTTCAGTCAATCCGAGACTTGGTGCGAGTAGATATGCAGATTGAAACCACTTCTGTAAAGTCATAGCAATTGCTGACTTCCCAATACCTGTTGGTGCTTGAACAATTATGTTATCAAAATCATCATTATCCAAAGCCCATTTGATTACAGATAATGCTTCGGCCTGATATGTTCTTGGAGAAGGCATTGGAAAGTCAGGTTGAATATCTTCCCAAAGGTCAGGAAGTCTGTTTTTTGAGGGAATGTTGATTTTGACTACGGCCATGACAACTGATTTTACCCCCACCGATATGAATGCAAGCATTCTAAGGGCTTCTTTTCGTCAACAGGTCAAATCATACCACCCGAAAAAAAGACGGGCTTAAAACACCACTATTTTGATATTCGTAATAGTCAGATTTGTAATCAAATACTTTGACCTGCTGCAAATCTGATAGATGTAATGAAATCAGGGGCTTGTCGGCCAACTGTCAAAGTCATCTCACAACCATCCGTAGTCATGTTCCAAGTTACATCGAAAACCATTTGTTTTCCAGCAAGTCCACCTTCAATAGATTTGAACTCAATTATATCACCAGCAATTATGTCTAATCTGTTTGGAATTGCTTCGACAATCCATCTTGATTTATCTATACCCTGTTGATTTAGAATCTGACGTGCAAATAACCTTGCAGATACTTCGTCAGCAACCATAGATTCTTGGAACAATCTTTGGATTGGTGATGTTGGTAAAGTTTCAGGTTCAGTTACTAAAATATCTAAATCAGTATTCTGAACTGAGACAACATTAATCAAATCAGAATCATCCTCTTCTCTAACTATCGCAGTTGGTATGATATCCAAAGGTGCAGTAGTTCTTGGTAATCGGCCAGCGATATACGGAACGTGAGTTGTGTCATCGAGAGATGGAAGCCTGTTGAACTCAACACGTCTTTCTGAAAGGCTGGAAGATAATCTGAAAAGATTTGGAGTTGAATTAATCAAAGATAATACTGATTGCATTCCTGATAATCTAGTCTTACCTTTCAGATTCAAATTACTTGGAATGATTACTCTTGTTTCGCCCATCATTTTTTCAAGACTTGTTAGTAAACTGTATGAACTTCCTGATACAATTTCTTTGAGAACAGAAGCACCATCTGAACGTGTTGATATAGACAATGGATTTGTCAACATAATTTCATTTGTCAATAGTCCTAATGTATCGTAAGCAAGAACTGAATATGTAGAATTAGAAGTTTCTATATCTGCTACGATTCCGCAGAATACAAATGGTTTTGAAACACTTCCTGAAACCCATTTATTCGGAGTTGCTTTGACAGTTAATCTATCGCCTCTTGAAATTGTAAATGCTCTTTTTCCTCTTACGTTAGATAGAACAATTTGACAACTAGATGAAGCATTTAGTTTGTGTTTAACTTTGATGCTGATTACGCCCGTTACAGACACGTTTTCCCACGCTTCTGACGTTGGGTTGTAATGTTGCACTATCAAGTCAAAGAAGTCGCTCATATAGCCTCTAACGGGCAAACGTGGTTCAATAGAATATCTATCGGATTTGAAAATAAAAAAAAGGGAGTCGCCCGAAGGCGACCCCCGATTTTGTTAGGTGTTTCAGATGGACTTAATTTTCGTTATAGAAACGAACTTTGACGATGACCGAATCTCGTCTGCTATCCCATCCACAGATTCTTACTGTTAAACCCCTTTTGTCAGCCAATACGGGTGCAGAATCAAAGTCATCAGAAATCAGTTTATCAACGTGTAATCTTAATGTGTAAGGACTTAGGATGTGAGTATAAACAATACCTGATGGATTTTCACCATCGTATGTTGGATTGTCGTAGCCACCTTTGAAAGCATTTGTTACAATTTCTTCTCTATCGAAGGTAACACCAGCAAATCCAGCCGAATAATGTTCATTCAATACGATATATCCAACCCCCCTATCTTGGATAATTGAATCATAATTATCCGTATTCATTAGTGTATTTTCGTCATTTATTTTATTCCATATAGTCATTTTTTTCATCTCCTTTTTTCATTTCATTCATTTACTTATTCAATACTCAAAAGTTACTTGTTCTCCATTGTACCAATAGTTTCCATTTGCATCTTCATAGCATCCATTTATTCCTGTTGTTGTCATATTTTTCATCTCCGTTGCGTGTTTTCGCAATCAATCCGAGGGGGCATCAGTATATCAATATAACTTATCTGACTATTCTTATAGAATATCAGGCAAACTTTTCTGTAAATGTTTTGACATTACTTGCACAAGAGATAATTGCTTCACGAAATATTTTACTGAAATCTCTCTTATCACTTTCATCATATCGAAGAATTACGTTTGGGGCTGATGTTGAAAATCCCCCTTCTTCTGTTATTTCTTTCAATGTTTGATTTTGTTGAGATGATGCGTTAAGTAATTCTGCAAATGCTGCATTTCCTATATCTTCAACAGAAGGTATCGGCAAATCACCAATAGTTTTACCCGCTTCTGCAAGTTTCTCAGCAGTAAGTTGTAAGGTATATTGAATGTGATATTTCATCACATCTAATTTTATTTTGTCATACATATCATCGTCTATCCGGTCTGTTCCCATGCTAATACCTTTTTTCTCCCACCGTTATCAATGAATCGTTTTATCAAGATGCTATTTGGAAGGTTGCTGAGTATGGGGTTTCACCGTGTCGGCCACCTTCTCTTTCATAATCGAAATCAACCATTCTTCCTGTGAATCTTTGAACCGAAGATTGACCCGCCCAATTGGTAGTTTCCCATTCAATAAACAATAATGTTCCAGCAGAAATGTATGTCTCCATCTGTAAGATATCAGTTGTTGCTGTTGCCTTCAAGAATGAACCTGTTAGAGTAAATGTTTCATCTCTAGTACCCATATCTGTAACGTCAGGATATTCAGAATCTAAGACTGAAACCGAAGTTATATTTGCACTTCTTTTTGCAGTAAAACCACTTGGTCTTGTGTTCAAATTAGCAAACAAATCTATTGCTGTATTTATTGGTAAAACTTTGACAACAACAGTTGATGTTGATGAAGTATTTACAGGACTTTGATTATCTTTGACTTGAAGTGTTGCTGCATATTCACCAGCAGTAGAATAAGTAACTTGTAATGTTGAACCTGTCTGAGTTATATCACTTGCACCACTTACCCCACTATTGAAAATATATGATGTAATATCAATTCCTGATGTTGTAGAAACTAAGTAAGAACTCGATGCATCGAGAGTAATATCTTGACCTGCATAAATTAGTGCTGGACTTGCTCTAAGAACAGCAACAGGAAGTCCTTCTGCAACTACTACTGAGATAGCCGTTGAAGCAGCAGATTCATTGCCCTTATCGTCTTTGGCATATGCCTTTGCAGACTTCGTACCTGCACCCGTATATACATGAGAAACATCGTAAGTTGTTGATGTCAAAGTTTGGTCTGCAACATCTATCCATCCACTTTCAGAACCATCTCCAAAATCTATTTTTACAGATGAGACTTTTCTATCTGAATCAGTAGTCGAAGCAGTAATTCTGAAAGAAACAATATTTCCTATTTTTGTGTTTATTGGTGGGGTTGTATCTCCATTGAATGTGTTGCCTGTGCAAACCAATTCCGCAGTAGGTTTGATGTCATAATTAATTGACCAATTTCTGACAATCGGAATCTTGTTCCAATCAATCGGATGATATTCAGTTTGAGTATTATCAGGAATGTAAAAATTGAATCTGATTACGAAACCATCAGTCAATGCTGTTGCTGGAAGGTTTGACAAATCCACAGTTCCGAATCCACCTAAGATGTTGAGGTCAACATTATCATATCCTGAAATCACAGTCGAAGCCTCAATCTCAATTCCATTTTGTGTTGATGTTGGTGGCTCAAGCAAAGTTGCTGTGATATTCATCCCTTTACTCGTATCTACATTGTTGACTTCAACATCTAAAGAATTGTATCTTGCCACGTTTGTGATTTGTTGTTTCATTGAATCAACTGTAAATGGTAACATTGGTTTTGTTGGAATCTGACGGAGAATGATTTCGTCAATTTGTAAATCTGCTTGACTGACGTTCAAATTTGGTCTTGTTGGTGCTACTAATTCACCCGCATTATTATTAATAGCAATAGGGGTTAATACAGGATTCATCAATCCCATAGAATCTCCAATTTTTATTGTCATTCCCCATACTGCATTTGCTGAATTAGTATCTGTTCCAACTGTTGTTCCATCAAGGATGTAAGTCATTCCAGCCTCAGTAAAAACTGTCCTGATTGTGTGCATTCCTTCTGACATGGTTCTAGGTGTTCCGTAGCCGTAAAGATTTCCTAAACTTCCCCAACCATTATTACCACCAATTGCTGTTCCTTTAGCACCACTTGGTCGTATTGCTGGGTTTGCTGATGGGTCAACAGGGAATAGATTATCATCACTATTAATCCACTTATTTGTGAACCATTCTGTATCTGTTCCCCAAGCCCAAATTGTCGGCCTATTCACAGCATAAGATGAATTACTATCTGCTTGACCAAACAGATTAACTTTGGTTGCTATCGGATGAGTTTGAATACCCAATCCATCCCATATTGAATAGAAGCCATGACCTTGAAGGAAATTGTTTGTTCCACCGTGAGTTAGCATCGAATGTCGGCCTGTTTTTCCAAACGTAACTCCATTGTCAAACTCAATCAAAAGAAGCCTATCTTTTTGAATCGGAATAAAAGCCTTCATTTCCATGTCTAACCATATTGGAGAACAACCCATTTCTGATAGTCCAATCTTTGTTGATTCTGCACCCGATGCTAGTGTATTAGTTCCAGCAGAAACGCCCCAACCATTTAGACCAGCATCAGCGTATAATGAAGGAGAATAACCTGCTCTTGTTCCAACTCTCTCATGTGCTGGGAATGGTCTATTTCTTCCATAAGCCCAACCGTCAGGTTTTGTTACATCCCAACCATGCCTTCCCGTCAATCCATCTATGAAAGACCAAAAGGGTATATTGACACCCCTGAACCCCCATCGAGATGTAGGCAGACCATCAAGTGTAGAAGCAGTATCAGTCCAATCCCAATCTTTTGTGTAGGTAGTCGGAGTTGTTGCTGTCGAAGAATAATATACTGATGCTAAATCCCATCCTATCGGTGGTGGTATTCTTAGAACTCCACCACCCACACTTGAAGTAGTTGGAGAAGCAAGAAAAATAGAATCTCCTTCATCTCTAATTGATATACTTCTTGGAGTTTGAGTTGTGCCTAAAACATATGCTCCATCAGCATTTTTTTGTTGGGGAGAAAATTGAGTTGGCCTACTTGGATATGTTGAATCTGTTGAACCACCCTTGGGGCAATTTGAGTCGGGCTGAGACATACCAATCGGCCACATTCCTGTCTGTGGAATGCGTGTTGTTTTCTGCCAAGATTCATCGAAGCCATAGAGATTTGCTGGTGTGGTTTGTGAACCATTAGGAAGTTCAGCACCATGTAATCTTCCTTGACAGACATAGCCCGTTGTTTCATATGTGGATTTTCCTGAACCACCGAATACACCCAAGCCAATTCTAACGTCAATCATTTGATATGTTTTAGTTCCTGAAATACCATCTATTGTTCCTGTTGTAACTTGTGAAATCTTATCCATAATCCACCAGCCATTATGGTCAATGTCATTTCCATTGTTTGTTGACGAATCACCCCCTGTCGCAGTATCTACTTCTGCATTCCATCTTGCATTGCTAGTATTCGCTGTGCCTAATGTTCCACCTAACCCTGAGATGTAAATAGGCATTCCATGACCGCCTCTAAAATTAATTGTTGCTGATGCTGCTGTAATGTAGATTCTGAGGATTCCAGCAGATGTTTTTTGAACAGCAAATATTTCTGCTCTTTTGGGATTTGGTCTGACCAAATATTGTCTTGGCTGAATTAATTTATCAATCACAGCACCACCACCTGTTAGTGGTTGGTCATCTTCAATTAATGGAAACATAACGTGTTCCATTTCATTAGAAGAAATATCGAAATTATTTCCCTGTGATGCTGGTGAAACAATCCCTTGAACAAAGTCGAACATTGGATAAATCTGAGCATCACAATCATCTGCTACGGGTTGAGAATTACCATAACCATTTTTCCCATCCCAAACAGCGTAAAGTGTTTGAGAATTAACACCACCAATTGTTCTATCTGCATCATAGATATATGGGATTATAGTGCCACCATCATTTAGTGTGTAAGTTCCATCTTTTAGAAAACAAGCAAGAGCCATTCTCATTCTATATTTTGGATTCAAAGCAGCAGCAGAATCAGGAGAAGTATCTGCATTTGCATATCCAACTTGTTCATAATATTGACCACTACCTGAGTTTGCACGAATTGTATGATTGACACTATCTGCTGAAACAGTTGCTTGTCGTTGCATAGACCAAGCACCAATAGCACCCGTTTTGTGGTCGCCTGAATATCCAACTTCTTTGTATCTGATTCCAGCAGTATTTGGGTCAGAATTATATCTTGTTATTGTGTTTGCTTTGTAACCTGTAAACCCTGAAACACCAGCCCTTCTTGGATATGAAAAACCAACTTCTGCATTTGCTATTCTTTTGTCAAATTGATTATTATCTAACATCATAGGCATGAAAACCGTTGCTCTAACTTTGTGTTGATTTCCATACAATGCTGATGCTTTATTTAGACCACTAGAACTCAATCTTGGGTCAGCATTCATCAAAGGATTTGCTGATGCACTTGCTACCGTTCTTCCCGTCAAACCATGTGGCAAAAATGCTGGTTTTGTTGCATCTTTACTTGTTGCCCCAATATGTCTGTAAGTGTCTAACATTTCAGCAAACTCTTGAACGGTCATAAACACCATAGTTGGGCTTGAAGATAATCCCGAAGAATGAGATGCACCTGCATTCTCAACAACTAGCCCACTTGAATATCCGTAAATGTCATCTGTTGATGCAGAAGGAGATGTTGGGGCTATCAGCATAAAGTTGTAAGAAGTTCCATTGTAGTTGACTTCTGCAAGTGGTGTATGTGTTCCTGAACCTGAGATTGTCAGGGTGTAAGTTCCTGACATTGTAGAGCCATCATCATCAATGACTTCGACTCTTACACCAGCAGTATTTGACTCATCATTTAGACCACCTTCATCTTCGGGTGTTTTGTTTCCAAAATTAGTTCGATAAAGCACAGGGTCAACTGAGATACCACCGACTCCATCATTCTTGATATAGACGGGAAACCATCTTTGTAATTCCACTAATCCGTTACCCATTCTTGAGAATGTTTTTGTAATATCTTGTTTGATTGAAGCCATTAGAATATCCCCCTTGCCCCTCTATATGATTGCTTGACGATTTTAGGCATTTCTTGACTAATTATAGACCGAACATCACCTGCTGTCATACTTCCCCCGCCATTGATAGTTATACTGTCAAAATTGAGGGTTAATCCACTATTCGATTGAGAACCCGTATTCATGCCTGATTTCTTACTTATTGACATATCATATTGGTCTAGTGGAACAAGTGCTTCTCGACCTGATTCACCAAAGACACCTGCTGTTCGTGTGTTGGCGATTCCGCCTCGATGGAACTCAGGAACTATGCCTTCGTCTTGTAATGCCCCAATTGTTCCTAATCCTGTTCCACCAATCGTACCTGCTGCGACACCGAATGGAGTTATGGTCATAGAACCTGCTGCTGCACCACCTGCTGCACCTGTGATTGCACCCGTTAATACTCTTCCAATCATACTTCCTGAAAGATAGTCAATCAAGACAATAAGTCCTTCTAAAATTAAGAATACAGGTGTCAACATTAGTCCTAATATTCTCATAGCAGAAGCGAATGCTTTGATGAAAGGAACTGCTACTTCAAATGTCATCATCAAATTATCTACTAAATCAGGTAGTTCTGCAATCAAAGGTAAAATATCAGTCTGAATTACATCTCTCAAAGAAGTCCATTGGTCAGTATTTTCTCGTAGTGTTTCTGATACTCGGATTAGTGAGTTCGCAATCTTACCATCATTAGCATCTGCAAGACCAATTAATTCAGCAAATAATCCACCAACTACAATCCTTGTTTCTTCAAAAGATGAAGCAACAACTTTCAGTTGGAAATCGGAAGTTGTTTTCATAGATTGTAGATATCTTTGAGCCGCCCCTTCTGCATTATTTGTAACTTCAATTAAGTCTAAGAATCCTTGACGCTGACCCTGTAAAGCCATGATAGCAGTACCACCACGAACTGAGAATATTTCCAGCACTTCTGCTGTGGTTGCACCAGCCGCCTCTAACTGATTAATTACATCAACTAAAGATGTCAAACCCATAGTCTGAGATTGCACGATATCTTTGTTTGCTGAAAATTGTTTTTCCTGTTCTTTCAGGCTATCTGTAAACTTCTTATTTTCTCTTTGAGCAATCCTTTGTTCAAGTGCGACTGATGCTTGTTCAACACCCAACATTTTGTTAGCCATTTCTAATCTTTCAATTCTTTTTATTTCAGTCTCAGTTAAATCTCTTCCTTGACGTTCAGCCCTTGCTCTAATCTGCATTATTGCGAGAGAATTAGATTGTTGTTCAATTGACAAATCTTCTAATTTTCCATTTAGAATATCAAGTGCAAATGATGTTCTTTCAACATCAACTTTAGTCTGAACAATCGTTGCTGAAACTGCTCTTAATGCTGCATCGGCTGATTGACCAGCAGGGGTCAAAGTTAGGAAGTTCAATCCGAGTCTATCCATAACTCTTCTAGCATCATCTGTTGGACTCAACAACTTGTTAATTGACATTCTCAATCCTGTTCCAGCGATAGTTCCCTGTAATCCCGCATCCCCTAATGCCCCAACTGCCGCCGCCATTTCCTCAATAGAAAGTCCAGCCGCACTTGCTGTTGGGGCAAGAAACTTCATTGACATTCCAAGAGATTGTAAGTCTGTAAATGATGATGTCATAGTAGCAACAAAAACATCCATTACTCTATCCATTTCTGAAATCTCAAGACCCATACCTTTCACAGAAGAAATTACAATCCCAGCCGCAGTTTCAACATCAACTCCACCAACTACTGAGAAGCCAACAAGACTCTTGATTGCACCTTCTGTTGAAGTTCCCAATTCATCCATACTAAGACCTGCTAGAGCAAGCACGTTACCTGCCTGTGCTACCTGTGTAGCAGTAGCAGAAGATTGCTTTGCTATGTCTCTTATTACAGTCTCAAGACCATCCATATTTTCATTGAGTTCTCCTGTGATTTCACTTGTTTCACCAAGAGTTGCACCCATCCTTGTCATAGCAACTTCAAACTCTAAAAATGTTCCAACTGATTTCTTGATAAACATCCCTGTGATTGCCGCACCCAATGTTACTGCCGCAACCCCTGCGACTGCCATAGATTTACCCATTGATTTTAATGAACTTGATATTGTGTTACCTGCCGCTTCGGTTGAACCTGCCGCCGCCGCCATAGCCGCTTGTAGTTGCTTTGAATTACCCTCAATAACTACTGACATTTTTACATCTTTAGCCATCTATTCACCTACCTTTTTGTCTCTCGTATTGTCGCCTGACCTTTTCTGCAAAGGCCGACCAAAGAAACATAGAATCTCTTGGGTCTAATTGTCGCCACTCTTGAGGGGTTATTCCGGTTTCGGTCAATATATGAAAAAGAAACTGTCCTTCGTCTGTTTTGGAGTAATCTATTACTTTCCCAAAGCACCGTCTTGGCCTGTTCCAACTGCTGCTGTAACTCTTGTTGCCAACTCTCCAAGTAACTGCATTGGAAGTTGTCTGAACTTGCCCCAAGATAATGATTTATCGCACTTGGATAACATTTCATAAACGGTTCGTAAACCAAGTAATTCGTTTCTATCTTCTCCTGATAATCTTGCGATTTCGGGTTCTGCTTTGAGAACCTGAAATTCTGCTGCTGATAGTGGTTTCGCTTGGATAATATCTTCTGATAATCCAAGACCTGAAACATCAACATCAATCGGGTTGTTTGCTTGTTCAATTGCGGAATCGAGCCATGACATATTTTTCGCCTCTTATTATCTGTAAAATCAGATTTCCCACCGTTATGAATGAAGTGGTATTTGAGGCTTAAGCAACTCTCGACCAATCCAAACCCTCAAAAGAAGCATTAATCATTAAAGCACCTTCTGAACCTGCTTCTAATCCTTCGATTGACATATCTGTAAATACGCAAGTTGAAGCAGTATATGTGTGTAGTCCGACAGGGGGGGTTGCACCATCATTTGCTGCTTCAAACTCTATATCGAACTCAGCATCAGTATTGAAATAAGTGTAAAGTGTTGAGTCAGTTATTCCCCAAGCATATTTTAGTGTACCTGAAACTGATTTCAATCCTCTTGTATTTGCTGTTGCTGTGTTGCCACCAAGAGTAACATATTTTCCTGTCGCTACTGCTAATGATAAATCACCACTAACAAACCCTACTACGCTTCCTGAAACTGTTATCTTGCCTGTTACACCTGTGAATGCGTGAACTGCCATATCCAAAACCTCTTCTCATGGGGCTATTAACTGTCTCGCTTAGATTGTTTGTATTTCCGCTTTGCTTCACGTTCTTTTTCTAATCTTTCAATCAGAACCTTTGGTTTTACTTTCCCGTCTTTGGGGTCTTTCTGATAATAACCAGCCCTTCTCCCATCTTGTCTTTCTTTTTCACATAATTCACATCTATGTTCAGAATCTTTCGTATGTTTTTCAGCACCCATTCGTTGTAGTTCAGAAACGAATCTCAATCGGGAATCTCCCTGTGGAAAACCAACAGGAATTATACATCTAAGATTGTGATGTTCGCAAACGCTTCTCGACTTATGACCACAAGTAATTACTTTGTTTTTCTTACTCATTTTATCGCCTCATTCCCATTGTTGAATGCTTACCAAGTGGGTGTTTAGTATTGGCGGCCTTAGATAGTATTTTTTCTGTTTGGTCAACTATAATTTCCCAATCAAGATTTTCGATTGCGAAGTCTCTTGCATTTCTTCCAAGTTCTTTTCTCAAATCTTCATTTTCATATGATTCAATCATTGCAGATTTCAAAGCATCAACATCCACCAATCCCATATTGACTGACCACTTTCCACCGCAAATCGAAGTGATGCATTTCACCAACCATCCCCTGTTGGCTTCAACATATGATTTTCCTTCCGGTAAGATTCCGCCTGTCAATTCTGAACCTGTGCTGTTGTCAGGAAGTATGATTGGGATTCCACATGACATTGCTTCTGCACTTGGAACTCCAAATCCTTCTCCACCTGTTGCTAAAACATGAACATCTGAGATACCATAGACAAGTGCTAATTCTTCTCTTGATAATCCCATCAATGGATTGTTGCCTTTGTCTGTAAATCTGACATTTTTTGTTAATCCCATTTGATTCAAAGTTAATGGTAAATCCCAACCCCCCATTCCCATCGTATCTGATGCATCACCACAATGAAGTAGAAGTCCAACAGAATCAGGGTCATCTACTTCATCGAGAAACTTTCTGAATGCTTCTAATAATCTTGGGATTTGTTTTCGATTTGTATTTCTTCCAACTGAACAAAAAATGTAATCCCAATGAGATATTCCCCACATCTGCTTAGTCTCTTCCTTTTTCTTTTCCGATATAGGGGCAAATACAGACGTTTCTACGCCATGTAACAGTATATCCCCCTCATTCCCCCTATAACGGTCTAACATAGCATCCCTGAGCGTCTTATCGGCATTTCCAGCACTACTATATTCATTCACAAAGTCAGTAAATACAGATTTTCCAAAATTTGCCATCCAAAGTGGAGTATGAAGCATTTTCAAAACATCCTTCCAAGCATATGAAATTGGATATCCATCAATCGGCATATATGCAACATATGGAACATTCATTTTATTGGTGCTGACAACAGATGAACCAATATAAAATGGGTCATTCAATGTCAGATATAAATCGGGTTGTAATCTAGCCAAATGATATTCCAAAACAGTTGGGCTATGGTCGCCACTTAATCTCTCAGCACCATATCCTGAAATCCCAGCATGAACTAAAGTCCAGCCTTCTTCGTGTTTGAAATCTTCACCATTGTAATCCCATCCGATTATGAAAACTTCATGTCCTCTTTCAACTAATCGTTTGCAGATTTCTCTAGTTACAGTTCCATATCCTGTTGGTCGAGTTGGTTGCTCAGAACCCCACAGGATTCTCAATTTCTTTGACTTCGCTTTAGCCATAGATAATGGTCGGAAATCCCACCGTTATGAACAGACGGAATTAACTTCTGTTAGCAAAGATATCTCTTGGTGCATTTCTGCTTCCTCTTCGACCTGCTGATGGATTGTTTCTCAATGGTGTTGAAAGAACTCTTCCTGTCATATCAACTAATACATCTGTGCGTGAAACTGAAAGGTCGAATGTTTGTGTTGCCCTTCGTAGGTAAACAGTTTTTACTTGACCATTTCTTACGATTACAACTACTAAATCTCCGTTGCTGGTATTACCCCATGCTTGGCCTCTTTGTGAGCCTAAGTCATGTGCAATAATTCCTACTGATTTTGTTCCATACTTTGCAGATGCTTTTCTAACTGCTGAAATTACTTTCTGTGCTTCTTCTCCAACTAATCTTTCATCAACTCTTTGTAAAGCGTGGACTGATAGGTTTGGTCGGTTTGTTGGTTGGCTCATGTGGCTCATAAATGAGCCACCGTAGGCTTTCCCCTTATCAATATATCCCAAATATCAATGTTTTTTGATATCAAAATCACTTTTTTGACTTGAGCCGTGTGTTGAGTTCAACATCCTCGATATGTCTAATCCGATGACAATTTGAACACAAAACAACACACTTCTCAATTTCTGCTAGAATCTTTTCTTTTCCATATCCATCGTGAACCATTTTTGAAACCATTGAAAACTTCTCAGAAGAATCTAAATGATGGAAATCTAAAATCCAAGAATGAGGATAACCTGAGATATTACAATCAGCACATTTCAGCGTGTGTTTTAATGACTTGAACCATTCCTTCATTTGTTCTCTTCTGACCTTCTTATTGTGTAAGTATGATGCCTTCCTTTCAGCATATCTTTTCTTCTGATACCTACGATTGTAGGCTGCTCTTTTCGATGCGTCTTTGTAAGGAATGAAACGAACCTGTCAGTTTGCTGTTATTGATAGTTATGATTAACAAAATATTTTTTCGATAAAAAACCAATATTTATCATATTTACAATGAACGTGCTTCGTCTGAGTTTTTGATTCCAAAAACGAAGTTTTCTTTTGTTAAATTACAATGGAATGTCAATGCTTTTCTGTAATGATTTAACTCATTGACAGTTGCATCTCTTTTGAGATATTTTTTGAATACATTGTTGATGTAAACTTCAATATCTTCATCTTCTTCAACTACTTCTTCAACTACTTCTTCAACTACTTCTTCAACTACTTCTTCAACTACATCATCCCAAGATAATACTGCACCTAGTCTTTCTGCTAGTTCTGCCTTTGTTCCTTCTGTATCTAAATCGTTTTCTTCACAAAGAGCGATTAGTTCTGCTTTCTTCAAATCTATGAGAGCCATATTACTTGACCGTTGATTTCCGGTTATTCAAGGAATCGGTATTTATTCATTCCATCGGCATGAAACCGTGATTTCTGCTCGATATCCTGTAACATCAGTTTTGTCAATATCTATACCACATAATGAATCTTTGAACTCAATTGTTTTAGCATCTTCTGACCTAACTACTCGGACAAAATGATAATCACTTCCATCAACTCCTGACATTCCACTTCCTGATTGTGGAGAAGTCAAAGTTTCATTGTTCAAAACTAACATTAATTTCTGAAATAAAGACCATAACTTTGCTCTTGTTGGTGCATACAAAACTATTGAATAATATCCTGTCGAGATTCTTGGTTGGGCTGATGAAGAACCACCTGTTAAATTGAATGCTTCTGAATCTGTATAGAGAGGAATAATTGAGATTTGATATGTCTTTTGACGCTTGAACTCAAGCCATCCACTATTCACAATTGGAGTCCAAACCCCATCGGGAGAAGTCATGTTTGTAGTGATTAAACTTGACAACATTGTATGTGGGTCTGTTGCTGGGATTCCTGTGCTAGAAATTGACATTAATATTCCCTCAATAGTTCCCTTCCAAACCAAATGTAGCAACTGCAATCTTAGAATGTTTTTTGACTAATTCTAACATATCTTTCATATCTGATTCCGATGATTTTAGAAGTCTCGACCACATCTCTTTTACTCTATCCATACAGTTCTCATCGTTCAATGCAGAACGTGCTGCATTTCGTGATACCATCATAATTGTAGCCATCTTTGCTTCTATTGTTGGTGTTGCTGTTCCAGCAATATATTCGGCCTTCAAAGCAACCATTCCATCTTCTGTAAATTTCCCCATAAATCTTACAATTCCAGCCTCTTTATCATGTAGCCAATATTCATCCGTATTTCTGACTCTACCCTGCACTAAAGCCGTTTCAACTCCATTATCATCAACTGAATAAATGTTGGTAATTGAAGCAACAGGTCTTACACCCAAGACGATGTGTTTTGTATATTCATTCACGTCAAAATATTCTGTAACTCCGACTGTTCCAGCGACCTGAACACCAGCATAAGCATCTACTAATCTTGATGCATTTGAAATCATTGTAGCAATCTGTGCTTCGGTAGCACCAATACCTTCTGAGAAGTCAACTCCTGTATATGCTTCAACATCTGCTACGGTACAATAATCAATCGCAGAAGTAGCACTTTCATCTACAATCAACTGCCCCATAGTCCAGCCGACTGACATTAGTAATACCCCTTATTTTCTTCTATTATTAATTGACCAAAAGTATAGCCCAAGAGAATCATACTCTAGGTCTAATCCGTTATGGTTTATCACCGATGCTAAAGGACTTAGCCTGACGGCTATTTGTAGCCGCCAAACTAAGCCATCAGGCAAGGTTTGTTTCAACAGTCTCAGACTATGTTGATTCCGTTAAATCTAACTAATGCGTCTGTGTATCGAACACCGAAAGCAATGTCTTGTCGTGGAATCAAAACGAATCTGTCTTTTGTTGGCTCATCGTGGAAGTCTATGCTAAATCTTCTGTCAGCAACAGTTGGGTTTCCAATCAAAGGACTTCTCTTGTGAACAAGAAGTGCAGTTGTTTTGTTAGCAACAGCAGCAGTAGCATCGAAAGTTCCATCCCATCCTAAGTTAGTAGCAAGGGCAGATGTTGCGAATACTGAGATACCGTAAATCTTTCCGATTTCTCCTGTTAAGATTGTAGCACCGCTTCCATATTTATCCAGCGTTTGTAGTTCACTTAAGCCGAGTAGTTGAACTTCGAGATTTCTAGGAACAATTAGAGCAAGGTCATCACGGTTTTCAGCGTAAACACCAAGTTCGTTAATTGCTTCACGAATGTGCGATAATGCGAAAGTTCCGCTTACTAGAACTGATTTTCCAGCAGCCTTTCTTAGACCATCGAACATTAGTAGGTAATCGTTGTCATCAGCGTCAACACCTGTTGGGTTGGTTGATGCGTTATAGATACCGTTAATGTTGTCTGCATATGCATTTCCTGTTGCAGTATCACCGTTTAGTAAAAGTGATTGCTCATTGTATGCAAGACGGGATGCGATATCATCACGAAGAACGGATAGTAATCCTTCAACACCGTATGCGATTAGGTAGTTACCAACAGGTACGTTAGCAATCATGGTTTTTAGAGTCATAGTCAATTCAGCAGTTGTCTGAGATGATTCGCCCTGTGCTGTGCCTGATGTTGTGTCTGCAAGTGTTTGTTGGTGGAACGCAACTGAACCTGTTAGGCTTGGTACGTTTACAGTTCTGCGAGACATTGGAAGTGCTGGGAATAATCCACGCATGAAATTTCTTTCATACACTATCGCAATAATTTCGTCTGCTGTTTCAGTAGGCAACATTGTTGCCCCTGACCCTGCTGTATTGCCAGCAAGTGCATCTTTCACTCTTTCTACTACATCGTTAAACTCTATTTCTTCTGACATTTTATATTCCTCAGTTTGATTTTTTTTGTTTGACCCTCTTCCTTAGTTCCTATGTGCAATATTGGATTCTAGCCATGCTGCTAATCCGTTCATGCCCTTACTCACATTTGGTTGTGGGTCGAATGTTTTTGCTACTGTTTTCTTTTCTGAAACAGTTGGGATAGATTTGCGAGATGGAGTTGCTTCAACACCAACTTCTGCAAGTCTTTCTTCTACTCTCTTGGCTACTTCTGCCTCAAGTTTTTCTGCTGCTTCTCTTGCTGCTTTCTCTTCTTTAAGTGCAGCAATTTCAGCCTTTAGATTTGTAATTTCATCTTCTGAATTGTCAATTTCTTCTTCAACAACTTCTTCTGATTTTTCTTGCATAGAATCAAGAGTCTCCATGATACTCTTTAATGCAGATGCAACATCAATTAATGCTTCTCTTGGAGAAGGCATTGCGACCTCTTCTTCTACGGATTTTTCTTCCATCATTTCTTCTGTTGTTTCAACAACTTCTTCTGTTAATTCAGGAGTCTCGACAACTACTGATTCCTCTTCGGTTGCAGCAGCATCTTCTGTGATTATGTCCATATCTTCGGAGTTCATTAATCCCTTGCTTGACTCCAAGTGGCTATTAACTGATTCGTCTGACTCAAGACGACTCTCAATAGCATCTAATTTGGCTAAAACATCGAAAATCATCTTTTTATCATCATCTTCATCATAATATCCCGCTTCTTCAGGGTCATCTGTTGTATCAACATCTATTCCTTCCCATTCTTCGGATTTACCATAGACGACGGTAACGTATTGGTCATCTTCTTCGATTCTGACTATGTGCTTTTCAGTAGTATCGAAATCTAATTTTTTAATTTCTGATTCTGAGTCTTTTTCATCACAGCAATCATCTCCACAATCGCAATCTTCCATGTTGGCTTCAACACCTAACATCACAGATTTCTGAACTGAGAAAAGTGCGTCAGGACTTGCTGGAACATCTACAACCGAAGTTTCGACCCAATCAATTTCTGTAAACTTCATGTAGCAACTATCATCGTCTTTACATTCTTTTACTGCTGCCTTAGCGATAAATCCGATTGAAAATGCTTTCAACATTCCCTTTCTGATTTTTCTTGTGATGTCTTTTTCTCCACCATCAATGATTGCAGTTCCCATAGGCATTTTTACACCGTCTTGTTCTTCCATAGAAACATCGGTCATACGGCCTATTACACCGTATGTTTTTGAATGGTTGTATAGAATGACAGGATTCTTAGAATACTTGTTCCAAGCATCCATGATTGCCTTAGAATCAACAAGTTCTCCATGCCTGTCTAACATATCATCTCCACCGACATAAACTGCACCACGAATCTTTACATCATCTGATTCTTTTTCTTGAATTGCTTTGTCAACTTTGAATGGTGTAATTATTCTGTAATGAATCTCAACAGGCATAGATTTTCCAGCCTTAGATTCAAAGTCATTATCTCCAACTATTGTAGCATCGTCTATCGAGATTTCGTGAGTCATATCTTCGCTTGTAGAAGTTATGGTTCTTGAGGGATTCGCTTCTTTCTTAGATGATTGAGGATGACCACTTGGAATTAGGTCTGTATCATGTTTACCACCCCTGAATCTACCGTTCCTCAAAACATACAGAAAACTGTTGACTCTAGCATATGCCCATTGTTCTGCTGAGTTGACTGTTGGGCGAACACTTTGAGGGTTAGTTTGGTATGCCCCTACCCCCCTATCAAAAACGGCTGAAAGTGTTCTAACATTGGTTCTTTTAGATTTAGTATTTCCAACTTTTTTATTATGGTCATCTGCTTTTTGTTTGAGAGTTTTTTTCACGGATGCAGATGCTTTTACTTTTGGTTCTTGTCGAACTCTCAACATCGAAACCTTCACAGGAACAGTTCTGTTTGAACGTGAAAATGTGCTATCTTCATTATCCACATATACACGAACTATTGCTACTTGATTATCAGATGAAACTTCTATTTTTTCTGAGCCACCTTCACTTGTAGCAACTGAGATGCTTCCTGATGTTTGAACCCTCTCAACTTTTCCAACATATCTTCCTTTTCTTGTAGTCCAAGAAACAAAATCTCCTGATGAAACTGAACCCTGTGCAGCCTTATCTTCTGCATCAAAAGTTCTCTTTAATTTTCTTGACCAAGATAACCCTGCTCGGCCACCCCAAAGTAATGCAGCAACCCATGCTGGTGAATCTTTATCGAAAGTCAAAAACCTTGCATTTCTTCCCCACCATCGAACCATTTTTTTAGCCTTAGCAATTGTGATTGGTGTGCCTCTAACAATTGCTCTTGCTTCTCTAACTGTGGCTGCTTCTAAACCACTTCCACCCATTCCATCTTCTACCATTTTTATTCCTGTTCTACAAGCCGATTTGACACCTGCTGGTGGAGTCAATTGTTGTCTTGTTGGTGTTTTCTTAGTTTGGATTTCTGTCATTTTAATACCCCGTAGTTTCTGTCAAACTCATCTAATGATTTTGTTAGAGATTTTTTTAAGTCTAGTCTTGCATCTTTCATTTCTGAAATTAACGCTGGCCTGAGATATGGAATCGGGTCATATGGTGCGAAACTAAATCGGCCAAATTCGACATATCTAGCATAATCAACTTTAGTTCCTTGACCGCCAAAAGATACAATCCGTTGTCTAGGATTTCCCGTCATTTCGATTCTTCCACTAGCCCTCAATGCACCTGTACGAACAGGGGCATTTTTCTTTGCTTGAGTTAGTATTCTTGAAGCCAATAAATCTAGGTATGACGGAACTATTTTAGTTGGAACTGTTTTTGACCCTTTTCTTAATTCAGAAGCGAAACGCGAAAAAGGATTTACCATATTTTATTCACTCCAAATCTAGTATCTCAGCACCTTCAACATCAGGTTTCAAAATCTGTGATTCAGGAACAGGTTCTCTTGGATTAATTTCGTCAGATGCTTCGTATGGAGTAAAGGTACAACGACAGTTTGGATGGGCTGGAATTACCCCACCGGATTTGTCAATTGGATATACAGCATTTTCAAATGGAATACACAAATCTTTGTCTGTTACTGAATCAACAGTTACCAATCTTTGAACTTGTGTGAATCCTAATTTTTTCAATCCTGAAAGATGCGAGTTTTCAACAACTCTTCTTGTTTCTGTTCTAGCAATTCTGTTGTAATAATATCTTGGGAATGCTTTTCCTGATGGGTCAATTACTCTTCTCATTTCTCTTTGAACCCATTGCCAATTTTTACTATCTGCTAAAGCCGCTTCAAAGACTGTGAATATTTCTTTTCTGAAAGCCCCAAGAGTATTTTTCAATGCTGGAACACGCCATCTTGCATTCCAATATCTCATTGCTTCTGCATCTCTAAAATCAAAGGATATTCCTACACCTGATGCAGATGCCATTGTAGCAAGAGTTTCATCAAAACCAACTGTAAGTGCAGTTGATGTTGAAATAGTTTGTTTGTCAAGTAATTCTTGTAATTCTCTATCGAGTAAATCAACCATCCAAACTAAGTCATCTCCACCAACTGCTTTTGTCAAAACACCGTCAAAATCAGATGTTGGGTTCAACACGTTGCCAAGACTGTATTCAAAAACATCTGTCGGATTTATTCTCTCAGAATATTTGTCAATTAATCGGTCAGCAAACTCTTCTTGATTTTTCATAAGTTTTTGTTCTGTTTGTCTTGTAGTTGACCTGATAATTCTGTCATATTGTGTTCGACTTGCATCATCAATTTTTTTTTTTATGTTTTGAAGTTCTTCTGCTGAATATGCTATCTCAGAATCCGTGTCAGAAAACTTTGGCATATCACCAACTTCTTCTGCATCTTCTTCATCCATTGGATTCGGAAATAAATCGTCTAATCCAACATCTGATTCTGAATCTGTATTTGATTCTGCATCAGCATCTTTTGGAGTATTGATTGATAGTTTTGGACTGACAAAGAATGGGTCATTTGCTCTCTCATTCTTGATGACAGGGAATCCCAACATTTCTCTTGCTTCATTGATTGTAATTGCCGCTTCCTGTCTTAGTGTTGCCACAGCAGATGCTTGTGCTTTCAATGTCTCGGCTCTCTCTGTTTCTCTTGAGGGTCTGATGCTTACAAACTTGAATTTCCAATCTGTAATTCCGAGTAAAGGAAATATGCGATTATTCATCATAGAAGATATCCTCGCATGATAGGATTCGATGACATCATACCAAGCATCAAGTTGTTGCTCAGGATTTGCTAATTTACCTGTTTGAACCCAGCCAAGTTTCATTGGTGGAATACCAAAAACAGCACATATTTCTTCACGGTAATAATACAACAAATCTAACTGTGCGCCTTCTCTTGTTGAATCAATTAATCGGTGCATATTGAATCCTGTTCCACCGTTGATTGCGATAAGTCCAAATGGTGATTTTCCACCTGATAATTGTTGCTCGATAAGACCTAACATAGATTTCATTTCGCTGTTAGAAATATCTCCAACATTTAGAATGGTTTTTGGTAAAGTTCCTGTGTAAAGCATATTCAAATAATTTGATAGATTTAATTGACCTGCTATTATCTCCATTAAAGGAATTAATGGACTTGAACCATATCCTCTTCCTTGCTTAAACTTAGCAATGTGAATTACTTTATTTGCATCGAACTTTCTCATTGTTTTATCGAGGGATTGGATGTAAGCCATTTTCGGTGGCTTTGGGGTCTGATTTGCTGGAACAAGTTTCATGGTTTCTGCTGGAATAGTCCACACCGCTAGTAAGTCTCCACCATATGACCAATTTTCACCATTTGCAGATGATTTGTCAGAACTTCCATCGAGTTCTAGGTAGGCATCCCCGAAGAGGATTAAATCGAACAGAAGAGACTCTAACCATTCATCCCCCATATCGTCAGGATTTGGATTCTTGAAGAAGTTTCTTAACTTGTCTAGTTGCTCTTGATTTCCCTCATCTTTTCCATCTGCTAAAACAAATTCATACCCATTCGCAAGAGTATCATCAACACATCTTCTCAAGATTGCATTTACGACTTCTGATTTAAGAGAAATCTGTCTGAGAAGATTGTAAGAAACTTGTGTATCTGCACCTGATGCAGATTGTCGGCCAGCAGTTGTTGCTAAGCCTATTTTTGATAGAGATGCAAGAGTTTTTCCATCCCAAGAAACTCCTTCATTTCCCATATTTCCATTGATTAAATCTGACATCTTTTGAGTATTAGATGGGTCAGCCCTTCTTCTCAAAAGTCTGTCAATGATACTTCGCTGACGCTCGGCCATAAGTTAATGGGTTGTGTTCCGGTTTTTCACCATGACGGCTCTAACCTAGTTTATTGGTATCTAAAGCAATTATTGAGAACATGAAAAAAAGTATCAACCAGCAACAGGTTTCAAGAGTCATTTATCTCAAAGAACCATTGGTATTCCAACGCTTGCTGAGACAGCAGCGAAGAAAATTAAAGCCATCTTTTGAGTCCACATTTCGACAAACTTTTCAATCGGAGATAATCTAGTTTTGATTACAGCGACATCAGTTTTTAATTTATTCATATCTTTTTCGACATGAGCAAGGTGGTTGTCTTTCAAAACTGTCATATCTTCTCTAATTTGAATTAAAGATTCTTTGATAAAATCGAGTTCTTCTGACACAGAGAATCACTCTTCTTCGGTGTTGGCTTCAACAGACTCAGAAAGGCGTGATATCAAATCTGCTTTTGTTCCTGATGTTGGGAGTCCTTTTTCTTTGCACAGTTCTACTAATTCTGCTTTCTTTTTAGCATCCATAGCAGCAGTTAAATCTTCAACTGCATCTACAACATCATCAATCTTACTTTCACTTTCAGTCAAAGTATCAATTATTTCGTCAAGACTTACTTTACCATCAGCCATAATTTTCTGATACTTTTTCAATCCCCATACTGTCAGTCCGAGAACTGCTGCTAAAACAGCAATCCATAATTCTAAATCTACACCATATATCTGCATTTATTTCACCTTAATTTTTCTTTTTTGTATTGAACTCATCCATGTCTAATTCGTGCTTTTGTCTCAATGCTGCTTGCTCTATTTCATGTTGGATATGAGCATTCTCCATTTCCTTGACGTGAGCAAGGAATGCTTCTGCACTTTTCATTTCAGATTCAAGACGGGAAGGTAAAGCACCAAGTTCTGCTGCTTGTTCGCTTTTCCATGACTCCAAAACGGAGTTCATAAACAATAATGCTGGTGAACCAACAATTGCGATTAATGCGACATAGAAATCAAGATTTTGTTGGATTAATCCTGTATCATCCTTTATTCCTGAATAGATAACAAAACAAGCAAAGAATAACCATGCTAGAATCAATGGAACACCCAATACCATCAACATAATGTCATTGAATGTAATTGGCTTTTTAGGGCGTGTTGGGGGTTGAATTGAAGCAGTAGTTTTAGCCATGCTGGTCGCCTTAATTCAAAGTCTGATTTATCGAGGCTCTTTAGAGTATCGTCAGAAAGAGTAAGTTTTGATAGATTTTGAAGAATACTTCTAAATTAGGCTAAAATTATAGTCAGATATGAAATCATTGATATACGGAAACCACACCCGAAGGCCATGAACGCATCAGAATCGGGCAATCTATCATTACTCCGAACATGGGGTAGAGCAATACGGGCAATATGGAATAAAGAAGCAAGAAATGCTTTGAGGCGTGGGGAGTTTATTGCTTCTCACATTCAATTAATTCCAGCACACTTAGCACTTTTAGAAAGTGTTATTTCATTCTTATTGGGGGCATTCTGAATGCGGTATGAACATTGGGTATGTGGCGGTCATTATATCTGTGGATATGATAATGAGGCATCTTGTATCTGCACCAAAAATTGTGAGCCAACTCATAACTAAAAAACTACGCAAGAAAATCGGGGGTCGCCTTCGGGCGACTCCCTTTTTTTATTTTGAAATTCGATACTTTTAGCAGAAAAGTCAGATTCGTAGTATTGATATACTAAAGCCTTCTCCGCTAAACTACAAAACCAACACGGAGATGAAAAAATGACAACAACAACTGAGGAAAGAATTGCACAAATTAGAGAAAGAAATGCTGAATTATTTGCTAAAGGATTTAACACCCTAACAAATGATGAAATGGAAGAATTAGGCGGATTGATAGATGAACTTGAAAGATTACTTCATCTGCAACAAAACGGATTCTGAAAACTACCTAACAAAATCGGGGGTCGCCTTCGGGCGACTCCCTTTTTTTTATTTTGAAAATCGAAACCATATAGACCCTCAAAATATCAGCAGTAATCGTGAGCGATAGTATTACTGCTAAATTAACAGCAACACAAGCAAGAGAAATCGCAATTTATCCTGATAGATGGAGTCAGTATTTTAGAACAATAAATGGTCAGCGATTCAGCCTTCACGAAAGACCATATTTGATAGATGTCTATCGGCATTTTCAACCAAGTATGAAATCTTCAAAAACTAAGATGGTTGTTCTCAAATGTAGTAGGAAGGTTGAGAAAACTGAAACTATCTGTAATCTGCTAATGTATGGACTTTTGAACATCCCATATTTCAATGCAGTTTACACAGCACCAAGACAACCGCAAGTTAGTAGATTTGTTGATGAAAGATTCAATGGTGCTTTGATGTCATCTATTAATGGTGGATGCCTGATGAAACCAAGAATAAAACAGTCAGTTAGCCACCAAACTTTTGATGTTGGTGCAAGGTCTTTGAATCACCTATATGCTTATTCAAATTGGGGGGATGCACATGGTCTATTGGGTATCGAAGCAGACATGGTATGTATTGACGAATATCAGGATTCGGGTGCAGATGTTTTACCTATGTTAGTTGAGATGTTAGCACTATCAGAATACAAGTGGGTTCTTGTTAGTGGAACTGCTAGAGAACAGGGTTCAGACTTTTGGAAATTATGGGAAAAAACTACCAAAGGAGAATGGAATGGAGAAGAATGGATTCATGGGGATTCTGAGGAAGGAATTATTGGATATCATATCAGTCAAAAAATGCATCCTGAAATTACTGATGAAGATATCAAAATGAAAAAAGCAACTTACACTCCAAGAAGATATGCGAATGAAGTTCTTGGAGAATTTTTCGCTGGTTCGACAAAACCTTTGACTTTTGATGAAGCATTGAAGGCTGTTGACACCAACAGGAAGATTTTGAGATTTGTAGATGCACCCGAAGAAACTGTGATGGGTGTTGATTGGGGAAATCAAACAACAGTTGTGATTATGAGAAAAAACGGTGAAATTGTTAATGCTGTAAAATTAGATTCAAGAGCCGACTTTGAAAACGATGAAGTTGAAGAAATTAAAAATCTCATAGAACGCTATAATTGCGTACAAGTTGTATGCGATATAGGGTATGGTGCAAGACAGGTAAAAGAACTGCAAAGAGAGTACGGAGACATGGTAAAATCGTGTTATTATTCTAGTCGCCCCCTGACACCATTCCAATACAAGAAAAGAGACAATAATCGGAATCTAATTTACATGGTTGTTGTTGATAGAACTACTTACATTGAATCAACAATTGAAGCAATCAAGAATCAAGAGATTTCACTTCCATAC
>Ga0209193_1000439_pt1 | contig 28327 bp, 22 predicted proteins | sample COGITO_mtgs_1003_FD_185515 | JGI IMG/M metagenome (GOLD analysis project Ga0209193, IMG submission 185515) | Pelagic marine microbial communities from North Sea - COGITO_mtgs_100330 (SPAdes) (version 2) | ecosystem: Environmental > Aquatic > Marine > Epipelagic ...
CAAGTATAGCACGTGTGGATGATGCTTATGGAGATAGAAATCTAATTTGTACCTGCGCACCAATAGACCAATACATGGAAGATTAACAACATGAATTAAATCAAAAATCCTCATTTTTTTTATTAGAAATGAGGATTTTTTAATACTAAATTACTTTAAATATTGATACATTTAACAGGCCACATTTAGAGAAAAATTGCTGTCTATAATGCATTCTTTTTCCTACATTAGCCAAAAATTTATACTATGGGCATTACCATTACAGGGACAGGAAGCTATATCCCAAAAGAAATTACCAGTAATAAAGATTTCGAAAATCACGACTTTTACAACGAAGACGGATCAAGTTTTGCACACCAAAACGACATCATTATTGAGAAATTTAAAGCCATAACCGGTATCTCTGAAAGAAGGTATGCTCAAGAAAAGTACAGTACCTCAGACATAGCTTCTTTTGCTGCCCAAAAAGCAATAGATTATGCCAAGATTGATCAAGAAACATTAGATTATATTATCGTAGCCCATAATTACGGAGATGTTAAGTATGGTAGTAACCAAAGTGATACTGTACCCAGCTTAGCCTCTCGTGTAAAAAGTAATTTGCAGATAAAAAACCCATCGTGTATTGCTTATGATTTAATTTTTGGTTGTCCTGGTTGGCTAGAGGCAATGATACAAGCCAACGCTTTTATAAAAGCAGGTATTGCTAAAAGATGTTTGGTGATTGGTGCAGAAACATTATCTAGAGTTACAGACCCACATGATAGAGACTCCATGATATACAGTGACGGAGCTGGAGCAACAATCATTGAGCACACAGAGCATACAAAAGGTATTATCTCGCACGCTACGGCTACCCACGCTATTGAAGAGGCAAATTACATCTACTTTGGCAATAGCAATAATCTAGAAGATCAAAACCCTAGAAAGTACATAAAAATGAATGGCAGAAAAATCTATAATTTTGCCCTAACAAATGTTCCAAAGGCAATGAAAAGTTGTTTGGAGGATAGTGGATATGACATTAAAGACCTAAAGAAAATATTAATTCATCAAGCTAATGAAAAGATGGATGAAGCCATTGTAAAAAGATTCTATGGGCTTTATGATATGCAGGCACCAAAAGATATTATGCCAATGACCATAAACACCCTTGGAAACTCAAGTGTGGCAACGGTACCTACACTCTATGATCTAATAGTAAACAACAACATGGAAGGACACAGTATTAATAAAGGAGACCTTATTATGTTTGCTAGTGTTGGTGCAGGGATGAACATTAATGCAATGGTCTACAAAGCATAATCATGTACCCAGGAAACTATCCAAAAAAAAGATATAGAATCACCAAAGCTTTTTTAGAGCAAGCCATATCAAAACAAGAAAAGATTATTGATCTGGGTGTGGTAAACCCTTTTTCTGAAATTTTAAAAAAAGAAGGATACAACATTACAAATACAACCGGAGAGGATTTAGACAATGACACCAAAGCAGTGCAGGATAACAACTATGATGTAGCAACTGCATTTGAAATATTTGAACACCTTGTCTCTCCTTACACTGTATTAAAAGACATAAAAGCTAAAAAATTAATCGCTTCTGTTCCCCTTAGATTATGGTTTGCATCAGCTTACAGAAGCAAGACGGACATCTGGGACAGACATTACCATGAATTTGAAGATTGGCAGTTTGACTGGTTGCTAGAAAAAGCTGGCTGGAAGATTAAAAAAAGTGAAAAATTCACAAACCCTGTTAAAAAATTTGGGTTTAGACCTATCTTAAGATACTTCATACCAAGATACTATCTTATCTACGCAGAACGTGTTTGAAAATAACAATCATCATACCTGTATACAATGAACAAGCACATCTAGAACATATGCTTAAGGCTTTGGTGGTACAAACTATTAAACCCACACAAGTAATTATTGTTGATGATAACTCCACAGACAACACCCCAAGTATCATTAAGAAGTTTGTTGACTCGTTTGCTTGGATTACAACTGTAAATACAAAAACAAGATCAAAACACAGCCCGGGAGCAAAAGTGATTGAAGCATTTTACAAAGGGTATGAAAAATGCAATCCAGACTCGGAGCTTATAGGCAAGTTTGATGCAGATATCGTACTACCCACAAACTATTTAGAAAAAATGGTAGCCATCTTTGCCTCAGACAAACTAATAGGAATGGCAGCAGGCAACCTGTATATTAAAAAAAGAGATACTTGGGTATTTGAAGATATTTCAGAAAAAACCAAGGTGCGAGGACCTATAAAACTTTACAAAAAAGAGTGTTTTGATGCCATTGGGGGGCTTAAAAAATCTATAGGATGGGATACCGTTGACGTGCTATTAGCAGCGTTTCATGGCTGGAAAACAAAGACAGACCCCTTGGCACACGTAAAGCACTTAAAACCTACTGGAAATGACTATACATCTGGAGCAAAGTATTCGCAAGGAGAAGCCTTTTATAAAATGCGTTACACAAAAACCCTTGCAAGAATTGCAGCTTTAAAACTCGCAGTGACAAAAAAAGATCCGCTATTTTATTTGTACTGTATGCGAGGCTATTCTATTTCTAAAAAAAAGCAGCAAGCGTTTATAGTCACTCAACAAGAAGGTGAATTTATTAGAAATTTCCGCTGGAAAGCAATAAAAAAAAAGATACTATAACATTGTATTAATATTTAGGGGTTGAATTATGAGTACTTTTGAAAATAAAAAATTGCAATGAAAAATATAGTGAAAATTGTACTTGGTATACTTGTAATTTCGGCTGTTGGGTATCGTTTATCGTCGCCTATTAACAAACAAAAAATCAAAAAGCCAAAAAACATTATTCTACTCATAGGAGACGGTATGGGCTTAAGTGAGGTTTCTGCTAGCTATTTTTTCAAGGACAGCGTGCCAAATTTTGACCGCTTTACCACCATTGGGCTTATAAAAACATCTGCTGCAGATGCCTTAGTGTGTGACTCTGCCGCTAGTGCAACAGCCTATGCAAGTGGAGTGGCCACCTACAATGGAGCCATTGGTGTAGACATGCAAAAAAAACCGGTTCCTACTATTATAGAAAAAATAATCCCCATGAACATTAGCACTGGTATTATTTCCACCTCATCTATTATGCACGCCACACCTGCTTGTTTTTATGCCCATGCAGCATCTAGAAGTTCTTACCAGGATATTGCCGCTTTTTTACCTATTTCAAAAATAGATTTTATTGCAGGAGGAGGAACTGAGTTTCTAGACAAAAACAAACGTGAAGATACTCGGGATCTTTTTAAAGAATTTGAGGACAATGGATACGAGGTAGAAACCAATAGCCTGCCAAATACAACAACAGATAAAAAACAAGCCATATTTCTGGCTGAAGATGGGATGGACAAAATCTTGGAAGGAAGAGGTGATTTTCTGCCCAATGTTACTAAAATGGCATTGGATAAATTATCTAAAAACAAGGACGGGTTTTTTCTAATGGTTGAAGGAGCTCAAATAGATTGGGCAGGCCATGATAATGATGCAAATTATTTAATTACAGAGCTATTAGACTTTGACAAAACTATTGGCGTTGCTTTAGACTTTGCTACAAATAACGGAGAGACACTGGTTATTGTTACTGCAGATCATGAAACCGGAGGCTTCACACTCTCCAAAGATAATGGAGATTACAACAAAATAAAACCCACTTTCTCTACCACTGGACACTCTGCAACTATGGTGCCTATATTTGCCAAAGGACCTGGAGAAGAAAACTTTGGTGGCCTCTACAAAAACACGGCAGTATTTAAAAAAATGATGGACATCTTTAATTGAATAAATGGCTTTATACCCTCAGATTTAAAACACTTATCATAAATTTAGTACCTTAGCAATAGCTATATATTATGAAATACCTTATTGATATTGGATCTTACTTTTTAATGCTTAAACGCACCTTTAGTGGCTTTACAAAAGGAGCTGTTTTAAGAGACTTAATATTAAAAGAGATTGATGATCTAGTCATGAGTTCTCTGGGTATTGTGAGTTTCATTGGTTTTTTTGTAGGTGGGGTTATCACCCTACAAACGGCATTAAATTTAACAGATCCAATCATACCAAAAGAATTAGTTGCGTTTGCTACTAGACAATCTATCATCTTAGAATTTGCACCCACATTTATCTCCATAATAATGGCGGGTAAAGTAGGGTCTTTTATCACCTCTAGCATTGGTTCTATGCGCGTTACCGAACAAATAGACGCACTTGAGGTTATGGGTATTAATTCATTAAACTATCTTGTTTTTCCAAAAGTAATAGCGCTTCTTACCTATCCTTTTTTAATAGCTATTGCTATGTTTTTAGGTATTTTTGGAGGACTTATTGCTGGAGTATACGGAGGGTTTATCTCTTTGGATGAATTTATAAGGGGATTGCAAGAAGATTTTATACCATTTCATTTGGTATATGCTTTTGTAAAAACATATGTTTTTGCTTTTATATTAGCTACAGTACCTGCTTGGCATGGCTACTACATGAAAGGTGGGGCCCTAGAGGTAGGTAAGGCAAGTACCAAGAGTTTTGTCTGGACTAGTGTGCTTATTATTTTTGCAAATTACATCATCACTCAATTACTTTTAAGCTAATGATAGCCGTAGATAATCTAAAAATGCAGTTTGGTTCTGAAGAAATTTTGAAAGGAATTTCTACCGTCTTCGAGCAAGGAAAAACCAACCTGATTATTGGTCAAAGTGGGAGCGGAAAATCTGTGATGCTAAAATGTCTTATAGGTTTATTAAAACCTGTAGCAGGCACCATATCATACCACAATAAGCCAACACATCAAATGAATCTTCAGCAGCAACGTATCCTGAGAGAAGAAATAGGAATGCTTTTTCAAGGAGGAGCGCTTTTTGATTCTATGACTATAGAAGAGAATATTATGTTTCCCCTGCGCATGTTTTCTGAACAAAGTAGGCCAAAAATGATCTCGAGAGTAAATGAGGTGTTAAATAGAGTAAATCTTGACGGTGTAAACAATAAATTTCCTGCAGAAATATCTGGAGGAATGCAAAAAAGGGTGTCTATTGCAAGAGCTATTGTAAACAATCCTAAGTATCTGTTTTGTGATGAACCAAACTCTGGATTAGACCCAAAAACAGCTACAGTAATAGATAAACTTATCCAAAGAATTACCCATGAAAATGACATTACTACCCTAGTAGTTACCCATGATATGAATTCTGTTATGGAGATTGGAGAACGTATTAGTTTTCTTAAAGATGGAATGCTTGTATGGAAAGGAGTTCAAGAAGAAATCTTTAAAACTCAAAATAAAGATGTTACAGACTTTGTATATTCTAGCAACTTATTTAAAAAAATAAGAGATGTACAAAACAAAAGCTCTAGGTAAAGACAAATTTTATTTTGGCCTTTATTTTATATACTCAACCTCTGCATTGGGCTGAAATAGATAGATTTTACCTGTTGAAATCTCTAAACACTCATAACGCTTCACTCGCTTAGCCCCTCGTTTAAATAACTTACCGTTATAGAGCCTAAAAGTCCCTCCAGCAGGAATCTCAAAGATATAATTTTTATTATTTTCTGGATCAAACCGCTTTAATGCTAATGATAATATTGCATCTGTATCACTGCTTGCCTTAGGGTTTTTAAAATGTAGGGCCAGCAGGGGCAAAAGTTGAGATGGAAACACTTGAGGGTTTATAAAAGGCAACATGAGTTGCTGAAATGTAAATTTCCAACGTGTTCCGTGGGGTTTAATGTTTCTGCCAAACTTTTTAAAAGCTACTAAATGCGCTATTTCATGAATTAAAGTAATAAAAAAGCGGTATTTATTTAAACTTGCATTGACTGTAATTTGATGTTGCCCATCTTTTGTTTTTCTATAATCGCCATGACGTGTAACACGCTCATTAACAATTTTAAGATATACATCGTTTTGTTTTATAAGTTCAAAGGCGGGTAACACCGCAGCCTCCGGAATGTATTTTGACAACACTGCTATCATACACCTATGGAGTTGAACTAGAAACTTCTAATACTTTACCATTATAAAATGTGTTTCCTGTTAAAGAAAAATCAATAATATACTGTGCCATCTGCCTAGCGGTTAAAGGTGCTTTATACCCTGGAAATGCCTCTTCTAACATCTCTGTTTGTACCGCGCCCAAAGCCAAAACATTAAAGGAAGGACCCGTTTGCTTAAACTCTTCTGCCAGTAGCTCTGTAAGGGTAATTAATGCGCCTTTACTGCTACTATACGCAGCTAGTCCAGGAAACTTAGCGCTTCCCTGTACGCCTCCCATACTGCTTATATTAACCACATGACTTGATTTTTTAAAAAAGGGTAATAGAGCTTGAGTTAGAGAGAAAACACCAAATACATTAACATCATAGCTTTGTTTGAAGTCTTCTAGGGATAGTTCCGAAAAAGGTTTATTTACTAAATATCCTGAATTATTAATAAGTACATCAACCTGCTTCCACCCTTTCTCTTTTAAAAAAAGCGGTACTTTTTTAATAGCATCGGGATCAGTAATATCACAAGAAAAGCAATGACAGTTGGTGATCTCTAGCCCAGAGACTGGCGCTACATTTCTTGAGAGAGCCAACACACTGTGTCCAGCCTGAGCAAGTATAGCAACCATTTCATAACCAATACCGCGAGAAGTACCTGTGATAATAATATTTTTCATAATTGTTTTTTAAAAGTCATGACAAACATATCTATTGTAAAAATAATACTTAAATATACAAAATCCCTGAGCCATCTATTTAAGATTTCTAAGGGATTTTAAGGATTTGAAAATTTCAGAAAAACTATACAAACATAGTTACTGGATTTTCTATATAATTACGCAGTGTTTGTAAAAATTTGGCTCCAGTGGCACCGTCAACGGTTCTGTGATCACAGGCTAGGGTTACTGTCATGGTATTACCCACAGCAAGTGCGCCGTTTTTAACAACTGGTTTTTGTATAATTGCCCCCACAGATAAAATAGCCGAGTTTGGCGCATTTATAATAGAGGTAAATTCTTTAATACCAAACATCCCAAGGTTACTAACGGTAAAGGTACTGCCATCCATCTCTTGTGGTGTGATTTTTTTGTTTCTTGCTTTGGCGGCCAACTCTTTTACATGCATACCAATTTGAGAGAAGCTCATTTGATCTGCAAATTTTAAAACAGGTACAAGTAGGCCATCATCTACAGCAACGGCTACACCAACATGAATATGCTTTGCAATACGCATTAGCCCGTCTGTCCATTGGCTATTTACTTGTGGATGTTTTCTAAGGGCCATAGCACATGCTTTTACAATCATATCATTGTAACTAATTTTAACATCTGGCGCACTGTTTATGGCAGCTCTTGATGCCATGGCGTTATCCATGTCAAGCTCAATGGTTAAATAATAATGTGGTGCAGAGAATTTTGATTCACCCAAACGCTTTGCAATTGTTTTGCGCATTTGACTGTTTTTAATTTCTTCAAAACTTTCAACTCCAACTGGAGTATATTGCGCCATAGGTGAAGCAGATGGTTGGTAATTTTCTATATCACTTTTCACGATACGACCATTTTCTCCAGACCCCTTTACAAGCTGCAAAGAAATACCCTTATCAGTTGCCATTTTTTTAGCAAGTGGAGAAGCAAATATTCTTTGTGATGAGGAATTTGTAGGTGCAACCTCTGTTACCACTTGAGTAATAGGTGCCGCTACAGGTTTCTCTTTTACTGGAGGTGTTACTGGAGCTGGCTCAGGTGTTGCAACTGTTGCAGTGTTTGTACTTTGAGAAATACCTGAAACATCTGTTCCTGCAGGCCCAACAATTGCCAACAAGGCATCAACTAGAGCTGTTTCACCTTCTTGAATTCCTATTTTTAAGAGTGTTCCTGTATAGAAAGACTCAAATTCCATAGTTGCTTTATCTGTCTCAATTTCAGCGAGAATATCACCTTCTTGGATACTGTCTCCCTCTTTCTTAAGCCATGATGCCACAGTTCCTTCTTCCATAGTATCACTAAGCCTTGGCATGGTAATAACCTCAACACCCTCTGGAATTGCTGCCGCCACAGCGGTAGGTACAACCTCCTTTATTTGTTGGGGATCTTCCTTAGATTCTACAACTGGGGCAGTTTTTGATGTGCTAGGGCTAAGGTGTATAGAAATATCCTCCCCTTTTTCACCAATGATTGCCAATAAGGCATCAACATTGGCTGTTTCGCCTTCTGCAATACCAATGTGTAAGAGTGTCCCTTCATGAAAAGATTCAAACTCCATAGTCGCTTTGTCTGTCTCAATTTCGGCAAGAATATCACCCTCACTAACGGCATCGCCAACGTTTTTAAGCCACGAGGCTACCGTTCCTTCTTCCATGGTGTCGCTTAATCGCGGCATTGTAATTATTGTTGCCATAGCTTATAATTTATGAGGTAAAAATGGATAATTTTCTTGATCATATACAACATCATACATAACATCCTTTTCTGGATATGGAGAATCTTCAGCGAATTTCTCACACTCACTAACCATCTCTTTTACTTTTTTATTAATGTTTTCAATTTCTTTTTCAGTTGCCCATTTATTTTCATAAATGTTATGAAGCACATAACTTATAGGATCTTCTTCTTGCTTTTTTGCAACTTCTGTTTTTGTACGATAGTGCTGTGCATCACTCATGGAGTGACCTCTATAGCGGTAGGTTCTAATCTCTAAAAAGGTAGGTCCTTCTCCTCTTCTTGCACGCTCCATCGCCTCATCCATTTCTTTGGCAACAACATCTGGCTTCATTCCATCTACTGGTTTACAAGGCATCTCGTACCCTAAACCAAGTTTCCAGATATCTGAGTGGTTGGCAGCTCTCTCTACAGATGTACCCATGGCATATCCATTATTTTCACAACAAAAAACCACTGGTAATTTCCAGAGCATTGCCATATTAAAGGTTTCATGTAAAGAACCTTGACGTACTGCACCATCACCCATGTAACATAGCGTTACAGCATTATCGCCTTTGTATTTATCTGCAAAAGCAAGACCTGCTCCTAGAGGTATTTGTCCTCCTACAATACCATGACCTCCATAAAAACGATGTTCTTTAGAAAAGATATGCATAGAACCACCAAGACCTTGAGAAGTTCCAGTTGCTTTACCATACAGCTCTGCCATTACCCTTTTAGGGTCAACACCCATACCAATAGGTTGTACATGATTACGGTAAGCTGTAATCATTTTATCTTTGGTTAAGTCCATGGCGTGTAATGCACCGGCTAAAACAGCTTCTTGACCGTTATATAAATGGAGAAACCCTCGTACTTTTTGATTGATATATACTTGGGCTAATTTATCTTCAAACTTGCGCCAAAAAAGCATATTTTCATACCAAGCTAGGTAGGTTTTTTTGGTAATTTTTTTCATACGTATTTTGTGTTATTTCCTTTGTAAACTTAAATAACAAAGCAACAGCAAAAATAACACATTAAATACTTATACAAAAGCAGTAAAAGTCTTAAAAAAGGTTTGAAAAATTAAAATTTCAAGAATTTACTTCAAGAACGAGCTGTCAAAAATTAATGGCAGCAAATCTTTTACAGATTTAGCTCTCACAACTTGGCCAGTTTCACCCATAAAATAGACATTTATTGGATCTTCTTGATTGACCTCATACTCTGCCAACACTTGCCTACATGACCCGCAAGGTGGTGTTGGGACAAGCACCGTGTGATGCAAGGACCGAACCGTTATGGCAATATTTTTAATAGCCACACCTGGATAGGTAGCTCCGGCATAAAAAACAGCTACACGCTCTGCACAAAGTCCAGAGGGATAGGCGGCGTTTTCCTGGTTATTACCCTGAACAATAATACCATTGGCTAGTTCTATAGAGGATCCAACCATAAAAGAAGAGTACGGAGCATAGGCCCGATCTCTAGCCTGTTTTGCTGACTGCATTAATTTTTGTATAGTTGCAGGTAGCTCGTCAACACTGTCATAAACGTCTAAAACAATAGAAATATCAAGTTTTTTCAAAAAAAATTTCTTTTAGGTTATTCGAATATACGTTAATTGAATCTGGTTTAAAATACAAATTCCAAATTCATGATTGAATTTGGAATTTGTATGGTAATTTTTATGCGCTATTTACATTAGTACTCATCATACTGCTCACCAAAATTAAAGGTAAGTCCAAAGCGAAGGGTTCCTTCTAAGGGGCTTATCACCTGAGATGTTGAAAACAAGTAAGACAAATCAATATTAATAGAGGTGTATTTAAATCCTGCACCAAGGGTTGCAAATTTCCGCGAACCTTTTTCATCACTCTCGTTAAAGTAACCAACTCTAAAAGCAAATGAGTCTTGATAGGTATACTCGGCGCCAAGAGCCCAAGTAAATTCTTTTAACTCTTCGCTAAAGCCGTCTGGGGCATCCCCGAAAGAAGAAAACACACCACTCACAAAAGTTTCGTTGTAGTAATCATCTTGGCTATTAATAGTCCCATCCCCATTAGAGTCACTAGGTGTAGGAACCAGCAACTTGTTTACCTCTACAAGAGCAGACACCTTATTGTATGGATCTAAAATAAAATCAAAACCACCACCCAAAGCCATATTGGTAGGAAGGCTGTTTTCTTGACCTGTTTCATCATACTTTAATTTTGGACCAATGTTTGAGAAATTAAAACCAGCTCTCCAACGTCCATCAAAACTATCATAAGGAATCTCTTCACTTTGGTAATATCCAGCAATATCTACTGCAAAAGTATTGGCTGCATTTGCGTCCTCTATTGCTGTTTGAAGTTTTAAGTCACTTCTAATGTATCTACCCGCAACTGCCATGGAAAAACGCTCACTGAGTTTCAAAGAATAGGATAGATCAAATAATAGTTCATTTGGCTTTACTACCAGAGGTTCTTGATCTGCAGTTTCCCGCAGTTCTATCTCTCCGTTAGAAAAATATCTAAAAGATGCAGCAACTGCACTTCTTTCATTGATTCTATTGTAATAGGTGATGTTACCCAGAAATATATCATTAACCAATTTACTCAGATATGGCGTATAAGTTACCCCTATCCCTTGCTTATCTTTGGCAAAAGCGAACTTTGCTGGATTCCATTGTTGAGAAAAAGCATCTGGCGCGCTTGCAACACCAATATCTCCCATACCCGCAGATCTAGCATCTCCTGCAATTAACGTAAATGGAACACCAGTTGTAATAACACGTTGGTCAATATTTGATGTGTCTTCTTGAGCAAAACCCTTAAATGTTACTAAGGCTATTAATAGTACTACTAATATGTTCTTCATGTTGTGAAAAAATTTTAACAAATATAATTTTAATTTTTAAAGGATGACCAATTTTTCAAATTTTTCGGTCTGCTGGTTAGTTAACGTAGATTTTACAGTTATCTTATATACATAGACACCTTTTGCTATTTTTTGTCCAAAATCATCTAGCCCATCCCATGTAATACTTCTAGATAAAAACCCATCTGTATTTACCAATTGGTTTTGTGTCCAAACCACTTTACCTGTTACTGTAAAAACTTGCACCTGCACCTCTAGAGGTTCGAAAGGCCTATTGTGATTAAACCAAAACTCTGTGTAATTAACAAAAGGGTTTGGATAATTAAGCACCCGAGTAATCTCTAAAACATCATTACCGGCAACTCTAAAATCAATATCTTGAGTTGAGGAGTTATTATAGGTATCCCAAGCTTTTACAGTTATAGTGTGCAGCCCATCTTCAAGATCTCTTAGCTTAAAACTTGCCGTTCCTTTGGTGTAATTGTCTACATCTGCTTGGTAGTAATCATTGAGTTTAAAGGGGTTTGCCTGGTCCCCATCCAAAACAGCAATTAAATCATGCCCTATACCACTAGCGGTATTAATACCATTGGCGTCTTCAAGTTTCACTATCAAATTAGGAGCGTCATTGGTTACGCCTCCAGAGATAAAATTCTCGTCATTCATAAACAGTTCAATAACAGGACCGGTGGTGTCTGAACCAGCATTTGGGTTGAGACCCCCTACCTTAATATCTAGATTGTAGCCATTGTTGTCTCTCAGCAGGCCGTTTTGTTTGGAATAGAAACTAACCTTACCATTACCCACAGGTATTTGCACATCACGAGGCACAATAAAATCAAACTCGAATTGGCCATTGGTCACACTGGCCTGGCCGCTAAAGATAGTCTCTCCAAGGGTTGAAAAATTAAGTATCCCTAGCTCACCGCCTACTTGTGTACCATCATTACCAAGGGTTTGACGCGCTATGCGTTTATCAAATACCTTAGCCTCTAAAATCCCGTTATAATTTGTAGCCACAGATCCATCTGCGTTTAAAACTTGGCCCCCAAGGGTTACATAGCCTAGTCCTTGCAAAACATCCGATGTGCTGGATATAGCAGCGCCATTAATGGTGGTTAACCGAATATCTTTCTTTGGAAATGCCAAGGGTAATGCTGGGTCTCCAATGTAGAATACTACACGTCTGTTTTCATTACTACCAGGAAGATCGTTTTTTGCTTTTCTAAGCCCAACTGCAGGTACATCTGGAACTTCTTCTCCAATGCCAAAAATTTCGTCTGCCAACAAATCATTTAGATCTGAACCTACCTGAACGCCAATAGAACGCGTGGTTGTAATCAGTGATATAGCTCCCCCTTCTTTATTCCAAAAGGTAAGTTCTCCTGCTGTAATTCTAGAGGGTAAATCAAACTTTGTAAACTCACATGTTACCGTGACCACCATAGGTAAGGTGTTTGGATTTCTAAGAGAAGTTGCGGTCTCTTTGGTGTAAATAAACTCCTTGGCTAGGCCATCTTCTCCTCCGTGACCAAAATAGTTTACAATAAGTGCACCTACTTCAATATCATTTTTTAAAGCAGCATTTACATCTGGATACCTATTCCCTCCAGCAGATGTTTGCTGCTCATAGGCATCCATATATATTTTCTTAACATTCACAAAAGGCTTCTCTAAGGTGATCCTGTCAGACAATTCGTTTAATGTTACTTGTAGCTTATTAAACTCCCAATCTATATCAACATCGTCAGAAACCATGACAATAGTATTTCTCCAATTTCCATAAGATGCTTGCTCCTCATAATTTACAATCTTATCTATCATGGCATTGGCAAGGATTACATCGTCTGCTAGAATTCTGCCAAAAGCAACATCTACCTTCTCATTAGACCCCATAAGACCTTCATCATTTCCAGTAGCAGGATCCGCGTCCATCATACCGAAAAAATCGTCAGACATATAACTTGTCCAGGTACTAGAACTAAACAGTGTGTGAAATGTAGGAACTACCAAATTATTACCAGACAATCTGTTTTTATAATCAATAGAAGTATCACCCAAAATACCTACGTACTTTATTCTGTTCTGTGGAGCAGATGCATTTTCATAGATATAACGTACTAAATTTCTGATGGCCCCAATATCTTGCTTTCCGCTGCTAAACTCTTGGTAAATTTTATCCAGGGTAACAACCTTAACATTGAGACCCCTTTGAGCCATGTGATATTGAGCTAGCCTTTGGGCTGGTTGCAATAAAAAAGGTGCTGTAATAATTAAATAATCTATATCCTGGAAATTTCCGTCTTCGCCTTGAAAAATAGTGCCTTTAATGTTTTGATTTGATACACTAGAATCTGACACCGAAACAGGGGTGTAATAATCTGAGGAAGAAACAGCAACATACTCTCTTAACTGTCCAAGTGCTGCTTTAAAAGAGAAGGTGCTAGCGGCCTCACTATTTGCTTTTGCAGCAATAGCAGTTGTATTTGTTACATCCCATACTTGGGTTATTTGTGAGGCGTTAGTAATGCTATAGACACCTACCCCAAAATTTGTTGCAGCAAGATTATACCTAAATGAAAACTGCTCACTACCCGCAATTAACTGACGCTCTGCGCCAACACGTATATAGTCAAGATACCCAATACTAGAAGGATTACCCCCATTGTTGTAAAGCAAATTAACAGTAACGGTCTCACCACTAGCAGGCACAATATAAGGAGCAGCATTTTGGCTTGACGGCCTATAAGAAAGCAGGGTTGAACCAGAGATCGTACCAAAATTAATTGGGTCTATGGCCGTGCCGTTTAAAGAAACAGCCATTGATGTTGGGCTCTCTGATGCAGAGGCTACATTCACGTTAACCGAAACATCAGAGCCTTGCACAATGTTAGGGAACTCAAAGACATAACTTTGTTCGTCCTGGATATCAAACCTATTTCCAAACCACCTACGACCCACCTTTGCGGGACTCAAATCATCCACTTCATGAAATTGATAATCATTAAAAGTTGTAATTGCATCTCCCTGAGCAGTGGGTTCATTTAAAGGTGAAATTCTTAGGCCTGTAGCTCCCCCATGCGTAATATAATAATATGCCTGATCACTGTATGGGTTGATGTGAGTGTCATTTTCTTTATCATACCCAATGGTGCTAACACCATAAAATAAAATTTGATCTGAGGCATCAAAGGAGCCATCTTCTTCTCCAATAACCTGGATGGCGTTTTGGGGTAAATCAAAAAGGGAATTGTTTTTGGAGTTAAGCAGTGGAAGTGGCTTACCGCCATGACCATAAATTTTAATACTACGAGGATCTACAGTAGCTGTATTGATTCCTAAATTATCTAAAAACCCCTTTGTGATAAGATGCACTCCTGTTTTTTCTACTTTAAACTTGTACCAATCTCCTGAAGCCAGCACAGAATTAAAAACAGGAATAGTTAAGTTTTTTGAATTGGTATTTGGGTAGTATTTGTAAGAAAGAGAAAAAGAACGTACTTTTTTTATTTGCCCATTTAAATTCACCAAAGGTGAGATTGAAAATATGGTGTATATTTGATCTCTCCCTCTTTTACTGCTTATACTTGTTTGCAGTGTTGTGGGTATCCGTGAAACAGAAACCAGCTCTAGCTCTTTAGGAGAAACAGCATCATACTCAACATTTGATAGCTTCAAACTAGTTGGATTAGCAAAACCAGTGTCTTTCCACTGCTCAGAAAAATCTATAGCATCTTTGGTAAGGGTTAGCTTTAATCTTTCCAAGGCCATTTGTTTTGAAAATTTTTTTGTAGCTGAACTTTTCACCAAAGCAGATGTAGGCGAAACAAAAGAAGACCTGGAAATTTCATTTTCCCAAGAAATACTAATGTTTTTTTTTTGTGCATATCCAGTGATACTACACATAAATAAACCTAAAAATAAAAAAATGTGTTTCATGAGTAATTCTAACGCATCAAATATACAGTTAGTATGAAATATGACTAAAGTTTTTTTACCAAATTTAATAGTAGGTATACTAAAATAGCAACAAAATCGTTTTTCAATGGTTGGTAGAACAAAAAAGTATAAATTAACTACTAATTAAATATAAAATAATATTGGAACTTTGTCGTTAATCATTATATTGCAAACCCATACTATTCATAATTTAAACTATGAACTTGACAAAAAAAATAGCTTTTAGACTACTTATTCTATCACTTACAACAACATTGTTTGTAAGTTGTAACAAAACAAGAAACTATAAAGATAGTTCTCGAGCTACCGGATGGTCATTAAACTCTCGAGAGGGAGGACCCCAAAAAAACAGCAAATACCAAGAGCAAGAAACAGGCCCTGGCCTTGTTTTTGTAGAAGGTGGTACCTTTACCATGGGTAAAGTACAGGATGATCCGATGCATGATTGGAATAACTCGCCAAACCAGCAACATGTTCAATCTTTTTACATGGATGAGACGGAGGTAACAAACTACATGTACCTTCAATACCTGGATTGGATAAAGGAAGTATTCCCGCCAGAAAATGAAAATTATCGTAACATCTATAAAGGTGCCCTGCCAGACACTCTGGTTTGGAGAAACCGCCTGGGATATAACGAAGTAATGACAAACAACTACCTGAGGCACCCTGCCTATGCAGAATATCCAGTTGTGGGAGTAAGTTGGATTCAGGCAGTAGAGTTTAGTAAATGGAGAACAGATCGCGTAAACGAGCTTATTCTAGAAAAAGAAGGTATCACAACTAGAAATGCACGTTATAACCTAGAAGATGGTCAAACCTTTAGTACTTATACTTACCTGAATGCACCAACTCAAACCTATGGTGGCAACGACTCATTAACAAGAGGTGGAAATAGATCTAAATCTATTGAAAAAAGAAGTAAAGACAGTACCAATTTATACATCCAAAAAAAAGATGGTTTGTTATTGCCTGCTTACAGACTCCCTACAGAAGCAGAATGGGAGTATGCTGCTATTGCCCTAGTGAGTGTTCGTAATTTTAACACCTACAGAGGTAGAAAAAAATACCCTTGGGATGGACAATACACTCGTTCTGGAAAAAGAAAAACACAAGGGGATCAACTAGCAAACTTCAAACAAGGTGATGGTGATTATGGAGGGATAGCCGGATGGAGTGATGATGGTGCAGATATTACCGCACAAATAAAATCATACCAACCAAATGATTTTGGTTTGTATGACATGTCTGGTAATGTTGCAGAGTGGGTTGCTGATGTATACAGACCAATTGTAGATGATGCTTTTAATGATTTTAACTACTACAGAGGTAACCAGTATAAAAAAAATTTCATAGACGAAAACGGAAAAGTTAAAATTGTAACTGCAGACTCTATCGTATACGACACTTTAAGTACTGGTAAAGTAATTGCAAGAAACTTACCTGGAGAAATCCTTCAAGTACCTGTAGACATTACTGATACCTACCTAAGAACACAGTTCTCTAAAAGTGACAACCGTAATTATAGAGATGGTGACTGGGAATCTAGTCGTTATTATGGGCCGAAACCAGAGAAAGAAGATGATCCTGAAGATAGGATGTACAATTCTCCTGTACAAGAATGGGACGGTACTAGAACACCTGACGACGATGACAGCAGGACTACCATGATAAACAATGAAGTACGTGTTTTCAAAGGTGGTTCTTGGAAAGACAGGGACTACTGGTTAGATCCAGCACAAAGACGTTACTTCCCGCAGGAAATGGCCACAGATTACATTGGTTTTAGATGTGCGATGTCTCGAGTAGGATCAAAAACAAAGCAGCCAAAAAGAGCTAGACACTAACAGCTTTATACAATACACAAAACCCTCTTTGGTACTATACTTAAGAGGGTTTTTTTATATATTTACTTTTCATGAAACTAGAAACGATATATTCTTATTTTTTAGAGAGCGCTGGTATTTGTACAGATACCAGAAACATAGAAAAAGGGTGTTTATTTGTAGCCCTAAGAGGTGATAATTTTAACGGTAATACCTTTACACAACAAGCATTAGACAAAGGGGCCTTTAAAGTTATTATTGATGATATCTCACAACATAAAAACACTGGAGAAACCATTCTTTGCAAAAACACCTTAGTACTGCTTCAAGAACTCGCTACCTACCATAGACAAGAGCTCAATATCCCAATCATTGCACTTACAGGAAGTAATGGAAAAACCACCACTAAAGAAATCATAAACGCTGTTTTGTCAAAGAAGTTTAAGACTACCGCCACCCAAGGAAATCTTAACAATCATATTGGCGTGCCTTTAACCCTTCTGTCAATGACAAAGGAAACCCAAATTGGTGTTGTAGAAATGGGTGCAAATCATACAAAAGAAATTGAAGCCCTTTGTGAAATTGCACAACCTAATTTTGGATATATTACCAATTTTGGTAAAGCACACATTGAGGGTTTTGGTAGTATTCAAGGAGTAATTGAAGGCAAGAGTGAATTATATAAATACATTACCAAAGAAAAGGGAACGCTTTTTTTTAATGCCGATGACCCAATACAAACTAAATTACTTGGCAACTATACAGCTAAGATTGGGTTTAGTCAAGAAAAGAAAAACTTTTATACCCTAAAACAAATTGACACAACCCCCTATGTAGCGCTACAAGCAGCACAAACCAACATTACCTCTAACCTTATAGGTGCTTACAATTTCACAAATATTTCTGCTGGGGTACTTATTGGTGATTTCTTTGATATCCCTTTAAATGATATTAAACAGGCTATAGAAGAGTATTTGCCCACCAACAACAGATCTCAATTAATTACAAAAGGCAATACACAAATTATTTTAGATGCCTATAACGCTAATCCTACAAGCATGATGGCTGCTTTGCAGCATTTCAATACCATGAGAGGGGACTCAAAAATGGTGTTTTTAGGAGACATGTTTGAGCTTGGAGAAACCGCTCAAAAAGAACATCAAAAAATAGTTGACTATCTTACTAATTCTAATATTGATGAAATTTATATTATTGGATCCTATTTCAGTAAAACAAAATCACAGGTAAAAAACATTTACCAGTTCACCTCTTTTGAAGCCCTTAAAAAGGATTTTAATAACATTGTAGCTAAGGATAGAACAATCCTTATTAAAGCATCTAGAGGCATGGCGCTAGAGCGTATTTTACCACTGCTATAAAGCCTGAAAAACAAAGATGGTTTATTGCATAAATAGACGGTATTTTTATTAAAAGCCAACCCGCTTTTAAACAGTCAATTAGAGATTTTAAGTTAAGTATTTTAACTTATTTTGAACTATTTGTTTGTGGGTTTTAAAATCTAACTTATATTTGCACTCGCTAACAAAGTTAGGGCGCATAGCTCAGTTGGTTCAGAGCACTTGGTTTACACCCAAGGGGTCGGGGGTTCGAATCCCTCTGCGCCCACCAAGACAAAGCTTGCTATACATAGTAGGCTTTTTTTTTATTCCAAAATAAATAACTATTTACATCAAATTAATAATACAAAATATTATGAAAATTACATTTTCAACACTACTATTTGCTCTAACATTGAGCGTGTCTGCACAAACAATTATGACACAGACAACCACAACTACCAACCCAACCAATAATGGTATGAATATTAACATGAATATGGGTGATGGTATGAATATCAATATGAATATGGGAAACACCCAACAACAAACTACAACACAAACCACTGTTATGACAAATACGGCTCCACAAACTCAAGTTGTTTATGTGACGGGCTACATTGGAAAAGTTGGTTGCACACCACCAGTGAGTGAGCAAAGATTTAATCAAATGATTAATTCTGTAAAAAACCAATCTTTTAGTGATGACAAGCAAAGAGTAACAAAACAAATAGTAAAGAGCAATTGCATGACTGTTGATCAACTAGTAGATTTGTTGAACGAATTTAGCTTCGATGACGGGAAATTGGATACTGCAAAATTTGCATATGATTACATCTATGATGTAGAAAACTACTTTAAAGTATTTGATGTATTTTCTTTTAGCAGTAGTGGTGAAAAACTTGAGGAATATATAAATGGTAGAAATTAGATAATTCCAGCTTAAAAAATCTCTCAACAGACAAAATACTGTTGGGAGATTTTTTTATTGATTAAGGTTTAAAAATTAGACTACTTCAGCCACAACAAAAGTACTCCCTCCAACATAAATTAAATCATTGGTAGTGGCCGCTTTTAAAGCAGCTCTTAGAGCACTCTTAACAGACCTGTATGATGTACCTGTTAGGTTAAAATCTGTCGCTTTTTGTTTTAAGGTGGTTACATGTAGCGCCCTTGGAATATTTGGGGCGCAGAAATAATACCTAGCACTTGTTGGCAACAAAGACAATATAGCATCTAGATTTTTATCACCAACAACGCCAAAAACAATATGCAGTACACCTTGATTTGTTTGTTGCAATTGTTTCATGGTAAAAAGCAAACCCTCTTTATTATGAGCTGTATCACACACCAGTTTAGGCAAGGTTTGCAATACTTGCCACCTACCTAATAATCCTGTATTAGAAACCACAGATGCAATACCTCTTTGGATATTGGTTTGAGAAACCTTATATCCCTTTGAAATTAATACCCCTAGAGCTGTTAAAGCTGTTTGCTGATTTTTTACTTGGTAATTTCCTTTCAAATCACAATCAAATAAAGATACCTGTTGTTTTTCAGCAAAAGTAATTGGGGCGCTTTTTTGGTTGGCGACTTGCTGGAAAACTTTTTTTGTATCTGGATGCAACTCCCCAATAACAACAGGTATTTTTGATTTAATTATCCCTGCCTTTTCTTTTGCAATTGCCTCCAAGGTAGTGCCCAAAAACTGGGTATGGTCTAGCCCTATGTTGGTAATAACACTAAGTTCTGGGCTTATAATATTAGTACTGTCAAGCCTACCACCAAGGCCTACTTCTATAATTGCAATATCTACATTACTTTGGGCAAAATAATCAAAGGCTAACCCTACTGTCATTTCAAAAAAAGACAGTTTGTTAGTTTTAAAAAAATCTTGGTGTTTGCCAACAAAAGAAGAGACTTTTCTCCTAGGAATCATTATACCATTAATTTTTATACGCTCTCTAAAATCTTGTAAATGTGGAGAAGTATAAAGGCCTACTTTATACCCTGCTTCTTGCAATACAGAAGCCATCATGTGGCTGGTAGAACCCTTCCCGTTTGTTCCAGCTACATGTATGCTCTTAAATTCATGTTGTGGATTTGCTAAATAATCTGCTAGTAATAATGTTTTACTCAAATCTATTTTATAGCCAGCTATGCCCACATTTTGATACATGGGGAGCTGTTTAAAAAGCCAATGGGTTGCTTGCCGGTAGGTAATAACTTATTTTTTTATGAGTTTTTTAGTTGTGCGAGTACCATTTATTTCTAGCCCAAGATAATAAAGCCCTTTAGGGAGTTCAGATACATCTAAGACAACTTTGTTTAATGTGGTTGGTAGTGTTTTGTGTGTGATTTTTCTACCTAGTGCATCATATACAGTTACCACAATATTTTCTGCTTGTTGTAGAAAAGAAATCACAACGGTATCTTTTGCGGGATTGGGAAACAATGCCATACTATCTTGCAGAGTTTGGCTGTTAGAACTTAAAATATTTTCTGCAATATTTATTTTATAGCTTGATCTACCGTATGTTGCAGCATAAAGATATTCACTGGCCTGATGAATGTACAAATCTGTAACAGGCACAGAAGGTAAATTTGCAGCCAAAACACTCCAAGAGACTCCTTGGTCTGAAGAGGCAACTACGCCAACATCTGTTGCAACAAATAAATTGCCATAACTGTCTTTAACAATATCGTTGATAGGAATATCAGGAAGCCCTCCAGAGATATCTTCCCAGGAAGCTCCGCTGTTTTCGCTTTTAAAAACATGCCCTAAATTTTCTCCAAAACGATATCCAGAGTAGGTTGCATATACCGTGTTTACATCATTGGGATCTGCAAGAACACTTGTTACCCATCTATTTGGCAGGCTAGCCGAAACATTAGACCAAAAAGCTCCTCCATTATCGGTAGTCCAGAGGTTACCATCATCTGTTCCTAGGAATATAACATTGCTATCTAAGGGAGAAACACTAATGCTTATTATGGTTCCAAAGGTTAAGTTACCCTGGTAGGGTCCATCTGTTAGATCTGGACTTATTACAGACCAATTCCCAGCAGCATTTGTCGTTTTATACAAACGATTTGCCCCATAATATAGAATTTGAGAATTTGCAGGATCAAAGGCAATTGGCGTATCCCAATTTTTTCTATCACTATTTGAAATGCCACTCATGGCACTAGAGAAAGAAGCACCGTCATTTATAGACTTACCTAAATTACCTCGTTGTGATAGGGCATATATTACATTGGTGTTGTCTGGATCTACAAGTGGCTGGAAGCCATCACCACCATAAATAGGATTCCAATTATCTGTATCTCCAGTGGTGGTGCGTATGGTGTTATTATCTTGTGCGCCAGCGTATATCTTACTATCGTCTTGGGCATCAACATGAAATCTATACAACTGTGTAATGGGAAGTGTTGTATATTTTAAAGAAGTGTTCCCCCCATTTTGACTTTCATATAAACCTCCATCGTTACCTAATAATATGTTTTGTGGATTATTTGGAGAGAATGCCATCGCGTGTTGATCTACGTGCACATTAGAAAAAGAAGTACTCCAACTTTGCCCTCCATCTATAGATTTTTGTACCCTAAAATCTACATTATAAATAACATCTTCATTGGTAGGATCTATATAAATACCCCGAAACCACCAGTGAAAACCAACATTTGTTAATTGGCTTGAATTACGAGTCTCCCAAGAATCTCCACCATCTGCAGAACGGTATACTCCTTGGATATTACCTGTTGCATCTACATATCTTGCGTATAAAACAGCTGGGTTAGATTCAGAAATAGAAATAGAAATACGACCCTTTTGAGTACCTTGAGTAGGCAGGCCATTTGTCATCTGTGTCCAGGTTAAGCCTCCATCTATAGACTTGTAAAGGCCAGACTCTTCACCACCGTAAATTCTATTATTTGGTCTTCGTTCTCGCTGCCAAGCAGCGGCATAAACAATAGCCGCGTTGGTAGGATGTATGGCCATGTCTATAATGCCCGTTTTATCACTTATAAATAATACTTGATTCCAAGAGGCACCTCCATCTATGGTTTTATAAACACCTCTACTGGGATCATTTTTAAATAAAGGCCCCATGGCTCCAACAAATATGGTATTGTCATCATTAGGATCTATAAGTACCTTCCCCACACTACCCACATTTGGTAATCCTCGAGACTCCCAGGACATTCCACCATCTGTTGAGCGGTATACTCCATCTCCATCATAGGCCAAAGAGCCTCCTCCAGCATTTACCTCTCCCGTTCCAACCCAAATGGTGTTTGGATTGTTTTTTGAAAGTTCCATATCACCAATAGAGAGCATTTCTTGATCATCAAAAATAGGATTGAATGTAACACCACCGTCTATAGTCTTAAATATACCACCCGAAGCTGTACCTATATAATAGGTGTTGGCATCATCTATAGGAATCTCTACATCTGTAATTCTACCACCAGTATTTAATGGACCCACAAATTCCCAGAGCTCAGCACTTGCCTTATCTTGAGATATGCTTTGCTTTTTCCATTTTAAAGCCTGGGCAAAAGCGCTTGTGTTAATTTCTCCACTGGGGTAAGCCCGCTGCATAAACATAAAGTCATGCGGCGAGTTTGTATCAGCTGCATCAACAAGAGTTTTGGTTTGGTTTGTACAGGCAAAAAACGTTAGTGCAATAGCACCTAGAAGTAACTTTTCCAATAAGATATATTTTAAAGTTAAAGATACCTAAAAGTCTCTACTTTTTTTTAAAAAAAGAAAGCACAAAAACAAAACTTTTTTGAAAACGAGAAAAATCAAACGATCAAAAACACTAGAACATTTCATCTATCCAACAAGGCTAAATATTAAAATTTAGTGTATTTAATCGAATAAATATGTATTATATCGATTTAATTGAATGTTTTATTTATATTTAAGTCCCCGAAACAACCAAATGATAATACTTACTGCACAAGCAGTTGCGGAAATTTTTAGGTGTAAATGAAACATAAAGTAAGAGATTGTAATAATATCTCCTCTAAAAAGAAACATTAACAACAAAAAATATAGCGCCAATTAGAATTTTTTGTTTTCATAAAATCAAAAAAAGCATTTTTACAAATGCTTTTTTTTATGTCTTAATTTTATAAAACAACTCGAGAAGATCTATAGTTTATCTAAAGCCCTGAAGTACCTCCTGTGAGGAGTATAAATGTTATAGAGCCTGCAGCAAAACCAATAAAGGCCAACCAAGATATTTTTTTAAGATACCAAATAAAATCGATGCGTTCCATACCCATCGCGGCTACACCAGCTGCAGAACCAATAATAAGCATACTTCCTCCTGTACCAGCAGAAAAAGCAATGAAGTGCCAAAGTAGGCTATCTGTTTCTGCTGTGTACATTCCCATGGATGCTGCAACTAGCGGAACATTATCTATAATGGCAGACAAAACACCTAGCAACATTACCACGATGTCTTGAGAGGGTATTGCTGCATTTAAAATTTCGGCTAAATAACGAAGCGTCCCTACAGGGTCGCCATTTTCTGCAACACCATACACCAAACTCTCCAGTCCTGCAACAGCCATAAGGATACCTAAGAAAAATAAAATACTTGAAATTTCAATACGGGATAATGCCTTGTGGGCAGAGTACAGATGGCGTCTTTCTTTACTAAAATCTTCTTCTGGATGTATGTATTCTGAAACTAGCCAAACAACACCCAAGGCCAGCATCATACCAATATAAGGAGGCAAATGAGTGAGTGTTTTAAAAATAGGCACAGATACAATCATACCAAGACCAAGAAAGAGCATCTTCTTACTGCTTAGAAGTCTTTCATTAGGTATCCCTTGATCTGGAGCAACTTGGATTTCTCCCCTAAAGGCGGGCAGAAAAGAGGCAATGAAAAAAGGAACTATAAAACAAATTATAGAAGGTATGACCACATACTCTATAAGCCCCAAAGCAGTTACATTTTTTGCAATCCACAACATGGTGGTAGTTACATCTCCAATAGGAGACCAAGCGCCCCCGGCATTAGCCGCTATTACAACCATGGCCACAAACCACAAACGCTCTTCGCGATGAATGATTAATTTACGCAATAGGGTAACTAGAACAATGGTAGCTGTTAGATTATCAATAATGGCAGAAAGGATAAAGGCTAAAATTCCAATAATCCATAACAACCTTTTTTTACTTTTAGTTTGTACAGCACTTTTTAAGATTTCAAAACCGCGATGCAAATCAATAATCTCAACAATGGTCATCGCACCTATTAAGAAAATTAAAATCTCTGCTGTTTTCCCTAAATGGTGTAACAGGGTATTTTCAAAACCGTGTTCGGCTTGATCACCGCCCAAGGCAAAATTAAACGCATTTTCATAGGTGTCTATAACATCAAACCAACCCGCCTGAAAACCTACTGCAAGTCCACCCCAAATAAGTGAAGCCATTAAAAGTGCAGGGACTGTTTTATCTAATTTTAAAGGATGTTCTAGGGTTATTGACAAATAACCAATTACAAATATTAATATAATGACTGATTCCATAAATTGTATACTTTGTATTGATTAAACTAATTGTTTTAAAGCAATTTCAAAAGCAGTTTTACTGATATTGGTTTTACTATTGTTAGCATTATAAGCAGCTTCCATTGCTTTTTTAATGGTGTTTGAGGTATCATCAAAAATTGCCTGGTCTGTCATTTGCACCTTTCGCTCCATGAAATAGGCAAATACACGTGCCATACCGCAGTTACTAATAAAATCTGGAATCAAAGAAACGCGATTATCTGTATACTCCATGATGCTGCCAAAAAAAATCTCTTTGTCTGCAAAAGGTACATTTGCGCCGCAAGATATTACCTGAAGCCCACTGTCAATCATTCTTGAAATCTGGTCTTTGGTAATCAATCTAGAGGCTGCACAAGGCGCGAAAATATCGCAATCTAATGTCCAAATCTGATCGTTAATTTGCTCAAAAGGTAGCATATTATCAGCCACTAGAGTGTTTCCGTCTTTTTGATGGTATAAGGCTGAAATTTGCTCAAAAGAGAAACCATCTGGATTAATAATACCTCCTTGGCGGTCTATAATACCAACAACTTTAGCGCCCATTTGGGCTAAGTAAAAGGCAGCCGCAGCACCTACATTTCCAAAACCTTGAACGATTGCTTTTTTCTCCTTAACATCGCCTCCATATATATCATAGTAATGACGTACTGCCTGGGCAACACCATAGCCTGTAATCAAATCGGCAACAGTGTATTTTTTTGAAATATCTGGAGAGTAATTTGAGTTTTCAATAACTTTAATTACTCCTTGACGCAGCTGTCCAATTCTGTTTATTTTATCTGCTTGTGTGGGATTAAAATGTCCGTTAAAAACTCCTTCTTGAGGATGCCAAACACCACTTTGTTCTGTAATAGGGATAACTTCATGAATTTCATCTACGTTTAAATCTCCACCAGTACCGTAGTATGATTTTAATAGGGGTGACACTGCTTTGTACCAACGCTCTAAAACTCCTTTTTTGCGAGGATCTTGTGGGTTGAAATTTATACCAGATTTGGCCCCTCCAATGGCAGGACCACTCACTGTAAACTTTACCTCCATGGTTTTGGCCAATGACAAAACTTCATTTTCATTTAATCCTTCACGCATTCTTGTTCCTCCACCAGCAGCTCCGCCACGAAGTGAATTAATAACAGTCCAGCCTTCTGCCTCTGTTTGTTGATCTTTCCAATGAAAAACAATTTCAGGATCTTTCTCTTCGTATTTTTTTAGTAATTCTTTCATAGTGGTGTATGCTTTTGACTTATTTTTATTTTATTGTCTTTTTTAAGGTACATTTCCTTTTACATACAAGAACAAACATTGAGCCAGTAAAGAAAATGTATAAGAAATAAAGCGAAGCTAAAGCTGTGTCATGAAAAAATATTTATAGATTAAATAATATAGTTAGGTACTATTTAATAGCAAAAGAGTGTTGATGGTAACTTCAATTTTACTTGGACAAAACAAACACCTTTTGTTATCCAAACAAAGATAAAAAAATGAAGAATGCTATATGTTTGTTTTTGGTAAAATTTATATTGAGTTGTAAACGAAGTTTAAACTATGATTTATACAATTTTTAATTTTCTTGTTCAATCTGTTCCCACATCTTTTCACTATTGAGTCTAAAAGTGCCTACATAATCCCAGCTGCATTCATTGGGCGCAATTAAAGACAACCAAACATCACCATTTTTTTTACGATATAAAAAATAGGTTTCTCCCAGTACAGGCTCAAAACTAAATTTGGCATTGTATATTAAATTGTTGTACTCAAATTGCTTAATCATCAAATCGTATTGTGCTTTGAGATCGTCAAATTGAGATTTAAACTGATGGTTTACTTTGTGGATATTAGCATTTTTCCAAGAAGTGATATCTTCAGGAATAATAGCAGGTGCACCTAAATTTGTTGCATAGGGCGTTAAAGAGGCACTATACTTTTGTGTTTTTTGATCAAAGACTACTTGATCTGGTTTTTTTTTTTTGGATGCGGGCATGCGCTATATATATAGTTTTTAACAAAGATACTTTGAAGAGAGAGAATTAAATTAAGATTTTGAAAACTTTAAGATATAACAACTACAATAAAAGCAAATTGAAATTTAATAAAAAAAAACTACCCCACTGCTATGGTTTTTATTTGCCCCAGTTACACTGGACAAACAATTTACCTCATCTCTTAATTTTAAAACCCCTAAAAGACCAAAAATTAAAGCCTCTTTAAATTCTATGAGTATTTTACTGGGCACTACCAAAGAAACATTAATATGGGCTTTTATTTGCTCTAATAAGAAATTATTATATGTACCCCCTCCTGTAACTAGCACCCTACTACCAGGGCTAAATTGTTGGGCTATTTGGCTTGCAAAGTGTGCAACACAGGTTCTTAGAATATCTACTTCTTTTGCGTTTGAAGCTTTTAATATAGGCATTATTTCTCTATGCACCCATTCTACACCTAAAGATTTTGGAGCAGGCAGGTTATAATAAGATAAGGCATCTAGAAGTTTTAGTACATCAGGCAATACGTTGCCAGATTTCGCTAGCTCACCACCAGGGTCATAGGGCTTTGCTAATTTTTGGGCATAGTGATTCATGACCACATTTACAGGACAAATATCATAGGCAATAGATACCCCACTGCTTACTTTAGAAATATTTGCAAACCCACCCAAATTCAGACAATAATCATATTTCGAAAAAAGCAATCGATCACCCAAAGGCACTAATGGGGCTCCTTGACCTCCATAAAGCAAATCCTGAACCCTAAAATCACAAACAACTGTTTGCTTGATAATTTTTGAAAGCTGCTCCAAATTACCAATCTGTAATGTAATCCCTTGATCGGGCCGATGTAAAACGGTATGGCCGTGACTACATACAGCGTCCAAATCTTTAATGTTATTTTCTGCTACAAATGTTGTAATAATATCACCCAAATACTTGGTGTATTCCAGGTTTAGTAAAATTAACTCCTCTGAAGAAAAACCAACAGCGCTTTGCAATCTACTCTTCCAATGGTTTGAGTATGCAATGGTTTTTGCAAGGGGCATCTCATAGGTTATTTTTTCATGCATATTAAAATAACAAAGCGCCAAATCAACGCCATCAAGAGAGGTACCACTCATTACACCCAACACTTTAAAACGCTGTTTTTTCATAGCCTAAATATCATAAAAAAAAGGCAATACATAACCAAGATTATAAAAAATATTAAGACTTTCAGAGCGTTTATAACAGCAATATTAAAACACAATTAACACCATTTATAGCATCGAGACAAAAAAGCAACAATTACACATTTAGCAACAATTGGGCTTTTGAGAATTAT
>Ga0209193_1000440_pt1 | contig 28305 bp, 29 predicted proteins | sample COGITO_mtgs_1003_FD_185515 | JGI IMG/M metagenome (GOLD analysis project Ga0209193, IMG submission 185515) | Pelagic marine microbial communities from North Sea - COGITO_mtgs_100330 (SPAdes) (version 2) | ecosystem: Environmental > Aquatic > Marine > Epipelagic ...
GGCACCTCTCTAAAGTCTTTTTTAATTTCAATATTAGCAAAGCCAATTTCTTTTAACAAGACATCCATCTCCTTAGATAGATATTCATTAATCTCAAAATAAAGCCAGCCTCTTGTTTGTAAAGACACCATAGCTAACTGAGCAATTTTTCTGTAAAATAACAATGGGTCCTCGTTGGGCACAAACAATGCAACGCCGGGCTCATAGTCTAACACATTAGCATTCATTGCTTTTTTCTCTAATTGGCGCACGTAAGGGGGGTTAGAAACCATTACGTCATACTTTTTTTCCAAGGATGTAGTTCGTAATATATCTTTTTTACAAAAAGAAACCAGCACTTGATTTTTGACTGCATTTTCTTGAGCTACCACTAGCGTTTTTTCTGAAATATCTATACCTGAAACTCTTGCTGTTGGAATATTTTTGGCTAAAGAAATAGCAATACAACCACTACCTGTACCAATATCTAAAATATCCAACTCACTATCCTGATCATGAAGGTTTGATAGAACCCAATCCACCAATTCTTCGGTTTCTGGCCTTGGGATAAGAGTGTGCTTATTTACCTTAAAAGTAAGCCCATAAAACTCGGTGGTTCCAAGTATGTATTGAATGGGTTCCTGTTTTTTTAATCGCAGCAGTGCCTTCTCAAAAACTGTTGTATTTTTTGCTGACACAATAGTGTCAAGGGCCATAGAAACTTCAAAGCGAGAATACTGCAGGAAAAAATCACAAAGCATATAGAAAAAACAATGTACTTCTTCCTTGTCATAGACTCCTTGAAGTGCCGTAGTGAAATTTATTTTTAGTTGAGATAGTTTCAAAAAATTTAGAGTTTTTTAAGCATTTGGACAGGACAGGAAAAATGCCCTGTATCTCCTAATGGGCCATCCAAATACTGGAAGCCAGATTTTTTATATAAATTTTGCGCGGCAGTCATGTAAGTCATGGTCTCTATATAACAGCTCTCAAAAGAGAAAGAGACTGCTGCTTCCAAACAGTGACCCATCATAATCTTTCCAAGACCTCTGCCCCTTGCGGTTTCTAAAAAATACATTTTTTGAAGCTCACAAATATTCCCATCATAGTTTTCTAGGGCTGCTATCCCAGCGCCCCCTATGATAGTTCCATTTTCTTCTACCACAAAATAAACACTGCGATCACCTTGATAGGTTTCAAACATACAATCTAAGGCTTTATCTGCATAGGCAGTTCCAACTTTTGGAACACCAAGATCTACAAGGACCTTTCTAATCACCTTTGCAAGGTGCGTATTATCCTCTTTTTTAATAGCTCTAATAATAGGTTCACTCATCTATAAAAATCATTGTATTTTTACAGCGTGAAGATACATCAAAAATACATGAGCCGCTGTATTGAACTGGCCAAAAATGGCCTAGGAACTACCTACCCAAACCCATTGGTGGGCAGTGTTTTGGTATACAACAATCTTATTATTGGAGAAGGATGGCACTATAAGGCAGGCAAGGCTCACGCAGAGGTTCATGCAATTACAAATTCAAAAACAAACACAAATGCTTTAAAAATATTGCAAACAACCGCCATCACATCACACCAACAACTACTAGAAAAGGCAAGCCTGTATGTTAGTCTGGAGCCGTGTAGCCATAGCGGTAAAACGCCACCTTGTGCAGATTTAATTATAACCAGCGGTATCAAAAATGTAATTATTGGATGTGTGGATCCTAACCCTAAAGTTGCTGGAAAAGGTATTCTAAAACTTCAAAACGCGGGCTGCAAGGTTACTCAAGGAGTCTTGGAGGAGCAATGTAAAGCGCTCAATAAACGTTTTTTTACATTTCAGAATAAAAAAAGACCCTTTGTTTTTTTAAAATGGGCACAAACCAAAGAAGGTTATATCGCTCCAATTACAAAAGACAAAAAGCAACCGGTTTGGATATCAAACATATACTCTAGACAGCAAGTACATCAATTAAGAGCTCAAGAACAAGGCATTGTAATTGGAACTACAACGGCCCTTGTAGACAACCCGAGTCTTACTACACGCCAATGGGCAGGGACCTCACCAACACGATTGGTTATAGATAAAAATCTAAAAATACCAAAAACAGCAGCTATTTTTAATGATAAGGCTCCCACCATTATCATTACCCAAGTAAAGCAAGAAACCACGCATAACACTCCTATTATATATGAGTATATTAATTTTGAAAAAAACCTGGCCGCACAAATATGCGTTATTGCGCAAAAGCACAACCTGCAAAGCATTATTATTGAAGGAGGCACAAAAACCTTGCAAACATTTATAGATGAAGACATTTGGGATCAGGCCCATGTATACTCCGGTAAAATGAGCTTAGAAAACGGGATTAAAGCACCTATTTTTAATGCAAAACCACACACTATAAAAAGCATCAAAGACACAAGTCTTTGTATTTATAAAAACACTACCCAATGATATTCTTAGCATTAAGCATTATAGCCTCAACACTCATATTTGTAATATTTAGGCTTTTTGCTAGTTACAATATTAACACCCTACAGGCCATTGTAGTTAATTATTTTGTTGCTTGCAGCTGCGGGGTAATTGGTTACCAAAACAGCATTGAGTTATCTACAATACCCCAATACAATTGGTTTTATTACACCCTAGCTTTGGGCGCATTATTTATTATAGTATTTAACCTGATGGCCATAACCACACAGCATAGTGGTTTATCTGTAGTCTCCGTGGCTACAAAAATGGCACTTGTAATACCTATTGCCTTTGGGCTATGGTACTACAAAGAGCCACTTGGGCCCTTCAAAGCAGCCGGTATTGTTTTAGCGCTTATAGCCGTATATCTTGTAGCTATAAAAAAAGATAGCGGCATCATCTTACAGAAAAGGAATTTGGTGTTCCCGATGCTAGTTTTTTTGGGGAGCGGCCTTATTGACACGAGTTTAAACTTTTTACAAAATGACTTTATTACAGACAAAAGCCTCATTCCGCTTTTTTCTTCAACCATATTTATGACAGCAGGAGTTATTGGGATTATGGTTTTAGTGGCACAAAAAATAAAAGGGGTGCTCGTGCTTGAGTTTAAAAATATAATAGCTGGTATTGTTCTTGGAATTCCAAACTACTTCTCTATCTACTTTTTAGTCAAGGCACTAAGGAGCGATTTGTTTGACAGCTCTGGTATCTTTACGATAAACAATGTGGGCATTGTCATTATCTCAACTTTATTGGGTATTGTCTTTTTTAAAGAACAACTCTCTATAAAAAATTGGATAGGCATTACCTTAGCAGTTATTAGTATTGCACTGGTAAGCCTAGCTACACTATAAATGGAAAACATTAAAGACACCTATTACACTATAGCATCTGCCTGCGGAGAAACACTGCATAAGGATCGTGGAAGTAAATTTTATGGCTATGCATTTCCAGTTACTACAGAGCAAGATATAAAAGCGTGTATAGACAAATTAAAAAAGCTGCATCACACCGCGCGTCATTTTTGTTTTGCATGGCAACTGGGAGAAAGCTATCAAAAATACAGAGCCAATGATGATGGGGAACCAAACAACAGCGCAGGAATGCCTATATATGGGCAACTACAAGCCTTTAAATTAACCAATACTCTTGTGGTGAGTGTACGCTACTTTGGAGGCACTAAACTAGGTGTCGGAGGATTAATCCAAGCCTACAAAACATCTGCAAAATTAACGTTGGAAAGTGCATCTATTCAAGAAAAAACAATTAATATATCGTTTGTGCTTCTTTTTGAATATCCAGAAATGAGCTTAGTGATGAGAAACATAAAAGATGAAAAAATAAAGCTCATTGATCAAAAATTGGAACACAATTGTAAACTCACAATTTCTGTAAGAAAAAAAGATGCTGATAGGATTTTCACTTTATTTGAAAACACTTATAAAGTAGCAATAAAAAGGTTGTAGTAAAATTCCTTATTATTTTTGTTTACTAAACTAACTTCTCTAATAAATAAGTAGGCACTTTTTGCAACTTGTTTGTAATGCTATTTACAAAAACCAAAGAGGTTTCACCGGTTATTAAAAGTTGACCCTCTTGATTGTGTATTTCATAGGAAAAATCAATACGGAATGTAGGAATTTTCTTTAGAGTTGTAGTGACGGTCAAAACATCATCATACCGAGCAGGTGCTTTGTATTTGACACTTAACTCGACAACCGGTAGATGAATACCGTTATCCTCCATCCATTTGTAAGAAAAGCCTATATCTCTTAGCCACTCTGTTCTTCCTTGTTCTAAATAGGTGGCGTAATTTCCGTAGTACACGATTCCCATCTTGTCTGTCTCTCCATATCTAACGCGCAAAGTAGTAGTTGTTTTTTTCAAAAATAATAGCTGTAAAAGTGGTTATTTATTAAGCCGTAAGGCCTTGAAGTTAAACATGCAATAAAAAAACCGAAAATTCAACAGCAAAACGTTTTTTTTTTTACAAATTTGTTCACATATTTGTTGTGCAAGAAAGTTCGAACGCTTTTTTAACTATTCCATGTGTCAATAATTTCTTGAGACAGCTAAAATAAAAAGATTAACCAACAAAATACCCACTAAAAAAACTATGGATAATACTTCTGCAATTGTATGGAATAATTGTCTCTCATTTATTGAAGATAATATTACCCAGCAAGCCTATAAAACATGGTTCGAACCGATCAAAGCAGTAAAACTATCTGACAATGCACTGAGTATTCAAGTACCTAGTAAGTTTTTTTATGAGTGGCTAGAAGAACACTACGTAAAGTTATTAAAAGTTGCCTTAACTAAAGAGTTAGGCCCAACGGCAAAGTTGGTGTATGTCATTAGGATGGAAAACACCTACGGGAACAAGCAGCCTTTTACAGAAAGAATTCCAAGTTCAAATAGAAGTAACAATCAAGGATCACAAAATGTGGATGTTCCCCTAAAGAACAAAAGCCCAGAGCTTAAAAATCCATTTGTAATCCCTGGTATTAGAAATGTAAAAATAGAATCTCAATTAAATCCAAGTTATAATTTTGAAAATTTCTTGGAAGGAGAATCAAACCGACTGGCTAGATCTGCAGGTATTGCAGTTGCAAACAAGCCAGGAGGAACGTCTTTCAATCCGCTATTGGTATTTGGAAGTGTTGGCCTTGGTAAAACTCATTTAGCGCACGCTATCGGGGTTGACATAAAAGATAAGTATCCAGAAAAAACGGTTCTTTACATCTCAGCAGAGAAATTTGTACAACAATACAGTGAATCTGTAAAGAAAAATAACAGAAACGATTTTATTCACTTCTACCAAGTGATTGATGTTTTAATTGTTGATGATATCCAATTACTCTCTGGCAAGGCAGGAACTCAAGATGTGTTTTTCCACATATTTAATCACCTACATCAAAACGGAAAACAAGTTATATTAACTAGTGACAAAGCACCTGTTGATATGATAGATATAGAGCAAAGATTGCTCTCTCGCTTTAAGTGGGGATTATCTGCAGAGCTTAACCACCCAGATTGTGAAACTCGAATTGCTATTATCAAAAACAAATTATATAGAGACGGTGTAGAAATGCCAGAAGATATCGTTGAGTTTTTAGCAAACAACATCAAAACAAATATTAGAGAATTAGAGGGCGCCATTATATCATTAATAGCTCATTCTTCTTTCAATAAAAAAGAAATTACCATAGATCTGGCAAAAAAGATTGTAGACAACTACGTGAAGCATACAAAACGTGAGGTATCTATAGACTACATACAAAAAGTAGTAAGCGATTATTTCCAGATGGATGTAGAAACACTACAATCAAAAACAAGAAAACGTCACATCGTTCAGGCTAGACAATTGGCAATGTTTTTTGCAAAGAAATTCACTAAGGCATCACTTGCCTCTATTGGATCTCAGATAGGACAACGAGATCATGCCACCGTTTTACATGCTTGTAAAACAGTAGACAACCTATCTAGTACAGATAAACAGTTTAGAAAATATGTGGAAGACTTGCAAAAGAAACTTACACTGTAAAGTATCAAATCCTGCCAATGGCGGGATTTTTTATTCCTATTTTTAGTAGTATTAAAAAAGGCATTCATTGAAAACTAAAATACTTATGGTTTGTTTGGGCAATATTTGCCGATCACCTCTAGCGCATGGTATTTTAGAGGACATGTTAGATACAGATAGGTTTGAGGTGCAATCTGCCGGGACAGGAGCTTGGCATGTGGGCAACAAACCAGATCCAAGAAGCATTGAGGTTGCTGCAAAAAATAACATTGACATATCCCACCAAAGAGCAAAACAATTTTCTACCTATGATTATGAAATCTATGATTATATTTTTGTGATGGACAAGTCAAACTACAATGATGTAATAAAGTTAGCCAAGACACCCCAAGAGATAGAAAAAGTATCTCTGATATTAGAAAGCACCCATCCTGGACAAGACAAAGAAGTGCCAGATCCATATTACGGGGGTAAAAATGGTTTTAAACAGGTATACGAAATGCTTTACAAAGCCTGTGAGAAAATTGTGAGTAACCCTGCCTTTAGTTAATCATTAATTTTTGTTACTTTGATTAAAACACACAATCATGAAAAATACACTCCTTCTTATTTGCGCATTTTTTTGTTTAAATGCATTCTCACAAACAATAGAATTAGAAGATTTTGCCGATGGTTTTTCTAGCCCACTAGCGCTCAAAAATGCCGGAGATGAAAGGCTATTTGTAGTAGAACAAGGTGGGGTTATTAAAATAGTAGATTTAAACGGTACTGTAAACACTACACCATTTCTTGATATCCAATCTATAGTAAATGCTGGTGGTGAAAGAGGTTTACTGGGTTTGGCATTTCATCCAGAGTATCAAGCCAATGGTAGGTTTTTTGTCCACTACTCAAATAGTAGTGGAGATACACAAATTTCTGAGTTTTCTGTAAGTACTTCAAATCCAGATATTGCAAATCCAAACTCAGAAGTAATGTTGCTAACAGTTTCGCAACCATTCTCAAACCATAACGGAGGGACCATTGCTTTTGGACCCCAAGATGGCTACCTCTATATTGGCCTTGGTGATGGTGGAGGCGGTGGTGACACAAACAACAACGCTCAAAACCCTACCCTTCTTATTGGAAAATTACTAAGAATAGACATAGACGCCCAAAGTGGTGGCAACAATTATAGCATCCCCTCAGACAACCCATTTATAGGTGACCCAAACACAAGAGATGAAATTTGGGCCACAGGCCTTAGAAACCCCTTTAGATTTACCATGGACCCCGAAACAAATAGTATCTGGATTGGAGATGTTGGGCAAAATGCTAGAGAAGAGGTAAACAGAGCAAACTTAAGCCAGGCAGGTTTAAATTATGGGTGGAGATGTTATGAAGGTAATGCTCCTTTTAACACCTCAGGATGCCCAGATGAGAGTGAGTTAACATTCCCGGTTTTTGATTACAGTTGGAATGGAGGAGGCTCTGTAATTGGAGGGTATGTGTATAGAGGTGATTTATACGCAGATCTTCAAGATGTATATGTTTTTGGAGATATTGACGGAATGATTTCAACCCTAGATATAGATGATAATTACATAAACCAAGGACAATTTCCAGGAACTTGGGTTGCTTTTGGACAAGATATAAATAAAGAACTGTATTCCGTAAATCTTGGTGGTAGTATCTTTAAAATAGCTGGTGGCGTGCTAAGTGTTGATGAAAATCAGAGCAACAATGTTATAATATATCCAAACCCAGCCAACGATATTGTGAGTATCAAACTACAAACACAGGTAATGGAACATCTTAAAATTTCGGATGTAAAAGGGAGTATTATATATACTGAAACGCTACAATCAAACCAAAAACAGCTAAACACCTCAAGTTTTGCCAAAGGGATGTATTTTATAACTATAACGACCAAACAGGGTGCTAAATTTGTAAAAAAATTAATGATTAAATAAGTAATGAAAACCCTAAAAGGAAATCTATACCTCATACCCTGTACACTGGGAGAAACTTCTCCACTAGAGGTGCTACCGCTTTTGGTAAAAAAAGCAGTAGAAAACATTGATTACTATATTGTTGAGCATGAAAAAAGTGCTCGTAGATTCATTAAAGCAGTAGCTAGTAAAAAATCACAAAGTAGTTTACATATAGAAGAAATAAACAAGTTTACAAAGCCCCAGGACATACCCCAAATGCTAGAGCCTTGTCTTAAGGGACAGGATGTTGGGGTAATCTCTGATGCTGGATGTCCTGGAATTGCAGATCCTGGAGCAACAGTGGTTGCACAGGCACACAAAAACGGAATTAAAGTAGTACCACTGGTTGGCCCCTCCTCTATACTACTGGCAATGATGGCTAGTGGTTTTAATGGGCAGAATTTTGCCTTTAACGGCTACCTACCTATAGATAAGGCAGAACGCAAGGCAAAGATCAAACAATTAGAAAAAAGGTCTATCCAAGACAACCAAAGTCAATTGTTTATAGAAACACCATACAGGAATAATCAAATGCTAGAGAGTCTTACAACGGCTTTACAAAAAAACACAGATATATGTGTTGCTTGTGATATTACCTTGTCTACAGAGTTTATAAGAACCGAATCTGCACAAAACTGGAAACGCATCAAAGTTGATCTTCACAAAAGACCTACAATGTTTATAATTCAAGGGTAGTGTAAGTATAGACTATACAGCTTTTGCTTTGATATTTGGGGTTACACTAGAGGTGTCATAACCAGAGAATTTCTTTAAATAGTTGTGTATGGTAGTTCCAAAGGCGTCTTTAAAGAAAAAATCGCCATCACTTCTTAGGTATTTTTTTACGTTACCAGCACCAGCTAAATGTGCAGCTGCAAGAATACCAGACTCTGTAACAAGTACATTATTAATTTTTGTGCCGACAAAACGCTTGATATCTCTGCGTAATATCCATTTATTCCTCGAGGTATTGGCAATAAAAGCTTTTTCTTGTAAAGCAGCATTGGCCAAAAAAGCATGTGTATTATAGACTCCAATAAGAGAGAGGGTGGTTGCCGCAAATTGGTATTTACCAAGATAACCGTACCTATTTATACTTGCATAATTACCTGTAGATTCATTAAAACCAAGCGCTTCTTTAAAACCTATAAATGTTTTTCCTAAAAATATATTGAAAAAAGACGTACTGGAGAGTAAAGAAACCTGTTGCGATTCTTTTTTTGTAGGGACGTGGTATAGGTAGGCTTTTTCTGAAATTTTATAGTGAGAAAGGTCTATGGCAGCTTCTTTTTCCGAAAAACTTAGGAGAAAGAACACAGCAGTAGAAAGCAGTACAGTAGGTATTATGATGCTTTTTTTCATGATTAAAAAGTTGAAGTGAGGAAAAAACCTCACAAAATTTAGGGGACGCAAACATATAACAATTAATTTAATACTCAAAACCAGCTTCCCTTCAAATTACACGCCTGAAAAACAACAACTTATCTAAAAAAAATAAAGTATTAAATGAAATAACTACAAAGAAAAAAAATCAAAAAATAGAGCCCATAAAATCTTATGAAGTTCAATACGTTACATTTAAACAGTTTTGTACCTTAGCGCTATGCTTTCAATTTTAATACCTACATATAATTACAATACCTTATTGCTTGTAAAAACACTACAGCAACAAGCTATAGAAAGTAAGGTTGTTTTTGAAATTTTAGCCCTTGATGATGCATCTACTGATAAACAATGTAGCGCTGAAAATAAAAAAATTAACGCCCTAGACCACTGTAGTTTTCTTGAGAATGAAAAAAATATTGGCAGAACAGCCACAAGAAATATACTAGCAAAAAAAGCAAAATATGATTGGTTGCTTTTTTTAGATGCAGATGTAATACCGTTAAATGAAGATTACATTGTAACATATACAAAGGAGCTAGACAAAAAGCACGATGTTATAAGTGGTGGTATTGTTTATAAAGGTCAAAGACCAGAACACAAGCAACTACTTAGATGGGTATATGGTCATAAAAAAGAATCAAAAAGCACTCAAATTAGAAAGAAAAACCCTTATGATATAATCTCTCAAAATGTATTAATTCAAAAAAAAATGTTTGAAAAAGCGAATGTATTAGAGGCTAACATGTATGGCCTTGATATATTTTTCTCTTATAAATTAAAAGAATTTAAGGCAACTATTTTACATATTGAAAACCCAACCATTCATTTAGGTCTTGAGAGCACGGCTGTATTTATTGAAAAATCATTAGGGGCAATACAAACAACATTCACCCTTGAAAAAAATAAAAAAATAGATACTACTGCTCGCCCCTTACAAAGAAGATACAATCAATTAAATAGCATTGGGCTAACAGCTATTTTTATTTTTGTTTGTAATAGGTATGAAAAACAAATCGTTGCAAATTTAAAATCAAAACACCCCTCTATAATTTTGTTTGATCTATATAAACTATGTTTTTACTGTAAACTAAAGAAAAATGCCTAGATTTTCTGTAATCATACCAGTATACAACAAAGAAAAACAGCTGTCTAATACCATAGAAAGTGTTATTAAACAACGTTTTGAAGATTTTGAACTCATTGTAGTTAATGATGGTGCTACAGACACTAGTGAGACCATAATTAAGAGCTTTACAGATCCAAGAATACACTACATTAAACAAGAAAACCAAGGGGTTTCTGTAGCTAGAAATACCGGTATAAATGCAGCAAATGCAGACTACATTGCGCTATTAGATGCAGATGATATATGGAAAGAAGACTATCTTGAAAAAATAGATGCCCTTATAGATGGGTATCCAAAACAACATGTATTTGCAGCGGTTTGTACGATAGAGTCTAGAGGAAAAATGTATAAACCAACCTACTCCATAGCAAACCTATCTCCAAATAAAAGCTATGTAGTATCTTACTATACATCTAGCTATATAAATACCATACTCACCAGTAGCAGCACGGTTGTTCATAAAGATGTTTTTGAAACAATTGGACTCTACAACCCATCCCTGCGCAGTGGAGAGGATACAGATTTATGGATTAGACTTGGTCTAGCCTACACAGTGGTTTTTTTAAATACTCCATTAGCAACATATCGCTTTGAAGCAACGAGTTTGTCAAATTCTCCAAAACAAGTAAAAAAAGCGCTAGATTTAGATTGTTATGAAAAACACATAGCAAGCCACAAAGGGCTTAAAAAGTTCTTGGATTTAAACAGGTATTCACTAGCCCTATTTGCAAAAATAGCAGGAAATAAAGAGGATTATTTAAAGTATAAAAAAGGGATAGATTTTAAAAACCTTAACAAAAAGCAACGTTTTTTAATAAGCGCACCTAGTTTTGTTTTAAATGTTTTAGTATGGCTAAAAGTAGTTTTAGAAAAAAATGGGCTTCAGTTAAGCGCCTACAAATGATGTAAAGACATCATAATCACGGATGTAATCTTCTTCTTGATACACCTCACTTACTAGGGATAAACAAACAGCGCCTGCAGAAAAATTTTCTAACTCTCGCCAAACCCCGCAAGGTATTAAAAGGCCTTTGTTAGGTCTATTTAAGGTGATGGTTCTACGCTGTTTTCCATTATCAAGTACCACATCAAAACTACCACTAAGGGCAATTAAAAATTGACGCAGCTGCTTATGAGCATGCCCTCCTCTACTACTATCACTAGGGACATCATACAAATAATATACTCGCTTTATTTTAAAAGGCAATACATCCTTTTCTATAACAGAGAGGTTTCCGCGACCATCAGGATCACTTATTTTAGGTATTTCTTGTAATGATATATTGGCTAAATTAACGTATGACATGTTGTAGTAATTTATCCCATGTTGCTGAAATTTCCTGCATAGAAAATTGTTGTACAGAGCCTTGGGTTTGGGCTTTTAATTTCAAATATAACACTTCGTCTCTACAAATGACACCAAGGGCATCTGCAAATTTTTCAGGATCTCTTTCTTTCACCAAAAGGCCATTGTAGTTGTGCTGTATTATCTCTGAAGGACCTGAAACAATATCCAAAGAAACAACAGGCACCCCAACAGATAAGGATTCTACCAAAACCATAGGAAACCCCTCATAGAAACTAGTTAGGGTAACACATCTAGCATTTTTTATAATACCAAAAGGGGCTTTTGTAAAGGGTAAAAAAACAATGTGCTTGTTACATGGCATACTTACAGCAAGATCTTGTAACATTTTTTTGTCTGGCCCATCACCCATAATAACTAAAGACACACCATCTTTCCACACCCTAGAAGCGTTAAAAGAGTGTATCAAAAAAGAAAGGTCTTTAATCCCGTCATGCAATCTTCCATAACTGAGTATGTAGTTGGTAGCCGGCAAATCATCTAATGAGGTTTCTTGTTTCCAGGCAGGGTTATATGCATTATGGATAGTGCTGCAGTTGAGAACTCCACTTGTCTTAGCAACATACTGCTCAATGTGATTAGATACTGTTACAGTAGCTAATTGAGTATTATATATGGCTGCCATTTTTGTGACCATCTTGGTGAAATATTCTTGCTTTTTGGAGCTATGCACTACGTAAATAGCACTAAGGTTTCTATAGATGTACTTAGCATAAAATAACTCTCTAAAATATTCGTTTTTAGGTCTGTGATCAATCACAACATCAAATGCTTGGGTTTTTAAATACCCGCGTAATTTTTTAAACCTAGTAAGTCTTGCAAGAAAGTGGTCATCTATAGGTTTTAAAGCGCCTAGATTAATGAGTGTGCCGCTGTATTTAAAATCAATTTCATTGTTCAAAACAACAATATGAACCTGGTGCCCTAAACTAGAAAGCATTTGAGAAAGCATAGCTACAGAACGCTCTGCTCCACCTTTTGCTAATGAAATAGAAACCAGGCAAATTTTAAATTTCTTTTTATGCGCTGTTTGCGTCATCAATTAATGTTATTTTTGATGCATACCTAAACCCAAAGATACCACAAATATGAAGATCCTTCTCGTTGGTGAATATAGCAGATTGCACAATTCTTTGCAAGAAGGACTCCGCGCTTTGGGCCATCAAGTTATCCTTATATCAACGGGAGATTACTTTAAAAAGTATCCTAGTGATATTATCATCCAAAGAAGCTTTGATAAAGGGTTGGCTCGAAAACTAAAAATAGCAATCTACGTACTATTTAAATTTGACATTACGTCTTGGCATATGACCAAGCAGTTTTTTAAAACCTCAGAAAAACTAAAGGGATTTGATGTGGTACAACTCATTAATGAAAGCCCTTTTGGAGCTAGCGTTAAGGATGAAATTAAAATGATTTCGTTCTTGAAACAAAACAACAAAAAATTATTTTTACTGAGTTGTGGGACAGATTACTTGAGTGTGAAACATCAATTAAGTAACGCAAACCCATACTCTATAATAAGCCCTTATAAAGATGGCAGTATAGCAAAAATAGCCTTTAAAAATATTTTGAAATACACTACCCCACCCTTTAAAAAACTACACCAGTACGTTTTTAAAAACATAGACGGAGTTATAGCAAGTGATTATGATTATCATATGCCACTAGTGGGTAATAGTAAGTATCTGGGGTTAATACCAAACCCAATAAACACCTCGAAGCTTAGTGTTTTTGAATTGGACACAAAGGGCCCTATTGTTATTTTTATGGGTATTAACAGAACCAATTACCACAGTAAAGGGATATCTTACTTTGAAAAGGCAATAGCTATTATTCAACAAAAATTTCCTAAGCAGGTACATATAGAAATTGTTGAGAATTTGCCTTATGCGCAGTACATAGAGAAATACAATAATGCCCATATCATTCTAGACCAAGTATTTGCTTATGATCAAGGCTATAATGCTTTGGAGGCTATGGCCAAAGCAAAAGTGGTGTTTACAGGTGCAGAGTCTGGGTTTATGGAACATTACAAGTTAGATAGTCCTGTTGCCATTAATGCACTACCTGATGTAGACAGTTTGGTTCTTGCCCTAGAAGATTTGATCAAACACCCAGAAAAAATAAAAGAAATTGGGATGGCTGCACAAAATTTTGTGACACAACATCACAATCACAAGAAAGTAGCTCAGCTATATCTAGACACTTGGAAGCTATCTAGGCTATAGAAGTAGTATCTTCTTGAGAGATCTTTTGATTGTTAAAATAACGCCACACCAAGAAAATCACCACTATAAAATAGATGATATACCTTAAAAAGTGGCCCATAACAACACCTTCTACCCCATACTCAGCGACCAAGTAATTGGCGAAACCATAAAATAATCCTAGAGACAATAGCTCAGAGAAAATAAAGTTGCGCACCATTTTTTTAGCTAAAAACTGATGTGCCAAAACTAGAGAAGCCAGTCTAATAAAGTCTCCTAGTAATTGCCACTTAAATAGCGGTAGCATCTCATCTAATCCAGGATATAGCAGTTGTATAATAATCGATTTACCAAAAAACACAACTAACATTCCTAGACCAAAAATGGGTAGCAGTGTTTTGTATATACTATACACCTCATTTTTAAAGGCTTTACCTGTGTAAATTCCTGCAAACTTTGGCAATACATATAAAGAGAATAAAGATCCAGAAAAGACCATATAATTTCTTGAAATAAAGGTGATGTTTGTCCAGACTCCGGCATCTCTCTCAGACATTTTTTCTGCAAGCATGGATCTAATATCTATTTCAACAAAATGGAGTAAAATTGTTGCTACAAAAGACATGAGGGTGAAAGCCAATAAGTTTTTTAAAAACGGAGTTTGAAATTTCAACTTAGAAAACTGTACATATTGGTTGAGCAGTTTATAAAAAATAGCCACCACTACAATCACCTGTATAGCAGGTGCCAATGCAATAGCAATTAAAACTCCAGAAAGATTGTATTGATATAGGCACACTACCAAAAGGACTATACTAATGAGGTAGCTAATGAGCTCTATTTTAGCAAACTTTTTATATTCAGACAAGCCATTTACTACGCCGCTAAAAACACGTTGCACAGCAATACTAGGTGCTACCAAAGCAACAAACCGTATCACAAAACTATAATCTACACTATCTGTAAACAAATAGTTACTTATTGGGCTTGCAAAGATAAAAAGCACAAGACCAGAGATTACTGTACCCACAACCATAAATACAAAAGCGGTAGAAAAAAGTTGTTGAAGTTTGGGCTTATCATCCTTATATTCAGACAAGTATTTTACCACACCATTAAACACCCCAAAAGAGGTGAGAGAGGTAAGCAGCTGGGTAAGACTTCTTAATTGCCCTATTTTAAAAAGCCCTTCTGCACCCACTAAATCAAAAAGCAAACGCTGCACAACGGCAGACACTACTAATCTGACAGATACCACTACAGCATTTAAAGAGGTCATCTTTAACAGCAAATTACTTTTAATAAAGTCTGGAATCTTCAATTAATATGCATTTACAACGTTAATTACTTTTTGAATTTGCGCTTGAGTCATTACCGGGCTCATGGGCAAACTAATAACTTGTTGGTGTATTTTTTCTGAAACAGGAAATTGTAAGGTTTCAAATTCTTTTAATGCCTGTTGATGGTGCGGCGGTATCGGGTAATGAATTAAAGAACCTATTCCCTTATTTTTAAGATAGTCTTGAAATTCATTTCTAGAGGAAACTTGAACTACAAATAAATGAAATACGTGGTTTTTTGAACCATCATAGGCAGGAAGTACAATTTTTGGATTTGTAATTCCTTTTATATATGCAGTTGCAATGTCTCTCCTTGCGGAGTTATCTGCATCTAAAACAGGTAATTTAACAGATAAAAAACTGGCCTGCAATTCATCAAGTCTTGAGTTTACTCCTAGTAACTCATTAACATATTTTGATGAAGATCCGTAGTTACGTAGTTTTTTTATGGCCTCTGCCAATCTAGCATCATTGGTAGTAACAGCCCCTGCATCACCAAGAGCTCCTAAGTTTTTGGTTGGATAAAAACTAAACCCTGCTGCATGACCAAGATTTCCTGCACGTTTGCCATTGGTATGGATTGCACCGTGGGCTTGAGCCGCATCTTCAATAATCAATAGGTTATTATAGTCAGCAAAACTATTTATTTGCTCCATAGGTGCAATTTGTCCATACAGGTGCACTGGTATGATGGCCTTTGTAGTTGGTGAAATAGCTTGTTTTAATGCAGAGATATCAAAATTAAATGTTTGATTCTCTACCTCAACTAATAGAGGTTGTAATCCAGCTTGTTTTATAGCTATTATAGTAGCAATATAGGTGTTAGAGGCAACAATCACCTCATCCCCTAGCTCCAACTTACCCAATACCTTATACCCTTCTAAGATAAGACGTAATGCATCCAAACCGTTGCCAACTCCAATACAATATTGAGTTTCACAGTAGTCTGCAAACCTACTTTCAAAGGCGCTAACTTGATTCCCTAATACATAGTAGCCACTCTCTAAAAAATCTTGGAACTGATTTTTAAAGGATTTCTCGAAACGAGCGTTAATTGCGTGTATGTCTATAAATGGTATCATAGTATATGCAAATCTAAGGTTTTATAGCATGCTGTATCTATAAGATAGTTGTCTGCCACATAGGTGCGAGCCCCGCAGCTCTCTTTCCAAAAAATAAGCCCACTGTTTAAAGCCGTCCCATTTTCTTCGCTAGAGATATTAAAATCAAAATAGCGTTTAGAGCTATCAAAATGATTTATAATATAATCATAGGCTAAATCCAAAGATCCAAAGGCATTCTTATCACTATTGCCAGAAACATACTGCGGATGTATCGTAGTTTTTGTTAAAAACAGGGTTGTTCCTGCAACTATAACATTGTCTTTGTAGACATTTACCTGCTTGATATGATCTGGAAACTTTGCGGCAAGTAGTTGTATTTCCTCAAGGCTATGAACCGGAGCTACACCGTGCTTTTTTTGAAGATTTGGAATTAGTATCTCATTCCAAAATCCTTCAAAGTTATGCTCTACAGCAATAGTGAGGCCATTTCGCTTTGCTTTGTTAATACCTTCTCTTCTGTTTTTCTGAAATTTTATTTTAGTACTCGTATCTATAACCATTAATGCATCTCTTTTAATAAGTGTAGCATTTGCCTTGAATAAAAAGTAAGACAACTCATCAGAGGGCATTGTGTTGTAAAACGTTGGTATGTTTCTCAGCTCTAAAGTAGAAATAGCCTTGGCATCTAAAAATGCAAGCAGCGCTTTAAAAGCCTCAAAGGTGTAAAGTAGTTTAGCGCTTTTACTCAACACTAAGCTCCCATAAGTAAGACCCTTGTGAGAGTATAGTTTATCACCCACAATGTTTGCAGGCAGCACAGCATAGAGCAAGTCATCTTTATATACTAACAAAGAATAATCTGTAAATCTATCGCTGTGGTACTCCATAAAATCACGGGCAAACAAAAACGTAGCGTTTTTGGCCCCAGAAATAAAAGTATCCCACGCTAGGCGGTTTTCTTTTGTGTATTTTTCTACGCGATAATTAGACATAAAAATGATCTTGTTTGTATACTACCTATCAAAGGTACGACTATTGTGCAACGGGTTCAAAAACGATGGTTCCATCGGTATCAATGTACTTATAAACGCCACTTGGGGCATCTTTATTTAAAATAACATAGCTACTATCATCTTGAAGGTAATCAAGATATGATGTGTCTTGTGTTAAGTAAGATACCAAAATCCTGAAAACGTTTACAGCACTTTTAAAATTTATATCATATGGGGGTATATCACCCTGTGGCCAATGTATAGAAAGGTTGCTACTAAAGATAGAATATATTAAATCTCTATCTTGGGTTTTAGTATAGGTTTGTAGGGTGTACTCCATACCAACAAAGCCGCCATGATCTGCCATAATAACTACAAGGGCATTGGGGTCGTTTTGTTTAATAATATCTAAGGTTTGGACGAGGGTTTTATTGGCATTGGCAAGCGTTTGTTGCCAGAGTGCGCGTTCTCCATCCACACCCAATGATTGGGCCTCTCTACCGTGCACATGTCCTGGATTAAATATTTCAATAAAGAAAAACTTAGGTTGGGATATAACTTCTTTGGTATAGGTGTTAAGTGGGGTAAGAATATCATAATAAGTACCTAGCCCTGTACCTATGTAACCAACATCACTATTGGTGAAATTACAAACATCATACCCTAACACTGGTTTATTAAGCAGTAAATATGGCATCTCTGCCAAAAAATAACTCTTATAGCCATTGTTTTTAAATATGTTTAGCACCGTGTTATCTGAGATAATCATATCTCTGGCATTGGTGTTTTCTGTAATATCACTTCCCTTGCCATAATAATGATGCTTCATCATAAAAGTGGCACTGTTTGATGTTAGAGTGGAGGCGTAATTACTCCTAAAATTTTGATAGGTTTTAAAGTTATTTGTGTCTAAATACTTCTTAAAGCTACTGTTATCTATGTTGTAGTAGCCTTTGTCTATTTCTGAAAAATTAACATAACCATCTGGCTGAATAAAATACACATTGGGCTTTGTGACAAAACTAGCCTCTTGTATGGCATCTGGTTGCAGTGTCCAAGAATTGTCATAAAATAGTTGTTTGCTCAAAACGGGAATTAATGTCAAAAGACCCATTATTGCAAGAAGTAGTTGCAATATAATTATTTTCTTATACTGTTTCCATAAAAAAAAGGCCAGTATGGCGGATATTAAAACAATACCAAGTATCATTTTTTTTTGTATGCCTGCATACAAACATATTTTCATTAAAAACAAAAAAGTAAATACACCTAAAAAAGGAACCACATACTGCTGCCATTTTTGTAAAACCTTCAGTGTTAAAAACAGTTTTTTAATTATATAAAAAAGTAGTGCAGGAAGCCCTATAAAGCTTGCCACAAAAAACAAAAAATGCTGCCAGGTATTAACTAACTGAAAATTGTTACTGTAATAAAATAGAATTGGATAAAGCCCTGCAGCAATACCAGCGAGTAAAACAGAGGTACTGCTTGACTTTAAAAAAGAAGCAACAAAAGACCTAGTGTTCTTTGCAGACATCTATACTTTGTTTTTTAATAAATATAAAACTCTTTTGGTTCCAGGGACAGTTTCTTTTTTCTGGATATCAAAGTATTGCTTGTAGCCAGCTTCAAAAGCCTCTTGATTATAAAAATCAAAGTGATTCATAAATTCTCGCTTTCTAACTAGAAGTGAGCTTACCCAAGAATCTTCTCGGGTAGGAAACTCTAGTATTAAATGTTTTGAGAACGCAGCAAAAAATTGAGCTGATCTATCAAAAGGAACATTCCCACTTAGGGTTATATGATGTATAAGAGCCAGCGCCATGGTAACATCTGGGCTATAGCCTTTGAGTCGCTCCACAAGAGAACTGCGCTCTGAATTATTTAAACCTATACCAGGGGCAGGCTGCAGGACATCACAAACAAAGGCCAACATGTTTGTTTCTTTGTTTTGTTGTATTTGCTTGTAATTGTAGCCTACTGCATTGCTATCAATATCTGTAACAATTACGTGAGGTACTTTGGTTACCACAGTACGAGCAAAAGTTCCGTCATTGCCTCCAATATCAATAAGTCTTTGAGGATTTAATGCAGTAACCCAATCTTCGATTAAGGTTTTTTTACCTTGAAATGCAGCATCATTATAATTAGTTTTATCATAATAATTGCCCCACTCTGTTTCTTCTTTAATAGATAGCTTTTTGATAAAATCAAAGAGATTATCTATGATGTTATTTTGGGCCTTTAGAGAGAGTTTTGCAATTTTGGTTTCTGCTTTGTAATCTTCACTGTGGGTGCGTTCCATTTTTGCCAACAAATGTATGTTGGTGTATATGGTTGAGCTTAATTTGCTTTTACCTGGCAACAAAGATGCTATCAATTTTACCGGAATACCATCTATATGTGTTTGCAACATTTTAAAAATCTCTGTGCCGTGATAAGAGGCCAAAACTAAAGGACCAAAAAAATGAGTGATAAATTGTTTGTAGGCTCTCCAAGGAGTGTCTTTCTCATAAAAATCAAAGGACAGCGTATCTATAAAAACAGGACTCCCTTTGTGGAAAGTTACATTATAGGCAGATGCATCTTTTAAAATAAACCCTTTAGAAAGCGCATATTTATGAACCTTCAACGTATGTAGGGCAGCATGTTTGTACTGCTCAAAACTCCACTCATAAGGATTGGTAATAAACGCAATAGGCTCTGGAGTAATAACTATTTGCTTGTCAGAAACCGTGGTTTGAGTGTGAGGTATTAACAGCTTATTTTTAATTAATGTCTTAAAAAAACCACTGTCTTTAAGGGCATTGTATTGTTTGAAATAAATAGGGTTAATGGCGCGCCTTAAGACATCCCCGTCATAAAACATGTATCCAGAGGGATCTCTAAAAGAAGCTTGGTGGGGGCGCGTGTTATTTTGTTTCATCTATATCTTCTTTCTCATCAATGTCTATAGAATCATAGGCGTCATCGTCTTCTTTGAGTAAACCAAGAAATCCTTTAATTTTATACATAACACCTTTAGAGAATAATAAAACACCTGCGGCTGCAGCAACAACTGCTTGAACTATCATAGCTCCTAGACCTGGATCAAAATATAAAAAATTCATAACATTATTTTTAAGAGTAGCATTGTCGCTTCTACAAATAAACTAAAAAACCGCTACTTTATTGGGAGTATCTATGGTTTTTCTTCTTAAATGATAGCATAAGAGTATATATAGACGAACAATAGTCAAAAACTGAAAATTATTAAAAAGCTATCAGTTTTTCTTATCTTTGTTGTAAAGACACCACCAATGACAATTACGCAACTAAAATACGTGTTGGCAGTAGCAGAAAACAAGAATTTCACCAAAGCAGCACAAAAAACTTTTGTTACTCAACCAACCCTAAGCATGCAAATTCAAAAGCTTGAGGAAGAGCTTGAGATTTTAATTTTTGACCGCAGTAAAAAACCAATAGAACTCACACCTGTTGGAAGAAAAATAGTGAGTCAAGCACGCAATATTGTAAATGAAAGTGAGCGTATGCAAGATGTGGTAGATCAAGAAAAAGGCTTTATTGGTGGAGAATTTAAAATAGGAATCATCCCTACAGTGATGCCTACACTTCTTCCGATGTTTCTAAGAAACTTCACGAAAAAATATCCTAAGGTACAACTCAAAATAGAAGAACTCACCACAGATGATATCATTACAAAACTTCGTGATGGCCATCTTGATGCGGCAATTGCAGCAACCCCGCTACTAGAACATAATATTAAAGAGCGTGTATTGTATTATGAACCCTTTGTGGCTTTTGTGCCAGAGGGCCATAAACTTTCTGAAAAAAAGAAAATTAGTAGTGACGATCTAGAGCTAGATGATTTATTGTTGTTAGAAGATGGCCACTGTTTTAAAGACAGTGTGGTACATCTTTGTAAATCTAAACAAGGACAACTAGAAAATCATTTTCAGTTACAAAGCGGAAGTTTTGAAACCCTAATTAAATTATCTAATGAAGGATTAGGGATGACACTTCTACCCTATTTACACACCCTTGATCTTCCTGACAAACAAATTAAAAAATTACGTTATTTCACGGATCCTCCTCCTGCTAGAGAAGTGAGTCTTATTTATAATAAAAGTGAATTAAAAATGCAAATTATAGATGCCCTGTATGATGTGATTGCTGGTGTAATTAGAGGGGCTATTCGTTTTAATGAGGTGAAGATTATAAGCCCTTTAAAATAACCTTTGATTAAACCCATAAAAAAAGCACTCCTGGGAGTGCTTTTTTTATGGGTTTAATAGTGTTAAACATTGACTGAGTTGAGGATGTTGCTTTATCAAGGAATCTACCCAAATCATTAACTCATCAATTTCATGAGGTAGTAATCGTGTGATTGCTTTTTTAAGCTCCTTGCTAAAAAGGCGAACATCAAAGCTTACTTTAGACAAAACCGCTTTGGTATAGTCAAACATTGCTCTAGACATATGGAATAATTATAATAAGGTTAAGTAGTTTTCTATGCTATAAAGAGATGTTTAAGGTTGTTTATTCACTAAATATAAGAAAAATAGATCAAAATAAGGCATATCTTAACAACTAAAAGCAAACAATACACCCAAAAATAGCAGCAAACAGTTGTTTTCTATGATCTTACCTTAAGTGTCCATTGAAAATTAAATTCAGAAACTACAGCGCCAAGGCTATTTTTTCCGACGGCTTTGGTCCAGCAACTTTGCCCCTGTTTTGTTTGTATGGCTTTAGCAATGGTATCTTTAATTAACAGTCCATCTTCACAAGTAAAAGTAATTCTGCCGGTAGCTTTTTTATCAAACCTTGCATTATTGGTTGCAACTAGCATAGATATTTTAGCATCGCTTTGAGCAATACTAGCCATTACTAATGCTCCGGTAGCAAGTTCTGCAGCCATGCCCTGTACTGCCCAAAACATAGATTTAAAAGGGTTTTGGTTGATCCATCTATGCCTTACAGATGTAACACAACAAGTCTGGTCAATAGTCTTGACACGTACTCCAGTTAAATAACAAGAAGGTAATTTAAAAAAGATATAACTGTTAATAGCTCTTGGTGTTGCCTTCATGTAGTATGATTTTTAACGAAGATAATCCAAGAAGTTTAATAAACAAAGTAAATAAGGGCCCTAAAGTAGCTATCAATAAATGTTAATTAAATGTTAATTTAAGTACTATGTGTAACATACTACCTTCTTTTAAACATATACTTGTATAAGAAACTAATAGCTTCTAAAAAAATATACCCACATAAACCATGAATACCATCATTAATTTAACACTTGCCTTAGTATTATCTATTACAGGGGTAACTGTTTTACAGCAAGAACAAGATACTTCTGCAGCATGTACTAAAAGCACTAAGATAAGTGGCAACACACAAAAACATACCACTCTTGGCATAAAAATTCTAAACAATGAATATTGAAAATACAAAAGCGCAAATGCGCAAAGGAGTATTAGAGTATTGCATACTATCTATTTTAAAAGATGGAGAGGCATACACCAGTGATATTCTAACCAGACTAAAAGATGCTAAGCTACTTGTGGTAGAGGGCACTATATATCCGCTTTTAACTCGGTTAAAAAATGCCGAGTTACTCTCTTACAGATGGGAAGAATCTACCAGTGGGCCACCAAGAAAATACTATGCACTAACACAAAAAGGAACCCTATTTTTAACCGAATTAACAACTACCTGGAGCAATCTACAACAAGCGGTTTCTAAAGTAACTCATACAACCCCAAAGAAATGAAAAAGACAGTAAATATAAATTTAGCCGGAACTTTTTTCCATATAGATGAAGATGCTTTTGCAAAATTATCACGCTACCTAGAGGCTGTAAAAAAGTCGATTAGTGATCCCGTTGGAGGAGATGAAATTATCCAAGATATAGAAGCAAGAATTGCAGAGCTTTTTTCGGAAAAGCTTGAAATTAACACACAGGTAATCTCCACTAGAGAATTAGATGCAATTATAGAAATAATGGGGCAACCAGAAGACTACATCATGGATGAAGATGCCACACAAACAAACAGCGCTACTGGTAACCAAACAAAGGGAGAGACTACTAGCAACAAACAATTATTTAGAGACTCAGATAACAAATTTATAGCTGGAGTGTGCTCTGGCCTTAGTCATTACCTTGGCCTAGAGGTTATTTGGGTGCGTTTATTTTGGATCTTTCTCTCCTTTGTAACCACTGGCTTTGGTGTTATTGCATACCTCTTGTTCTGGATTTTGGTGCCAGGGGCAGAAACCACCAGTGAAAAGCTTAAAATGACTGGAGAGCCCATTAACATCTCTAACATAGAAAAAAAGTTTAATGAAGGATATCAAAAAGTATCACAAAACATAAAAAATGTAGATTATGATAAATACGGAGAAAAAATAAAAAAAGGCTCTGCCACTTTTTTTGATTCCCTTGGTGCTATTTTATCAACTGTATTTAAAATTGGTATAAAGCTTTTTGGACTATTGATAGTAATAGCAGGGCTATTGGGGCTTATTTCGATACTTATTGGTATGACGGTATTTGGCACATTTGGTATCTACGATACAGGTGCCGGGATGGATATTTACCAATTAGTTGACACAACAAATACACCCATTTGGATTGTAACATTAATTATTACTTTAATAGCAGGTATCCCGCTGCTACTTCTTTTTATTTTAGGGCTAAAAATTATGTTTCCTTACATTAGATCTATTGGTACCCCAGTTAAAATAACCCTTACAATACTATGGATTGCAGCCATAAGCATACTAGTTATATTGGGAGCCAGGCAAGCTATAGATAGGGCTTTTGAAAACAATTTTAGCACACAAACTCCACTTACTATAAACATGCAAACCCCGCTAAAATTAAGCATGTATAACAATGAAAAGTATAGTTTTGAAGCCTACAGACGTAGTGGTCTAGAAATTAAACCTGATACAAATGGAAACAAAGTATTATACTCCAGTGATATCAGGCTAATTGTAAGAAGCACCGATGAAAAAGTCGGGAAAATAGTACTAAACAAAATAGCTAGTGGTAAAGATTACAAACAAGCAAAAGCAAGAGCCCAAGCAATTGATTTTAAGTATAATTTTAACAAAAATACCAATGAGCTTATACTAGATGGCTATTTCTTAACAGACATCACCAATAAATATAGAGACCAACAAATTGAAGTAATTTTATATCTGCCTGTAAACACAAAATTAATTGCAGCCACCAATACACGCTCTTTTCATAAAAACGAACCTATATATAGAGACATTCTTATTTTAGGTGACGAAGAAAAAACACTATTAATAACACCAGAGGGAACTCAGTGTCTTGATTGTATAGAGGAGTCTAATAGTATAATTGATGCTAACATACAAGCTCCTAGCCCACCAACACCTCCAGTGCCTATAGAGCCTGTTGTGCCTGTAAATACAAATCAAAACTAATACGAGGCATTCAAAAGCTATAGGTCACAAAAAAGGCTGCAATACTAGGTATTGCAGCCTTTTATATTGTGTATTAAAATTTATGCCTCCACGGCCGTCTCTAGGGTAGCTAGGTAGCGTTCTGCGTCTAAGGCAGCCATACAACCTGTACCGGCAGCAGTTACTGCTTGACGGTATTCTTTATCCTGTACGTCTCCACTAGCAAACACTCCAGGAAGATTTGTCTTGGTAGACTTTCCCTTAGTAATTAAATATCCGGTATCATCCATATCTAATTGGCCTTTAAATATATCTGTATTTGGCTTGTGCCCAATAGCAATAAAAAGTCCTGTAATGGCAATATCTTCTGTGGTGCCATCCTTATTGTTTTTCATGCGTAATCCTTCAACGACCATGTCTCCTATTACCTCATCTACTTCTGTATTGTAGCGCAGATCAATATTTGGTGTAGAGGTTACTCTATGCTGCATCGCTTTACTAGCTTTCATGTAATCTTTACGTACCAACATGGTTACTTTATTACATATGTTAGCAAGATAGGTTGCTTCTTCTGCAGCGGTATCTCCAGCGCCAACAATTGCAACATCTTGGCCCTTGTAAAAGAATCCATCACAAACGGCGCAGGCAGATACACCACCTCCACGTAATTTTTGCTCACTAGGTATCCCTAAATATTTTGCAGTTGCCCCTGTTGAAATAACAATAGATTCTGCCTCTATTTGTGTTTTACCATCTACTGTTGCTTTATGAATCCCACCAACTTGGGTGCTAAATTCTATGGCAGTAACCATACCTATTCTCACCTGGGTTCCGAAACGTTCTGCTTGTTGTTGTAATTGCACCATCATAGTTGGACCATCAATACCTTCTGGATACCCAGGAAAGTTGTCAACCTCTGTAGTGGTTGTTAATTGTCCACCAGGCTCCATACCGGTATACATAACAGGACTCAAATCTGCACGTGCAGCATAAATTGCAGCAGTATATCCCGCAGGACCACTACCAATTATCAAACATTTAATTCTTTCTATAGTATCGCTCATGGCTTTTTTTTCTGAAATTTTTCTTGGATTTCAAAAGTAAACATTTTCATAAAAACGGAGTAAAAAAGTTATTAAGAAACCTAGCTTAGATATTGTTAGTTACTATCGTTGTGATTTACAATTTTAAGCAAACCCTTTGTATCTTTACTCAAGACAATTTATACCTAAAATATGACAGGGATTTAAAATTTCGCCATAAGGTATCACTAGCATTGTTTATCTTTGCATCCAAAATTTAAGGACTATGATTACTACAAAACAAGGAACTAAAATACAATTAAACACCATTGAAGAAGCTATTGCAGATATCAAACAGGGTAAGGTGATTATTGTAGTAGATGATGAAGATCGTGAAAACGAAGGTGATTTTGTAGCAGCCGCAGAAAATATTACTCCAGAGATCATCAATTTTATGGCAACCCATGGTCGTGGTCTTATTTGTACGCCCATCACAGAAAGTCGTTGTAAAGAATTACAACTTGAAATGATGGTTGGCAATAACACAGACCCAATGGAAACCGCCTTTACTATTTCTATAGACTTAAAAGGGCATGGTGTTACTACAGGCATCTCTGCCAAGGATAGAGCAAAAACAGTGAAAGCATTGGTAGACCCCTCTATAAAACCCTTTGATTTGAGTAGACCAGGACATATTTTCCCGCTCAAGGCAAAAGACGGAGGTGTACTGCGCAGAACTGGCCACACAGAGGCTGCCATTGACTTTGCGAGACTAGCAGGGCTAAAACCTGCTGGCGCGATTGTAGAAATAATGAATGAAGATGGAACCATGGCACGCCTTGGAGAACTTGCCCAAGTTGCCAAAAAGTTTGACCTAAAGCTAGTCTCCATTGAAGATCTAGTTGCCTACAGAATGGAGCATGACTCTTTGATAGAAAAAGAAGAAGATTTTACCATCAATACAAACTTTGGTCCCTACCGTTTACGAGCATACAAACAAACTACTAATGATCAAGTGCACATTGCCCTAACTAGAGGTAACTGGAAAAATGATGAGCCTGTTTTAGTGCGCATGAACTCCACACTTGTTAACAATGATATTCTAGGCACCTTAACTAGTAGTGTAGACAAGAAACTTGACGATATGTTTAAAGTTATAGAAAACCAAGGGAAAGGTGCAATGGTATTTATCAACCAGCAAAGCCAATCTTTTAATCTTATCAATAGACTTAAAACACTAAAAGAAATACAAAAAGCAGATGAGATTGCCAAGGCTCCAAACATTAAGATGGACGCGAGAGATTTTGGAATTGGCGCTCAAATCCTGCATGATTTAGGTATCCATAAAATACGCCTAATGTCAAACACCAAGCAAGAAAAGCGTGTAGGGATGATTGGTTATGGTCTTGAAATTATTGACTACGTAGGGTATTAAAAACCGATCTATTGCCCGCTTATAGCTAAAGGTTACTTTATACATTTTTTGTAACTCATTGTTTAGCTGCAGGCTACCCTCTTTACATCTGTAAACACTAACAACAAAGCATCCTTATACCCGATGAAAAAATACGCTGAGACTCCTACCAAAGACACAAATAAAAAAAATAATGTAACAATGGCTTCTGCCTTTAAGACCATTATTTGGCCACGCAGAAACCTGGTTTTTGTTGGATTATTATTAATTGTAATTGGGCGTCTTGCAGGATTTGTTTTGCCTTTAAAATCTAAGGAACTTTTAGACAGTATCATACCTAATAAAGACCTTCAAGGATTATATAACATGCTTTGGATGGTTGGGATAGCCCTATTGTTTCAGGCAGTTACCTCTTTTTTGTTAACACGTATTTTAAGTGTACAGGCGCAGTATCTAATCAGTGAATTGCGAGCACAGGTACAAAAAAAGATACTTTCATTACCTATTAGTTTTTTTGATAATAATAAATCTGGAGCGCTTGTGTCCAGAATAATGAGCGATGTAGAAGGAGTGCGTAATCTCATTGGCACAGGACTGGTACAACTAGTTGGAGGTACTATTACCGCAATTATATCTGTAGTGCTACTCATTAGAATAAACCCATGGATGACCTTATTTGTTTTTCTACCTGTGGCAATTTTTGGTTTTGTGGCACTAAAAGCATTTAAATACATTAGACCCATATTTAGAGTTCGTGGAAAGATAAACTCCCAAGTAAAAGGCAGGCTCACAGAAACACTTGCTGGGGTAAGAGTTATTAAAGGTTTTAATGCAGAGAACCAAGAAAACAAGGTCTTTGAAAAGGGTGTAGATCTGCTGTTTCAGAACGTAAAAAAAAGCCTAACAGCAACCGCAATTATGACAAGTTCATCCACTTTCCTATTAGGTTTGGCCTCTGTAGGTATTATGGGTATTGGCGGGTATT